>ORJL011711550.1_pt1 | contig 24976 bp, 20 predicted proteins | sample 1779941 | NCBI WGS metagenome assembly ORJL01 (sample SAMEA104232317, study PRJEB22302) | groundwater metagenome | biome: forest; feature: aquifer; material: groundwater | place: USA | collected 2011-08-07 | depth 5.8 m
CCCACCCAAGTGGCGTACGCCTGACACGGTCCGCCGAGACTCTACCGCCCATATGATTGGCGTCTTGCGGTCTCAACTATGGGGCAAGGCCATGGGACTGAATTCAAGCCACTTCGTCCCGCCCAGACAACCCAACACGAATCCCCTTTTATTCGAGAATTCGCTGCCATCAGCCGTCTGCTATGCTTTCAAATAGCCAAACGCGAGGCACAGGCCAGAGGCCTGTGCCACCGGGATTCCCTGCTCACGCAGGTCAATACTGGACCGGTGTTCTAGCGCTGGCCGGTCTGAATGGTGATATTGCCACTATCGCTGGTCAGGGCTAGATGGAGCAGACCACCTCCAACGATCCCGTTGACCTGGCCCTTGGAACCGCCCGACCCAGTCAATCCAAACCTGGGATCAACGGTTACTTTGCCCATCTTCGTGATTGCCTCTAGCGCGAACGACGTCTCGCGCGGCACTGTTACAGAGATATGCCCTGACTTCGTGGTTACGCTGGTTTCGCCCGGCTGTGGCAATTGCCCTTCCACAGTTACGTCGCCGGCGCCGCCCTTAACTGTTACGGAGGATGGCGAGGCTTTGGATAGGGCTATCTGCCCGTTAACGGTCGCCAATTCCACGCCGCCCTGTACCTCGGAAACGTCCATCTCTCCGCCGGTAGTAGTGACCTTTAGAAGCTCGGAATTGACTCTGTTGACATAGACCCGCCCATCGGTGGCCTGCACCGTAATCCCATGGTCGGCCGTCGTTTCAGCCATTTCGAGGCTGCCCTTGCCGGCGTCAGCGCTGATGGCGCCGGTCTTCAAGCGAAGCAAACTGAGCTTCCCGGAAACACTCTTGACGGTCGTGTCTCCATCCACCTGGGTATCCCTGATCGAGATGTTAGTATCGCTCGTTACGGAGAGCGATGACGAAGATAAGCGAGTGATGGAAATTGGAGCGCCCTGCGAGGACACCTTAGAATCACCACCAATCCCATCTAGCTGTACCGAGCCTCCCTGCACGGCAATACTTACGCCTCCCCTGATATTGGAGAGATTTACGGTAATAGCTCCCCCGGCGATATCCACCCCACCAGTGATGCCGGCTAGCTTCACCAGTCCGGCACCGTCGGTGAGCTTGAGGGCCGTATCTTCCTGCGCAACGATGGAAAGCTCCACCTGTTTGCCGGTCCAGGCTGATTTGCTGGAGCCTCCGCCAGGGTCTGCAATCACCGAAATTGTGTTGCCATTGTCCTCAAAGCTCACCGTCATAGGGGCCAGCCGGCCCCTGGCTTCATTGGCGTTCTTGCCCTGGCCGACCTTGACAGCGCTTATCGTTATCTGGCCGGGCGCACCGGTCTTGAGGTTAATAGTGCCCCGGATGTTCTTCAGCTCGATCTGTGCCGCGCCCACCAGGTTGTAGGTCTCCGTCTGAGAGTCCATCGCCTCTGCTGCGCCGGGCGTTTCCAGGGCAGGAGGGGTGGTACTCGTCTTAGCCGGTGAACAGCCGAAAAGGAGAATGCCGATTGTGAGGACCGCCACGGTGAAAAAGCGTCTATTGGCCACCACTCCACCTCCCACCTCTGAAGGACGCGGGAACCGTACGCTGAGAGGATAGGGCTCTTATATCCCTACTGCTCAGATTATAGCACTCCGAGTAGCCCTATTTTACTCCAGGCGCAGCCGCTTGCAGCGCCGGCCAGGGGCACTCACACCTATTTCACCGGCCGTGGCGAAACGTCACGAGTGATGGAACATTAGCTTGCCACGGCTGCGCTCTGGAGAAAAGCCCGTTGCTCCGAGCTCAGGACCTTATCGATCTGTAGCAAGATTATCAGCCGTGCCTCTAGCTTAGCGATCCCCCTGATGTACTCGCTGTCCAGTCCGGTCACTATTGGTGAAGGGGGCTCGACACAATCTACGGGGATCCTCAGGACCTCCGAGACCGCGTCGACGACCATCCCAACAACCTGACCTTCAGTCTCTACAACAACGACACGGCTTGCCTTGCTCAACTCAGCGCCCTGTAGCCCGAAGCGCTGATGCAGGTCTATGACCGGAATTATCCGTCCCCGGAGATTGATCACGCCTTCAACAAACTCCGGGGCGCCGGGCACACGGGTAATAGACTGCATCCGGATTATTTCCTGCACTCGGGACGTGTCTACGCCGTAAACCTCATCGCCGACATCGAAGACGACCAGTTGCTCTTCACGTTCACCTATCTGGACGGCACACATTTACTTCCTCCTGTGGAGCTACCCTTCAGTTAGATAGAGTATCGTCAGAACACCGCCGCTCCTGAAGTCCCATCTGCTGGTACTTCGCCTGGCGTAGGGCCGCAGCGCGGGCGGTTATTGACAAGAGGCGAAACGTACGATACTGTGTCTTCTCAAGAGGGGGAGACGTCATGGAGCTACGTATACTGGGCGCGCACCAGGGAGAGAGCAGCAGCTATCGTTTTTTTTCGTTGATGGTTACCGAAAGTCTGGCCCTGGATGCCGGCAGCCTCAGCTCTGCTTTATCGTGGGATGAACAGGCCAGGGTCCGTTCCGTGCTGATAACGCACGCCCATTTCGATCATATGAAGGACCTGAACACCCTGGGATTCAACCATTTCAACCGGAACCTGCATCTTGATGTCTATTGTCTCCCAGCCTCGCGTGACGCTATCAGCGCTCACATGTTCAGCAAGGATGTCTGGCTGGACCTTTCGGCGCGGCCGGTGGAAGGTCCGACCATCCAGTTTCACGAGGCAGAGCCCTACAAGACCTTTGAGATCGAAGGATATTCTATCACTCCCATACCCAGTATACATACGGTACCCACAATAGGTTATCGGATCAGCAAGGGAGGCCGCAGCTTCTACTACACCAGCGATAGCGGCCCAGGAAATGTAGCGCAATGGGTAAAAGCCAATCCTGATCTGCTCATCACCGAGGCAACCTACGACAGCAGTATGGATGGCCTCGCCGTGGAAGTGTCTCATCTGACACCAAGCCGGCTGAGGCGAGAACTGGCGAGCTTCAAAGAAGCCGCCGGACGTATTCCGAAGGTCCTGGTGGTGCATGTTAATCCCGTCTATGAAGCCCAGGTAGCCCGGGAATTGGAGCAGGTGGCCCGGGACCTTAGCGCGGATATCTCGCTGGCAAGCGAGGGAATGATCGTTACCGTCTAGGACCCGGCCGGGTCCTGCCAGCCCATTGGCGTCGATTGGGAATTGGCCTGGGTGCACCCAAAGCTCTACAGCGAACCCAAGATTTTCGGGAGGATTGCGCGGAATCCCCTTCTGGCTCTCCGCTCTTCAGGAACTTGTAAGGGTTTCGGGATATATTGTAGAGATGCCATGATACTATCACTGCTCCAGGGCACACCGAGGGCCGCCGGCGAGAAGACCCTGATTCCCGTGGCCCTGGTCGCCCATCTAACTGTAAGCTCACGGTTCGAGGTTTTCTGGGCGCGGCCGCTGGCAGTCCGGGAGCAAGGACCCAATGGTGAGAGGCTTATGCTTTTGCTCCCTATCCCGGGAGCAGAAAGGAGACTTCGCATGCAGACCACCGACATGCTGAAGAACATGGCTGAGAACCTGAAATCATCTGCCTCTGTAGATACCGTCTTTGGAGAGACCAGGGAAATGCAGGGCAAGGCGGTTATCCCTGTGGCTAGCGTGCAGTATGCTTTTGGTGCAGGGGGAGGTGAGGGAACCAACCCCAGCCAGGGCGAGGGACAACCGGGGGCTGCCGGCAGCGGCGGAGGAGGCGGAGGCAAAGTGCAGGCTCATCCCGTAGCTATCCTGGAGGTCACCCCTGAGGACACCCGCGTGCTCCCTGTGATGGACTATACCCGCCTGGCATCCAGGTTCATCGCCGGCCTTTTTATCTGGTGGATACTCCGCTCCTTGCTCCGGAGGTCAAGATAGCTTCATACGCGGGCCCCACTGACCCACCGTGAGTACTCCTAAGCCCCTGGTCCTGGAGACCATTGCCGCCATGCGGGAGGCCCGCGCCTGGATGAGCGGCAGTGTTGGCTTCGTGCCTACAATGGGTTACCTGCACGAAGGCCACATCACCCTGGCACGCCGCAGCCGTCTGGAGACCGACCATACGGTAGTCAGCATCTTCGTCAACCCAACCCAGTTTGGACCCCAGGAGGACTTCCAGAAATACCCGCGTAATCCCGAGCGGGACCTGGCCATGCTGGAGGCTGAGGGCGTTGAGGCTGTCTTCATGCCGGGCGTCAGTGAGATCTACCCGCCTGACTTTGATACGTATGTGGAGCCGGGTAGAATCGCCCAGTGGCTGGAAGGCGCTTCTCGCCCCGGCCATTTCCGGGGTGTGGCGACGGTCGTCCTCAAGCTCTTCAATATCGTGCAGCCGGACAGGGCCTACTTCGGTCAAAAGGATGCTCAACAGGTGGCCGTCATCAAGAAGATGGTGCGGGACCTCGACCTGGCCCTGGAGGTCGTGGCCGTGCCGACGGTGCGAGAGCCCGACGGACTGGCGATGAGCAGCCGGAACGTCTACCTGGGTCCTGCCGAGCGGCAGGCAGCCCTCTGTCTGTCACGGGCGCTGCAGTCGGCAAGAGAGCTCCGTGCCGGAGGAGAAGGGCGGGCCGAGGTATTGCGGCAGGCTATGCGCTCGATCATCGAGGCGGAGCCTCTGGCCGACCTGGACTACGTGAGCGTAGCTGACGGCCAGACCCTCGAGGAACTGGATGAGGTCCGGCCCGGCGCCCTGGTCTCTATGGCCGTCCGTGTAGGCAAGACGAGGCTCATAGACAACCTCACCCTGGACTGAACTGGCCCATCCCGTAGACCAATTGGCCAAACCACCACCTCGCCAACGGAGGTTGTGCCTTGGGTGGGCTATCGCTCCGGGTAGCCAATCCACTTACTCTGGATGGCGAACCCTTCACTCTGGATATCCAATCCACTTACTCTGGATTGGCGGGGCTTTCCAGCCCCGCCGGCACCGGTATCGATTGCCGTCCCGTCCGCCGGCGCGGGCCCCGCGTGGCTCTGGCCCCGCCATTCGTGGCTGTTACGATCAGCCCGGCACTATCGACTTCAGATAGAGCAGAAACTCTTAGCCCGAAGGAGAAGCCCGTAGGGGAAGCTCTAGAGCTTCCTCTACGGGCTGCCGGTTCAGGTCTCGACCTGAGAGGCCCGGGTTACAGCTTGAACAGCTTCGCCGCGTTATCTCCCCAGATCTGCTGCTTGATGGGTGCTTCGACTTCCAGGCCGTCCATCATGGATACAGCCTGCTTCAGGAAGCCCATGTGCACCGGGTAGTCACTTCCAAAGCAAATATGGTCCGCGCCAAGGTTCTCTATGGCGCACTTCATCTCCCAGTCCTTCCAGAACGGAGGAGCGGTGTCGAAGTAAAGACGCTTGAGATACTTCTCGGTGTTATCTTCCGGCATGGTGGGCGAGTACTCGGCGGCCGTGGTCTGCCACCACTGGAAGAATGAAGGGTTCAGCCGGTTCTTGATAGCGAAGAAGGTGGCGCCCAGATGGGGCAACAGGAACTTGAGGGTCGGGAACCGGTCCATGACGCCGGAATAGAGCAGGCGGAGTGTAGCCCGGTGCGGGTTTTCCAGGCGGGCGATACTGGCTCCCAGGGACGCAAGCTTCCCTGTCATGGGGAGCGTCTCGGTCCAGTAGGAGTAGGGGGTGATGACAACCGGCACGTCCAGCTCGGACATCTTCTCGTAGAACGGGTACATCTTCTCCGAGTCGACGGACAGGCCGCGATTCTGGGAGGTGATCACCGCGCCCTTGAAGCCCAGCTCGCAAACTGCCCTTTGCAGCTCCCGCATGGCTGGCTTGCCGGCCGTGGGCGGAACGTGGGCCATGCCGAAGAAGCGCTTCGGGTACTTCTGGATAATGCCGGCTAGATAGTCGTTTTGGTATGCGCAGGTCTTCATGGTGTTCCATTCCTGCCAAGCGGGAAGGAAAAGGATGGACATGTCAATCCCCAGCTCATCCATATCCTGGATCTGCTGATCCATCTGACAGAAGAGCTCATTGGACTGGGTCAGGTGGACACCGTTTTTCCATATGTGCCAGCTGTCCCCTATTCTCTCAAGGGTTTCGCCTTTCCTCATGAACTTTTCGGCGTTGTCGTGGTGGTCTCGGGCCATCCAATGGTGGTGAACGTCTATCCTCACTGCATACTCCTCGATTATTCTGGGGGCGCCTTGTGGATGCGCCTATCCTAGCGGTCTGGCGGAGAAGTGTCAAATCCGGCCTTTCTGCAGGGTGCCCGGCAGGTACTTGCTGGAAGGTAAAGAATGTTACTAATGCTTCCCGGTCTGTGGTATAGTGGCCTCGGTCAAAGTTTTGTAAACATTTCCACAGCCTGGAGAAACAGAGGAGGAGGCCATGGCCGGTTACGAAAGTATCCTCGGCAGGGTTAAGCTGCTGTTAACCGCGAACATTAACGATCTTCTCGATAGGGCGTTGAATGCCAACAAGCCGGCGGTGTTTGATGAGCAGATCAATCTGCTCCGGGGCAACCTTGAGAAGATCACCGTCTGCCTCGGTGAATCCATAGGACGCGAGAAGACGCTGACTCGGGAGAGCGTCGAGCTTAGAGAACAGCTTGATAAGATCGACGGCGAGCTCGATAAGCTGCTGGACCTTGAGGAGCGAGAGACGGACCAGATCAAGCGGGCCAGCCTTTCAGCCCTCGCCACCAATCGCCAGGCCAATTATAACTCCACCAATCAGGTGCTGGAGCTAAAGCAGGAGCAACTGGCTGAGGTCCAGAGCCAAACAGCCCAATTGCAGGATGCGAAGATAAAGCTGGACGCCCGGGTCGAGACATTGCGAGCCCAGAAGTCGCGGCTCCAGGCTCTGATCAGTGAGCGAAAGGCCGCCGAGGCCCAGGGACGCATCTTGTCTACTACCGACCTTCTGAGCCGGTTTTCCCCGGACTCGCTGATCCGGGAGGAAGAAGAGGCTGTGGAGCGGGCCAGGGGCATTGTGGCGGCCCGCAACAACTCGGTCGAACAGCAGATCGACGACCTGCTCGGCAACGACCTGCTTCAACAGCAGATCGAGGAGAGACGTGCCCGCCGAAGGCAATCGTCTGGCTGATGCCAGGATGGCGAGGCGCTGGCGGCTTATTCTTTTGTGAAGCAGCCGCTCCGGGTATCCAAGGGGGATAGTTCTTAATGAGACCGACGAGACTAGTAATCCTGATAGTCGTTCTGGCCCTGGTGGCGGGCATCGCCTATATGGCTACCAACAGGTCCGCCGGGCTTTCCGAGCCAAGACAGACCGGGCCTGTTCATATAAGCGTTGCATCTGCTGTAGCGTCAGAGCCGTGGGTCACTGCCGCTGCCAAGAACTTCTCAGGCAAGGAATACGATCTGAACGGAGTGCGCCGGAAGGTTACCGTGGATGTGTTTCCGCTGGACGGCGTGACGGCGTTGAATAAATGGGCCACTGGGGAGTTCCAGACTCCGCCGACCGCCTGGGTAGCTGAGTCTCGTGACTGGGTCAATCAAGCCAATGCTGTGGCTGCCGACCACTATGCGCAGGATATCTTCCTCGCCGGAGGCCAGTATCGCGACCAGTCGGTGGCAATGTCGCCGGAAGTCTGGGCCGTCTTCAAGTCCCGGGCAGACGTGCTGGAGAAGAAGTTCGGCAGACCGCTGGACTGGAACGTCGCCCATGCCGCCGCCGTCTCATCCGGATGGGCTTCCCTGGGAGGCGATCCATCCTGGGGACGCTTCAAGCTGGTCATACCTCATCCCAAGCGGGACCCTGCCGGACTTGCTGCTATGGTTAGCGCCGCCGGCGCCTATTATGATAAGCCCGCAGTATCGACCGAGGAGTTGCAGAACGGGCGGTTTCTTACCTGGCTCAGGGAATCGCTAGACACGGTGGTCGATTTCCAGCCTTATGGCGCCGAGAACATGGTCCTCTATGGGCCATCCGCCGGGGACGCCGGGCAGGTACTGGAAAACTACCTCCTTCTCAATGCTGAGGCTATCGAGAAGCGGTGGAGCGACGGCCTAATCGTGGTCTATCCGGACCCGGTAGCCTGGTACGATTTCCCCTTTGCCATTTATATGGGCAAGGAGAAAGAGACCAGCGCAGCCGAGAAGGACGCCGCGGTGCTCTTCAAGCGTTTCCTGCTCTCCGACGAACAGCAGGTTGCCACCCTTCGCTTCGGCCTGCGCCCCGCCAGTCCGGACGTATCCACTGACCATGCTGAGAGCCTGATAAAGCGCTTCTCCGCCTTTGGCTTCAAGGAGAAAGTGCCGGCATCATCGAAGATGCGTCAGGCATCCCGCTCAGGTCTCGTAAGCCTGGGTGATTGGTTCGTGAACACCTACGAGAAATAGAGACCATCCAGTGAAGATTCTATCGCGGCTTCTGGCCGTGCTCCTGCTGCTGGCCCCGCTCCTGGCTGCTTGCACTGAAGAAGAGACACAGGGACAGACAAGCGACGGCCCCCTGAGGCAGATCAAGATTGCCTACGATGTCAACAAGGCCGGTCTTTTCGAAGACCTCCTGGGCGTATACAACAGCCGCGCGGCCGTGAAAATCCAGGGGGTCAAGCTAGAGATCCCTGACATGCTGGAAGCCGTCCCTGGTGGGGATTTCGTGGCGGTCAGCCCGGACTCCGCAGTCTGGCTGGAGAACATCGACAAGGCCTGGCGGGAGGTGCACCCTGATGCTCCTTCTGTTGTCGGGACGACGATACGCTACGCGACGACGCCGGTGGTCATTGCTACCTGGCAGGGCCGGGAGGGCGAGCTGGGGACCGGCGGCAGGGCCGGATGGGCATCATTGCTGGACCGGGCTTCGCAAGACCCAACCTATCGCTGGAGCCACGGGTCTCCCCGCGCCAGCGCCTCCGGAATGCTGGCAGTCACTGCCGAATTCTACGCCGGAGCGGGAAAGAGCTTTGGGCTCACCAAGGCGGACGCTGACAGAGAGGATGTCCGCCGTTATGTAGCGCAGATAGAGAAGACTATTGCCCGGTACGGGGGCGAATCAGACGCTGCACTGGTAGAGTATCTCCTCAAGGAAGGCCAATCGGCTCTTTCCGCTATCGTGATGCCTGAAGCCTCGGTCTTCAACTTCAACCAGCGCAGCCGCGGCGCCAGACTCTATGCCGTGCATCCGGATGAGGGCACTCTCATGCTGGACCATCCCCTTGTCCTCCTGGAGACCGCGGACCTAACCCCGGACCAGCGCCGGGCATTCCTGGAGTTCGCCCGGTTTGTTACAGGAAACGATGGGCAGGCGATCGTCGCCAAACACGGTTACAGGCCAGTCGATCTGGCGTTCGATATGGAGAAATCACCCCTGGCGGCGGCCGGGCTGTCCACTCAGCAGCCCCGGTTGCTGCAGATGCCGGCTGCGGGCACGTTGGCTTATCTAGAGGCGTCCTGGGCTACCGGCCTGAAGCGTCGTGCCAATATTATCCTGGTCATGGACACCTCCGGCTCTATGGAAGGGGAGAAGCTGACTCGCGCCAGGGAGGCGCTGCACTCGTTCTTGAAACAGATACCCTCAGATGAGGAGCGCGTGGGCCTGGCCAGCTTCGGCAGCGACTTCGTGGAGCTGGTGCCTTTGGCCCGCATGGGCGATAACCGGCAGCAGCTTCTTGCCCAGGCGGGCCAGCTACCCAGCGGGGGTAACACGGCATTTTACTACGCTGTGTGGAGGGCTTATCGCACGCTGGCCCTGCGAAAGGATTCCGAAAGAATCAATGTTGTCGTGGCTATGACGGATGGGCAGGAGAATGCCTCCAAGAATTTTAGCCAGGCCAATATCTCCGGAGTTGGGAGGGTTCCTCAGCTTATGGGGTCCAGTGTAAGGGATGTTGACCCCCTTGTGAGAGCGCTCAAGGGTACAGGCTCGGGCGTCCTGGTCTTCACGGTGGGCTACGGCTCCGATGCCGATATGAATGTTCTTACCTCCCTCGCCAGTTCTTTCGGTGGGGAGGCGTACCGCGCCGAACCAAATACCATACGCAGACTGTACGAGCTTATCTCACAGAACTTCTGATGATTGCGCACAGGTAGGCATGGAGAACGAACGGCTCAAGAGAATAACAGCATATGCCCTATCGCGGCCGGAGGCCTATATTGTCGTGTTGCTGGTCTTCCTGGCCGTGCTGGTGGCGATCATTGGTGGCTGGCCCGGTTGGATCATCATGGTCTGCATCGGTGCCGGCGTGGTGCTCCTGGGACTCTTGGTGGTCGACTCACTGGGCAATCCAGATGCGGAGCGAGACGCCTCCATTGCCGATGTCGACCCAAGCCGGATACGAGACGCGGAGCTGCGGAACAAGGTCCGCCGGGCGTTAGAGTACGTGCGGGCCGCTCACAAAATGATAAAAGAGGACACCGGTGACGCTCTGGCCTCAACCAGAGATGAGCTCCCTCAATTGGAGCAGGCGGCTCGTTCCATCTACCAGATGGTTTTGCGCCTGCAGGACTTCCGCGCGGACCCCCTCCTGCAGAGGGATACGGCGGACCTTCGAAAGAGATCCCAACAAGGACAGATCTCTATGGACCAGAAGGAGCAGCTCAACACCCTTACTCGGCTCGAGGACCTTGTACGGAGCGCCGATCAGGAGATCGATAGCGCCCTGGCCCATCTTGGCCGATCATACGCAGAGATGCAGGCCATCAAGGTAACGCCTGAGTTGCGCGGCCGGGCGTCCGACGCTCTGGACGAACTCGATGCAAGCAGCAGGAGATTAACCGAGCTGGCTGAGGGTTACGATGAAGTCTTCAGCAGCCGGGCTCTCCCTGGCAGTTAGTAGGCACGGAGGCGCCGGTTTGAAAAGAAGATCCCATCTGTTGCTGGCGGCGGCCGCCGCTCTTGGACTCTTGTTCGGGGCGTCGTCCTGCTCTCCCAGCCCGTCCGGTGAAGCTTATCTATATGTAGCTGTTCCCCTGATCGGCGATATGGCGAGTCGCGGACAGGAGATTGCTGGCGGGGTTCGACTGCGTGCTGACGAGGTAAACCGTGAGGGCGGCGTGCTGGGCAAGCGCGTCGTCGTGCGAGCCCTGGATGATGGCGGTGACAGTGACGGTGCTGTCGGCGCAGCCAAACAGGTAGCAGCGGCGGTGCGGAAGGGTGATCCGGTCCTGGGTGTAGTAGGGCATTACAACTCAGGCGCAACCGGTCCGGCCCTGGACAACGTCTACAAGGACCTCGACACTGTAGTTATCACTCCCGGTTCCTCCAACGCTTCGCTAACTCAGAAGGGCTACAAGCGCTTCTTCCGCGTGGTCTCGACCGATGATATCCAGGGGCCGGTGGACGCCCGTAAGGCGATCTCGCTGGGGTGGAAGAAGATAGCAGTCCTTCATACCGACAACCTGTACGCGCGGGGCCTGGCAGCCGCCTTCACCGGCGAGCTGGAGAAGAACGGCTTGAAACCGGTCACGGACCTGGAAATGAAGTACAACAACATGGGTGTCTTTCTCAGGGAGCTGCCGGCCAACGTGAGCAAGGTCATGGCTCTGAGCCCTGACGGGGTCTTCTTCGCCGGGGACTACCCGGAGGGCATTCCACTGCTGGCGGCGCTCTCTGATGCGGGATACAAAGGCGCCTTCATGACCGGCGACTCGGTAATGGAATACGAGTTCATCGATTCACTGGGCGCCAGGGCCGAAGGCGCCATCATCTCCAACATCCAGCCTGAGATGGGGGCCGTTGCCTCCGATGCCTGGAAGGGCGCCTACCGGGCGCTGGAGAAGCGGAGTCCGGGTATGGACTCCATAACGGGCTACTCTGCCGCCCACGTTCTGCTGGAAGGTGTCAAGCGAGCAAACACCGCCCGCGGCTCTGCCGTAGCCGACGCCCTGCGCAAGCTAGAGCTGAAGACTGGCATCGGCGATTGGGCGGCCGATGCCAACGGTGACATGCGGGTCCGCAAGATATACCTATTCCAGGTGCGGAACGGCGTGTTCGAGCAGATCGGGGAAGAGAGGTAAACTTTTCGCCACAAGCAATCCTCCAGTGATATTGCAGGCCAGGTCAAGCCTGGGACAGCCTACTTAGGCGTGTCCGACCCGGTTGGGGTCCCCCAGGACCAGTACCAGACTGGTAAACAGCTTCGGATCAAACTTGATCCCCATGTCCTGCTTCAAGATTGATAGCGCTTTGTATGGCGAGCGGGGCTGGGCGTAGGGACGAAGGCTGGTCATCGCATCGAAGGAGTCCACGAGCGACACGATCGTCGCGAAGGGGTGCATGTCCCCTCCGCTGATCCCCGACGGATAACCTGACCCGTCCAGACGCTCGTGGTGCTGCACAACAGCGGTTAGGACTTCCCCCGGCAGGTCTGGTGTCGCCGAAAGTATCTCGTGTCCCCAGGATGGATGCTGCCTCATCAGCTTCCATTCCTCTTGCGAGAGGGGCCCGGGTTTATGTAAGACCTGCTTAGGGATCCTGGCCTTGCCTACATCATGAAGGAATGCGGCAAGCCCAAGATTGCGGAGGTCTGGATCGCTCGTAATCCCGAATGACTTCCCGAGGCCCAGAGAATAGATGGCTACGTTGACTGCATGGCTGTGAATGGTATAGTCGTGCGCCGTCACCGATAGTATAGCGGAGAGGGCCGCCTCACTACGCGCCAGATAGTCAACTGTCAGATCTATCAGTCCCCGCACATCCGCCATCGTGGTACCGGATGAATTGCCCTGGATGGATCGCCTGGCTGTAGCCATAGCCGAGCCATACCATAATTGGGCCTTGGCCGGCGGGGGTAGCTGCTCGTCCGGAAGGGAAAGCAGGGACACCAGGCGTCCCTGTGCCGCGCCGTCGTCTTCAGAAAACTTGATCCACAGATGAGTGGCACCTGCCGAAAGCAGCCTCTCGGCATCGGCCAGCTTGAATGATACGGACGAGGAGGATCCCCGGTATAGAAAATACCGGTCGCCTTTCTTTATGTACAGATCACAGTCCAGAGGCAGATCGCTGTGAAGCGCCTCCAGGTCAAGCGGAATGTAATCCAGGATGCTCATCGTTCCTATGGCCTCTGTTGTCCAACGGTTCGTCCCTTACGTGCGGCTACTCGCCATCGTCCGTAAGAGGAAGGCACTGGCTCACAAATGAATCTTCGACTGAGTGGGCTCTTTCTGAAGACGCCGGAGCCGGGCCTGTTCGAGCCGAGCCCAACATGCCGTTCGTCCGGTTCTCTGGTTGATTCCTGAGGATGTAGCCAGTTCTCCAGCGGTACGCGTTCTCGTCCGAGCCCTTACCATCCAGACGACTGGCTCCTGGTCAACAGGGGAAGGTAACCGCGGGCTGCGTAGGCAAAGCCGAGGCGGAGTACGGTGCCCCTATCCCCTACGGCCCAACCGGTGCCGGTATCCAGAAACGTGACCTTATTGAGGTCATTTGAGGTGCCGCTGGGATGTTGGGTCCACGTGGCCCCGCCGTCCGCGGTATAGAGGATGATGCCAGCGTCGCCAGCCGCCCATGCTGTCTGGGCATCCACCGCAACTACCGAGCGGAGCGTTGTAGTAATGCCGGATGTTTGGGAAACCCAGGTGCCTCCCCCGTCGGTGCTCCTCAGGATAGCACTCTGGGCGCGTCCCCCCACCGCCCAGCCATTGTTAACATCGGCGAAGTCCACGGCACTAAGGTGATTCAGGCCGCCCCCGTACCAGCCAGTCCAGCTAGTCCCCCCATCGGTGGTCCGCAGGATGGTTTCGTTATACCCTACGGCCCAACCCCGCTGGGCGTCCAGGAAGCTCACATCGGTGAGATAATCGTTAGCGGCATATGGGTACAGGCTCCAGGTAGCGCCGCTGTCGGCAGACTTCAGAATCGTTCCTCCGGCGCCAGAGGCCCAGACATTGGTCCCGTTGTTGAAATCAAAAGCCACAGCATACAGGTTGTTGCTGGTGCCGGAGGACAGGGCTGTCCAATTGGTTCCGCCGTCCGTCGTCCGGAGGATGGTGCCACCGTCTCCTACAGCCAGGCCGATATTAACATCGTTCCAACCGAACCACACGGAACGAAGATTCTGCAAAGTCCCCGAAGTGCGAGCTTCCCACGCTGCTCCGGCGTCGCTACTCTTGAGGATTACGCCCCTGTCGCCCACCGCCCAGAAACAGGGTGAGTTGTTACACCCGCCATCCGAGCGCGTGACTGATCTCAGGTTCTCGGTTGTGCCGGAATTCCGGAACGCCCACGTCGTGCCTCCGTTATCGCTCGTCAGAACGGTCCCGCCGGCGCCCACGGCAATCAGGGTGCTAGTCCCGGAAATGGCTACGGAATACAGTGTCTCGCTGGTCCCGGAAGTCTGCCGGGTCCAGGTTGTCCCACTGTCGCCGGTCTTGAGGATGGTACCCTTCTCCCCGGTAGCCACGGCAGTCGTGTAGCTCGCCGCAACCACGGAGTACAACGTCTCAGTGACGCCGGAACTCTGCCGGACCCATTGGGCACCCGGTTCGGTCCCTCTAAGAATCGTGCCATTCTCCCCTACGGCCCAGCGGCCATCCGGGGCTTTCCACGATTCAGAGGATACAGAATATAGCGTGTCGCGTGATCCGGTGCCGGAGGGCCATGAACGAGACCACGGGTCAAAGCTGTAAAGCCCCCAAACCTTGACAGCATTCCCCGTCTCGCCAACAGCCATGGCGTAGAGCTGCCCGTAGGCGTTCGGTGGGGCGATGGAGTAGAATGTAAAGCTGGGCGATGGATAAGACTGTGCCGCCCATGTGGAGCCTCCGTCAGTAGACCCGTAAATACCCGCTGGCGGGGTCTCACCGCCAGCCACGGCCCATCCGTTCCGGGCATCTGCGAAGTCCAGGGCGTTAACGGCCATAGTGATCCCGTTGGTAGCGCTCACCCAGGTCTCCCCCCCATTGGTGGTTCGCACCAGATTCGGACCACCGAGTTCGCTGGCCCTTCCAGCCGCCCATCCGTATTGTGTGCTGACGGAGTCCAAGGACCGCAGGCCCATCGAAGAGTAGGGCAAGGACCAGGTAGAGCCACCATCCGTCGTCTTCGCTATAGTAGTGTTGCCGGTGCCAATATCCGCTAGAGCCCAGCCCGTCTGGCTATCGGCAAAGGCCGCCGATAAGAGGCCATAGGGCAAACCCCGGATCTGGGGCGTCCAGGTGTTCCCACCGTCAACCGTTTTCACGATGAGGCCGCTATTGCCAACCGCCCACCCCGTCTGGGCATCTGCGAAGTGGACGGAATTGAAATACCCGACACCCCGAAAATCGAGCGATGAATTAGACCAGTTATCCCCGCCGTCTGTGGTCAAGACAACTGCGCCGCGGTCGCCGACAGCCCAGCCCTTTTGGGCGTTCACAAAATAGAGAGCGCGCAAGCCCGGCAAGCCCGAAACCTGTTTGGTCGTCCAGGTTGCCCCTCCATCCAGTGTCTTCAAGACGATATTGGTCTTATTGACGTCAACGCCGGTGAAGCCGGCTGCCCAGCCCGTCTGCGTGTTTATGAAGGAGACGGAGGTTAGCGCCACCGCAGTGCCGGAGCTCTGGCTGGACCAGCTCAGGCCACCGTCAATGGACTTGATAATCGTGCCGACGGCGCCCACCGCCCAGCCGGTCTGGAGGTCCACGAAATCGATGGCGCTGAGGCCGTAGCTTGTACCACCGGTCTGGGAGGTCCAACTCCCACCTCCATTGGTGGTCTTAATGATGGTGCCATCATCTCCCACACCCCAGCCGTTCTGATCGTCTGCAAAGTCCACGGACTTCAGTGGCTTGGTGGTCCCGGATGGCTGTGCCGTCCAAGTGCTTCCGCCGTCGGCGGACTTTAGAATCGTCCCGCCGTCTCCGACGGCCCAGCCCTTCTGGCCGTCCACGAACTTCACGGAGTTAAGCTGCCCGGCCGCGCCAGAAGTCTGCAAGGTCCAACTCGCTCCGCCGCTGGCGGTCTTGATTATCGCACCTTCCTCGCCGACGGCCCATGCGGTCTGACTGTTGAGAGAGAAGACACTGGTCAAGTTCCGGTCTGTCGGAGGGGGGCTGAGGCGCGTCCATACACCGCCGGCGGGGACCTCGTTGGGCATCAACTGGCCTGCCAGGGGTGCTGGTGCAGGCGGCGAGCTGGCAACGGGGAACACAGAACCAGGATCGAGCGTAGCCAGTATGGCGACAACCGCCAGGGCAGAGAGGTAGAACAGGGAAGACCTGAATCGGTACACCAAAACCACCTCCAAAGCCGACATCGTCAAGAGGACTTAAATCCCTGCATGTCCGCCCAACTGGAGGTGCCCCTGAGTGCCGGTGTTGCCGGGATTGTAGCGCCCGAGCGTGCCGAGCGTCAAGCGCAGAATCGAGAGAAAGGCACCATGAGGAAGTCCTGGATGGATAATGAAGAAACCTTGACAAATCGGGAGACGTGATGATAAGTTAATTTCTAACAATAGAATACTGCCTGGCTCTTATCCAGAGAGGTGGAGGGAGACGGCCCGATGAAGCCCGGCAACCAATCCTGAGGCTGAACGGCTGCAAGCACGGTGGCAGCCAGAGGCTCCAAGATATGGTGCCAACTCCGGCAGATAAGCTCTGCGAGATGAGAGGACAGTGCCTAGCACTAGCATGGCCTCTTCTCACGCAGAAGGGGTTTATTTTTTGCCTGACACCGTTTTACGAGGGCTGGGTGGTGACTGGTGCGAAGGAGTTACTAGGATGCCCCATGTCAAGGGACTGCGATGCCGTGAATGTGGAAAGGAATACCCGCAGGAGCCTCTCTTCTTTTGTGAGTACTGCTTCGGGCCGCTGGAAGTAAACTATGATTACAAGTCTATGGCCAGGGCCGTTACCCGTCAGACCATAGAGCGCGGCGAGCCCAACATCTGGCGCTATAAGGATCTCCTGCCCGTAGACGGCACCGGAACAATGGATTTCGGCGTTGGGCTTACCCCCCTTATCCGTACGGACAACCTCGCAGATGCCCTGGGCATGAAAGAACTCTACCTCAAGAACGATTGCGTAAATCCAACCTACTCCTTCAAGGACCGCGTAGTATCCGTAGCTGCTACCAAGGCCATCGAGTTTGGCTTCGATACGCTGGCATGCGCGTCAACTGGGAACCTGGCGTGCAGCGTGGCTGCACATGCGGCCAAGGCTGGCCTGCGCTCCTATGTCTTCGTTCCTGCCGATCTGGAATTCACCAAGATCGTCGGGGCGGCAATTTATGACCCGGTAGTGGTGGCCGTCGACGGTAATTACGACGACGTAAACCGTCTGTGCTCCGAGCTGGCCGACCAGTATCCCTGGGCGTTCGTGAATGTCAATATGCGTCCTTATTATTCCGAGGGTAGCAAGACTCTGGGATATGAGGTGGCGGAGCAGCTTGGATGGAGGGCTCCGGCCCAGGCAGTGGTCCCCGTGGCCTCCGGCTCACTCTTCACCAAGATATGGAAGGGCCTTAACGAGCTGGCTAAGCTAGGGCTGATAGACGAAGCCCGTACCCGCATGTTCGTCTCTCAGGCCAGCGGCTGCAATCCCATTGTCACGGCTTACGATAACCATACATTCAACATACAGCCGGTTAAGCCCAAAACAATTGCCAAGTCCCTGGCCATCGGCAACCCAGCGGACGGCTACTATGCCCTGCGGGTGATCAAGGACTCTGAGGGTGGGGCGGCCGCCGTCACAGATGAGGAGGTAGTCGAGGGAATCAAGCTACTCGCTCAAACTGAGGGCATATATGCCGAGACCGCCGGCGGCGTGACAGTTGCCTGTCTGAAGAAGCTGGTGGCCAGCGGCAGCCTTGACAGAGATGCCCTGACGGTGGCGTTCATAACGGGCATGGGCTACAAGACTCAAGAGGCAATTATCGATACCCTGACCACGCCCATACACATAAAGCCGACTCTGGCGGCCTTCCAGGAGGCGGTGGGCGCCACTATCGCTTCCTAGTACACAGCTTAAGGCTACCGGTCATTGCGAGGAGGGACGACGAAGCAATCTCCCCGCCCCACCCCTCTGGATTCCAGCCTTCGCTGGAATGACAGATTGGGCTGGATTCCCGCTGCGACGGGAATGACAGAAGAGAGGCTGGAATGACAGATTAGGATGGATTCCCCGCCACCGCAGTGACGGGCGGCAGCTTCTCAGGAGGCTTGAGCTACCCCTTCCAGCGTTTCAGGTTGGGAATGATCTTGGTGAGCATGGCTGCCATTGGCTCGGGCACGCCTCTCTCCTTCATCTTGCCCTTCACCCTGTCAACCATTTGTTCGACTGTGAGGTCGGGCATCGTAAAGGCGCCATTCTGGTAGCAGTGACTGCAGTAATCGGCGCTCTTCGAGCCATCGGCCTCCGTGCCGCCCCCACCCGTGTCTCGGGATAGTGGCATGCCACAACTCTGGCAGAATGGTCCTTCCGGTCCAAACATTGTCTTACCTCACTTTCGGGTCAAGCGCTATGCGTTCATATTATCGCGCCAGAACCGGTGCCAGTAGTCGCCCCAGGCCTGGCGGAGCCAGCGCATGCCCCGCTTCTCAAGCTTCTTCTCCTGCTCCTCCCAGCGTTTCCAGGCAGTGACATAGTACAGGGCTCGCCGATGAGCTGCGGCCTCCGGTGAATCCGGAGCCAGCGTTGCCAGGGCCACGCGGTGACACTCCTCGGCCGCTGTAGCCTGGCGGCGAAATCCTCGATAGGCGCAGGCGATGTCCCTGGTTATCATGCTTTCTAGAGTATACTAACACGGTGGTCAATATCTGACGGCTGGAACCTTAAGTTTGACCTGCTAACCGCTGTTCTTGGTGGGAGCAGTGCGTAAGCTGGTACTGGCCTGCCGCTCTATGCTAGAATGGGGGCGCCTTTCGTAGACTGAGCCGCTAAGACTGTATACAGGCAAAAGGAGTTGAGCATGAGGATCCTTGGCCTGCTGGCGTCCTACCGCCGGCAGGGAAATTCCGAAGTTTTCGTTAAAGAAGCTCTGAAAGGGGCGGAAGAGGAAGGGGCCGAGGTTGAGATCCTTCGTCTGACCAACTTCCACATTCGCTCGTGTACCGCATGTGCCCGGTGCCACACGGGGCTCAACCCGTGCCACCTTAAGGATGATTTCAACGAGCTGTTGCAGAAGGTATATAGCTACGATGCGATTATCCTGGGCTCGCCCGTCTATTACATCACTTCTCCGGCAGTCCTGAAGCTCTTCATGGACCGGCTGGTCTGTGAGGGCTATCCGATTCCGCTCTACGGTAAGCCGGGGGCGGTAATCATGACCTATGGCAACCGCGGGTTTAACTCCTACGCCTTCACCCTGCCCAACAGCCTCTTCCTGAAGTGGGGAATGACTGTAGTCGACAGGGCGCTCATTCATTCCGCTTCTCCCGGTGACGCCCTGGTAGACGAGAAAAACCAGGCCCATTGCCGGGAAATAGGACGGGCTGTCGCCAGGGCCGCAAAGACCGGAAAGGCGGAATACATCGGAGACCCCGGAGTCTGCCCGGTCTGCAATGACCGCATCATCCGGATTCTGCGGGACAACAAGACGATTCAGTGCCCGACCTGTGGTATCAGGGGACATCTGAAGATAGTCGGAGACGAGATCAAGGCTGTCTTTACTGATGAGGAGGCCAGGCACGGCCGCTATTCTGCCGAGCAGTGGTACCAGCACCACATGTACCACGTAGAGCTGGGCAAGGAATGGTTCATGCTCACCAAGGACGAGCGCAAGGCCAAGCGGGATGAGTATATGAAGTACCTGGCCCCCAAGGCCCAGGACCCCGAATAGGAGACGGCAATGGCAGAGCTTCTAGGAAAGATGCGATGGTTTCCTGGGGATGCCCTTATCCCCATCAGGCAAAATCAGCTTGACGAGATAGGTGCGAAACACCGGGTGCACCTCTCGATGAGCGAAGTCACAGGCCAGAACCAGAAGGTCCTGCCTGGCGGTGTGGTCGTTGAATGGAATTGGGAAAAACCCATCGACGAGGCTACCCAGACGATCGTCACGATCAAGGCGGAGAACGAGCAGTCATTCCGCCGATGCGTGCGGGAGCTAATCGATACCTACCGGGGTCCGGTGCCTATGTGGGGCATGTGGGGCAGTACCAAGCAGGCCGAGGATATCATCAACGAGCTGCTGGACCAGGACGACTGCTGGTCATAGGCTGGAAGCCAGGGGGCCCGGTATTCTGGGCCCCCTTTTTTCTAGGCGGTTTGCCAGTTAGCCGGTGCATACCTGTACCGATAATCTTTCATGTTATTGAGCGGATTCAGTGATAGTATTGGAGCAAGTCCTGTATCGCCCTAACGGGAGGACGGGTAAAAGGGGAGAGGGGAGCCACCTTGAGCTTCTACCGCATCGGTGAATTCAATGTTGTGCCAGGTATGGAGGAGCAGTTCGAAGACCTGGTACGCCAGTTGTTCACCGATACCCGAGACATGGCCACGGAGCGGGTCCAGGTGCAACTGATCCGCTCTACGGACGACCCCTCTCACTACGTCATTGTCGGTCTCTGGAAGAGTGACACCCAATGGGATGTGATAAGCCGGGCTGCTGAACGCCGGCGCTTCACTGAGACGCTGAGGATGATTACCCATGAGCCTGCGGGCGGCGAATGGTTTGAGGTAGTCATCCACGAAGCTTAGTCCCCCTGCAGGCGAGCGATCAAATCGCATCGGAGGCCAATTCCTTCTGAGGCTGGCCTGTCCATCCGGCCGCCGTCCCTGGTCCGCCATTTTCCCTTTTCTGCCGCCTCTTATGATCCTGGCCGGCCTGCTCGCCGTCTTCCGCGGTGCTCTGTTAAAGGGTCTCGTGTTTCAGGAGCCAGATACCCTCTCCTATTATTACCCCGCACTGACTGAGCTGCGCCGGGCGCTTCAACAGGGTTCGCTACCTATCTGGACGCCCAATATCTACGGAGGTTTCCCTCTCTTCGCTGACGGAGAATCGGGAGCCCTCTATCCGGTAAACGTCCTTTTGCTGCTTTTGATGCCGGCCGATGGGGCGCTGGTCTGGCTCGGACCTATACGGCTGGCCATGGCCGCCGTCTTCATGTACCTGTACGCCCGTACGATCGACCTCGGACGGCTGGGCGCATTGGTCTCAGCCCTGGTCTTCGGTTTTGGAGGCTTCACCGTAGCCCAGCTTCATCACGTCAATCTTTCCAATGGAGCGTTGTGGCTGCCGCTCATACTCCTTTTTGTCGAGAGGGCTTACCGGCGGGAAGGCAGGGCTCGACTTCAGGCGGTGCTGCTGGCGGGCATTGTGTTTGCCGTCCAGGCGCTTGCATTGCACGTGCAGGTCAGCCTGATGACCGGTCTCTTCCTGGTGGCTTACCTGGCATTCCGTTCCCTGGCATTCCCCGTTGGCACGCTCCTGCGGCGCGTGAGGTTGGGATTGGCCACCCTGGCCGGGACGGCCGGGCTGGGGTTGGGCCTGGCGGCGGTCCAGTGGGTGCCGCTCTACGAGCTCTCCCGCTTCTCCCCGCGTGCCCCTGGCCTGCTCTATTCCCAGGCGTTGGAATATGCTCTGCCTCCAATCAACCTGATTACACTGCTTGCTCCTTACTTTTTCAGGACCCCCCAACGGGTCTGGTGGCCGGTGTGGTCGCCGTGGGAGACGACTATCTATGTAGGTGTGGCCCCACTGCTTCTGGCCGGCGTGGCCGTGCTCTGGGTACGTAGCCGGTGGACCGCCTTCTTCGCAGGCACTGCGCTGCTGTCGCTGCTGCTGGCGATGGGTAATTATCTACCGTTGAATCTCTACTATCTCCTGTACCGGCTCCCCTGGTTCGACTCCCTGAGGGGGCCGGGACGCTTCAGCTACCTGTTCACCTTCTCGATGGCGTGCCTGGCAGGGTATGGGGCGCACTGGCTGGCCCGTCACCGGGAGGCCGGCAAGCCTGCCAGGTTCCGGCTGCTGCCGCTAGGTTTTGTTGGTCTCCTGGGGGTACTCCTGGTTAGCCTCCAGTGGTTCCAGGCATGGCTGTCCGCCAATAGGGACTTCGCCGTTGAGGCAATTGGAGGCTTCTACCTGAGCCTGGGTCCTTCATCGTTGAGTCACTTGAATCAGTGGGACGTATATGATTTCCTGAGAAGCTCGACCGGACTGCTGACCTGGGCAGCGCCATCGGGCTGGGTGCTGGCTTCCTGCGTTCTCCTCGTGGCCTGGGGCTGGCTGCCCCACTGGCGGAAGGCCTGTCTGGTGGGCCTGGTCCTCCTGGTAGCTGCGGACCTGTTCTGGTTTGACCAGATCTACCACGAGACTATACCGGCGGACAAGCTAACACAGCAGACCCCAGCCGTGGACTTCCTGGCCCAACAGAACGGCAGTGATCGGGTCTTCGGTGTTGGCAGCATAGTTGCAGAGCCAAACCGCCTGGCGCCTTTCGGCCTTCAGGCTGCCGGTGGGTATAGCTCCCTGCCCTTCCAGCGTCACAGGGAATACTCGACCGCCGCCCTGCACCTGGAACGTCCGCTAATGGAGCTCTGGAATGTGCGCTATCTGGTGGCCGGGAAGCGTCCCTCATATGTCTACAACGGGCTGAGCTTTGACCCGGCTACGCCTTTGTTCAGCGGTGGCACGGGCTCTTTCCCCCAACGATACTTCAACGTGTCTGACATCCAGGCTCGGGAGGTGCGGCTCCTTTCCAGCATGCATCGGGCGGCCGATATCCCCCAGGGCACACCAGTGGGGAGCCTGGTACTTACGGACAGCACGGGGTCCCAGTCCCGGATACCTCTGCAGGCCGGGGTTTCCACTGCGGAGGCTGCCTACGACCGGGAGGACGTGCGGCCCGTGCTCCGTCACCAGCGACCCAAGGTGGCAACCAGCCTGAAGGACACCGGCCCAGGCGGGGCCGCATTCTCCTCTAACGTCTACTACGCCAGTGTTATCTTGCCCCAGCCCATGGACATCAGGCGGGTGAGTCTGGAATATACCTACCCAACCGGCAGCCTGGACGTTTACTCAGTAGCCTTTGTGAACGGAGAGGACCGGATATACGAGGTCCGCCCGTTCCATCTGGAGAAGTACCGTCAGGTCTACACCGGCGACGAGGGGGCTATATTCGAGAACCAGGCGGTCCTACCGCGGGCGTTCCTGGCGCCGCGGGTCACGTCTCTACGTAACAGTGGCTCCGTGCTGGCAAGGCTCAGCGCCCCGGACTTTGACCCTCTCTCGGAATTGCTGCTGGAGGAGCAGACCGATGCTCCGCAGGGTACCCAAAGCCGCGCTCAAGGCGCAGCAAACATCATAGACTATCAGGACCGGCAAGTCATTGTACAAACTGTAAACGATGAACCGGCCTTTCTCTTTTTGGGTGACTCTTATTATCCAGGGTGGAAGGCGTACGTAGACGGACAGCAGGCCAGGCTATACCGGGCCGATTACCTCTTCCGGGCGGTGCCGGTGCCTGCGGGTGAGCACACGGTGGAGTTCCGGTACCAGCCGGACTCGTTAACCCTGGGAATTGGAATATCTGCGGTGGCTGCCGGATCGGTGATTCTGGCATTTCTTGGGTCGTGGATCGTGGCCCGGAAGCGGCGCGCATATTGACTCTACTATTGAGCCGCAGTAGAATTTTTAGCGTGACTATTAATGTGAGGTGATGCATGGAGATCCGATGGCTGGGCCATTCGGCCTTCGAAATCAAGATCGGAGGCAAGGTACTTCTAACTGATCCCTTTATCTCCGGCAACCCTAAGGCAGGCACAACCCTCGACCAGATCGGCAAGGTGGACTACATCCTTCTGAGCCATGGACACTTCGACCATGTTGGGGACACGGAAGCGATCTGCAAGAATTGTGGAGCTAAAGTAATTGCACCGCCTGAGTTATTCGTCTGCCTCTCCAAGTTGGGGATAGAGGGGCAATTCGCCAATCCCGGAGGCTGGTCGGACTTGGGTGGCGTGCGTATAGCCATGACGCCGGCAGTGCATTCCAGCGCGTTGGGACTGGATACCGGTGATATATGCTATACGGGCTCCCCGGTCGGCCTAATGATCGAAGGCGAAGGCAAGCGCATCTACTTTGCCGGCGATACCTCCCTCTGCGCTGACCTGAAACTGGTGGTAGGCGAGTACTACAAGCCGGACATAGCCCTGTTGCCCATCAGCGGCATCTTTGTCCTGGACTCGGAGCAGGCTGCCGTGGCGACCTCCTGGATAAATCCCAAGGTCGTCATTCCGATGCACTATGATTCTCTGCCGTTCCTGCCGGAGATCGATCCCCAGGAGTTCTCCCGCATGGTAGCCATGAAGGCGCCGGGGACTAAGACAGTCATTCTGAAGCAAGGCGAAACCTACAAAGAATAAGAGAGAAAGAAGGAACATCGTTCCAAGAGGAGGAGAACTTTGGCCGTTAAGGCAATCGACTGGATGAACTATCTGAACACGGAGAAGGGGATAGCGCGCTTCAAGGCGGCCCCTGAACTGGCCAGGCTGCTCAAGTGGTGGGGCATGGAAGACCGCTATCAGCCCAGGACACCGGAGGAACTGGTCAAGGAGATGGACGAGGCTGGAGTCGAGGCGACAGTAATCTGCGCCGTAAAGATGGCTTCCTATCGGGAGAACAAGGTCATCTATGAGACTCCCTACGAGGAGGTGGTAGACCTGATGAAGCAGTATCCCGGCCGGTTCATCGGCTTTGCCGGGATTAACTTCTTCGCCAGCATCACCAATGAGCTAAGGGACATGGAGGAGGCGGTCAAGAAGTACGGCTTCAAGGGTGTCTACCTGCATACCTACGGCTACCGGATACCCCTGAACCATCGCCTCTGCTACCCGGTATACGCCAAGGCGGAAGAGCTGGGCATCCCCGTCTCCATGCAGGTAGGCCACTCTGCCGAGCACATGCCCAACGAGATGGGACGACCCATCCATCTGGATGATATCGCCCTGGACTTCCCCGGCCTCAATATCGTCGGCTCGCACACCGGCTGGCCGTGGTGCGAAGAGCTGATCTCTATTGCCTGGAAGCATGAGAACGTCTACATGGACATCTCCGCCCACCAGCCCCAGTACCTGGAGCCCAGCGTGGTACAGTTCCTCAAGACCCGAGGCCGGGC
>ORJL011912147.1_pt1 | contig 24886 bp, 31 predicted proteins | sample 1779941 | NCBI WGS metagenome assembly ORJL01 (sample SAMEA104232317, study PRJEB22302) | groundwater metagenome | biome: forest; feature: aquifer; material: groundwater | place: USA | collected 2011-08-07 | depth 5.8 m
CCGCGCGCTAATGGAGTAGCGCGCGCAAGCGCGCTGTGGACTGACGCCCGCGAGGGCGTCAGGACATGGTCTGACAGCCTTGCGGCTGTCAGTCCACCGCGCCCTTGCGGGCGCGACTCCAAGACTCGCGCGATTCGCATCTCGAAAAACATAGTGGATCCTACTTAGAACGCCCCCAGCTCCAGGGCGCACGCGACACCCGTCAGCACCAGCAACACCCCGCAGACCAGGTAGGCGACCGTGTTCCGTCCGCGGGACTGGGCAGGATCCGATCCGCCCTGGCATCCTGCACTCGAGAGCGCGCCGATCAGGAACACCAACATGGGATACCGCACGTAGAGATACCGATCCGTGAGGAACGTCGCCGAGTGGACCGCGCCCAGGGTCAGGTAGGTCATCAGGGCGACCGTACCGATCCACCGTCTCCGGATCGAATCCAGAGACAACCCCAGAAGGGCGGCGACGCCGAGGGCAGCACCCGCCGCCCTCGCGGCCGCGTCCGCGGAGATGACCTCGCCGCCCAGGGTGAGCGCGCTCGGCGTGGGATTCTGCCGGTGCCTGAACCGCGCGATCGGTTCGTGCGGCGAAGCCGACGCGAAGGAGTGCAGGTTCTTTGCCACATTTCCCAGGTAAACCGAGGGCCGATTCCAGATGTTCGTCTCTGCCTCGGCCATGAAGCGGCGGTTCAGCTCGACGCTGTGCTTCAGGAAGACCTGGAGGTCGTACTCCTTCTCCCCGGTGATCTCGGTGTAGATCGACATGCCGTGTCTGACCCAGACCTTCTGCCAGCCGATGAACTCGTTCTCGCTTCCGAACGGCTCCACGGAGGTGCCCCAGATGGCGAGCCCTGCCTGCGGATTGAGGACGCTGAAGCGACCCGTGGAGTGGTGGTTGTAGAACGTGTAGGGCACGATGACGAGCGCCATGCCCACGGAGAACACCAGCGTCAGGATCGCGGCTGCGCGGCGCGCGCCCAGCTTCGCGCAGAGGAGGAACAGCACCGTCCCAGGCATCACCAGGCTGATGGGGCGGACCAGGGTGGCGATGCCCCAGGACAGGCCGGAGCAGAGGAGGAGACGCCGAGTGTGGGGACCCGCCGAACCGGCCTGGCGGAGCGCGGCGTCCGTCAGATGGCACGAAGTCACGACCCAGAACAGGTGGAGCACGGGATAGTTGCACCAGCCGATCAGGTAGACCAGGAAGGGATTCAGCGAGTAGATCACCGTCAGGAGCACGGAGACCCCGATGGCGAAACGGCTCGAGAGCCAGAGGAACAGGATCGCGGATGTGAGACCCGAGAGGAGGGCCTGTGCCAGGGCGACCGCCTGTTGATCCGTGGCATCGGAATGGCTGGCGGGCGAAAAGAGGGCGTCCCGGATGGCGAGGACTCCCGACACGAACAACGGATACCCAGGCGGGCGAAACGTGGGAACGGAGGCGTCCTCGTAGAATGAGCCAGTCTGGTGGAGGGACTGGCCCATGGCGAAGTGATCTTCCTGGGGAGGGAACTGGCTGCAGTGATTGAGCAGGTAGCTATTGAACGCGAAGGCGCCGACGAGAAGAAGGCAGAACCAGGTTTCCCTCTGCTCGAAGAATCGTTTCTCTCGTCCCTGGCCGCTGGAAGGGCCCGGCGCCACCGGAGATTCACTCATGCGCCCCGGCATACCGGGACACAGATCGAGTGTCCACCAAAATCGGCCGCCCAGCCTTTCCGGCGCAGCCTCCTCGACCTGGAATTCCCGACGGCTGCGCATATGATGGTCCCCCGATGACGACGTCACCTCCTCCGCCGCGTCCCTCCGTCGGCCAGCGCCTGCGCGCATGGCTGCGACGCACGGGCGTCTCCGTCACCTCGGGACGCGTCGCCGGGCTCGCTGCCGGAATGCTCGACGACCGCGACGCCGCCTCGCTCATGCGCACCGCGGGGCAGGTCGCCTCCTCCCGCGACCCGCGCGCCGTTCCCTTCCTGCTCGAGGCCATGCGCGAGAACCCAGAGGCCGCGGGCGCCGTCCGCGCCTCCCTCGCCGGCATCGGCGCCCCAGCGGTCGAGCCCCTCCTTCGCCTCCTGACCGCCCCCGAGGTTCGCCTGCGCGACCTCGCGGCCGACACCCTCGGCGACATCGGCGACCCGCGGGCCGCCGCGCCCCTCGCCGACATCGTGCGGAGCGAGGTCGTCGAGATGCCCCTTCGCAAGGGCGCCCTCATCGCCTTGTCGAGGGTGGCCTCTCCGCAGGCCCAGGACGCGGTCTGCGAATTCGCGCGCACCGCCGCGCCGCAGCTCCGCGACCTCGCCCTCCTCCAGCTCGCGGAGACGCGGTCGCCTCGCGCGGTGGAGCTCCTCACCGAGACGCTCCGGGATTCGTCGTTCGCGATTCGCTCGAACGCCCTCGCGGCGCTCGGCAAGACAGGGTGGACGCCGACCACCGCCGAGGAGCGCTTCCTCGCAGGGATGGCGTCGCAGGCCGGTGTCGATCGGGCGCAGCCGCCGGAGGCCTCCTCGCGTCCCGCGCTCCTCGCCCTTGCGCGCGCGATGGCGACCCGCGGGGACGCGGCGTCGCGAGCCCGCGCGGCCGACGCGCTCGAGTGGCTGGGAGGGGACGAGGCGATCGACGCGCTCGTCCGCCTCGCCGCCGGCGCGGAGCCGCCCGTGCAGGTCGCCTCGATCGGCGCCCTCGCGCGAGTCCGCTCGCCCCGCGCGCTCGCCGAAATCGCCCGCCGCCTCACCGACGCCGCGGACCCCGACGTCTTCTCCGCCGCGGCGCGCGCCCTCGGAGGGACGGGGGACACGAGGTGGACCTCGTGCCTGGCGGACGCCTACGCCGACATCGACCCGAATCCCAGCGACCCGCGGAAGTGGGCCGCCGCGGAGGGGCTCCTCGGCTGCGGAGACCCGAGGCCGGCGATCTGGCTCCTCGCGGTGACCGCCGACGAGGACTGGGCGGAGGAGGCCGTGCGGCTGCTCACCCGGGCCGTGGAGCGCGCGGGGGAGCGGATGGGGGAAGAGACGCTCGCGTCGATCGCTTCCCTCTCGGGCGTCCGGCAGCGGACGAAGGTCCCCGGCACCTGGGACGAGGAGGACCGCGAGCACGCTGGCCTCCCCGAGTCCGCCGACGTCCCCTGCGACGACTTGTGCCGCGTTGCGGGCGAGGCCCTGGCGCGGCGGCGCGAGCGCTGATCCGGCCGGTCGTCGCGCGGGCGTACTAGAATTCCCAACCGAAGATGAGCGTGATCTTCGCGTCGGGCGCCTCGTCGTTGATGCCGAAGAGAGGCGAGAAGTCGATGTGCATCTGCGGCAACGGGCGCACCTGCACGCTCGGGCCGATGAGGTAGTCCTGCTCCAGCGCCTCCCAGCGGTGGTCCTTGTCGTCGTGGATCTCGAAGTTCGTCTCCACGCCGAGGGAGACCTTCTCGTCCGCCAGGGTGTAGCTGATCCCCTGGTTCACCTCCCACGACGTGTCCCTGTCGTCTCCCGTCGCGTGGTCCCAGACGATGTTCGCGCCGTAGTGCCACCGCTCGGCGAGCTCCGTGCCGAGGAGGAGCTTTGCCTCCACGCGCGTCGACTCCTTGTTCGGCCCGACGTACTCGAGGTAGAGCGTCGGGTTCATCGGGATCTCGTCCCAGTCGGCGAGGGCCCATCGGGTCTCGATCTTGACCTCGTCCCAGTCGAGCGAGCCCTGGTTCCCCGCCTTCTTCTCGACGGTGTACAGGTCGAGTTGGAAGCGGTAGGGGAGGCCGATCTCCGCCTCCTGGATGAACGTGAGCTCGGTGGGCCCGTCCTTGGGGACCTCGATCCGCGTCCACCACTCGAGTTCGAACTTCCCCTCGGGGATGACGTAGACGCGGGTCTCCGTGAACCGGCGGTCGGCGGACCAGCGAGGCTGGCCGTAGGTGCCGATCCGGTCCTCCTCGCGCAGGAGCGTGGCGCGCTCGCCGACGACGGTGATGCCCGGCATCTCGTAGGTCCGGAGGTGCTCCTCCGGTTTCTTCTCCTCGGTGGGTCTGGTTCCGCCGGTGTCGGCGGGGTTTCCACCCTGGGCGAACGCAAGGGCCGAGACGAGGAGCGAGGCGAGTACGACGCGCATGACACCCTCCGGCATGGTGTGGTCTCTCCGCACCGCGCCCTCACGGGCGCGACTCCATCGTGCGCGGGAACCCCGGCGGTGATGCAAGGAGGGTGCCGCGGCAAGTTCAGTGCAACTCCTTGCGGGCCGTGTCGTGCGCCGCGCTCGGTGTCGGCCGGCTGCGCACCCCTGACCACGGAATCGTCAGGTTCGTGCGCTGGTCGCCAGCCCGCGAAGCGGGCGGAATCGTAAGGCCCGTGCGCTGATCGCCGGCCCGCGAAGCGGGCGGCAGGCAGTAGCCTGCGGCGTCAGCCGCAGGTCCATGGTTGACGATGGAACGACCGAGCCCGCGAAGCGGGCGGAAGAGCTCGCGGCGCGCGCCAACGCCGAGGAGGGGTCATCCCATCCGGGTTCCGATCACCCTTGCCGCGGACGGAGCGGCGCGTGTAGGGTGGGGTACGGATTCGACCATGTGATGACGAGGGGATCTCCCCATGGGCTCCGATCTCGAGAATGCGCGGGACACCTCCGCGCCTCGCCCGAAGAGGCGCATCCTGAAGCGGGTCCTGAAAACCCTGGCGGTGCTCGTCGTCGTGCTGGGCGCCGTCGGCGGGTACCTCTATGCCACCCAGCGCACGCATCACAGCGCGGCCACGAAGGCGCCTGCGCCCGTGGCCGCCTCGAACGACCCCATGCTGGACGCGATCCGGCGGGGGTGCGAGTACCTCAAGGTGCACCAGGAGGGGGACCACGAGTTCTCGGCCGGCCTCCTCGATCCGAAGCCCGCGGTGACTGCGCTCGTCGTGGATGCCATCGCGAACTCGCCCGACGGCAGCCGCTACGAGAGCGACGAGTTCGTGCGGCAGGCGTGCACCGCAATCCTGTCGCATCAACAGGAGGACGGAGGGATCTACACCCCGGGGATTGGCCTCGCCAACTACTGCACGTCGATTTCGATCATGGCGCTGTCCTCCGTGGACGCGGCGCGCTTCTCGAAGGAGATTGAGCGCGCGACCGCCTACATCCGCACCTGTCAGCTCGGCGTCGAGAGCGGCGACCAGGCGGGCGGGTTCGGGTACGGCGGCAGCGGAGGCAACGCGGACCTGTCGAACACCGTGCAGTCGCTCGAGGCGCTGCGCCAAGCCGGGGTCTCGCCCGACGACCCTGCGATGAAGCGGGCGGTCGAGTTCATCAACCGCTGCCAGAACCGCACGGAGTCGAACCCGGCCCCCTGGGCCATGAACGACGGAGGCTTCATCTATCGCCCGGGCGTCACGCGGGCGAAGGAGGTGAAGAAGCCGGACGGCACGGTCGGCTACGAGTCGTACGGGCTCATGAGCTACGCCGGGCTCCTGAGCTTCCTTCACGCGAACGTCGCCAAGGACGACCCGCGGGTCGTCTCCGCCGTCGCGTGGATCCGCGGTCACTACACGTTCGAGGAGAACGTGAACCTCGGCGACCACGGTCGGTACTACTGCTACGTGGTCATGTCGAAGGCCCTCTCCGCCTACGGCGAGCGCAGGCTGAAGGACGACCGCGGAGAGGAGCACGACTGGCCCGTCGAGCTGGCGGAGTGCGCGGAGGGCCTGCAGCGGGCCGACGGCTCGTGGTGCAACGAGAAGAGCGATCGCTGGATGGAGGGCGACTCCGTCCTGGTCACGGCCTACATGGTGCGCGCGCTCAGCACCTGCTGGCGGGTGGTGCACGGCCCCGGCGCCGCGCCTCCTCCCGCGTCGAAGTAGGGGAGGGCGCCCCTCCGGAATGACCGCGGGCGGCGCGGACCCTACGAGGGCCACCGCGCCGCCCGCGATGTTGGAAGCAGCATCTGCTCCCTTTCCCTGGCCTACGCGGCCAGCTTCTTGGACCACCGGTGCACGAACTGGCGCCACACCTTCGGCGCCGCGATCAGGGCCTCGAGGTCCACCGTCGTCATGTAGCGGGCTCCCGCACCCCTCTGGGATGTCGAGCGCACGCTGTCCCGCATGAAGGTCCCGGCCTTCTCCGTCTCGACGAAACCGACCTTCTTCAGGAAGGCGATCGCATCGTCGCGGTCGACCAGGGTCATGCGGATGAACGGCGACTTGGTTTCGTTCGTCTCCATGGCAGTTCTCCATTCCACTTCGACGTCATCCGTGTGGGTCGCCTGGACCCCCTGGATTCGCGTCCTGTTCGGCATCAAGCCGTGGGTGCGGCCCTCCGAGGCGCGAGGCGCGAAGGAGGGCGTTCGACCCTGCTGGGCGGTCGTCCGTCAGGTCTTCGGTTCCCCGTGGAGTGGACCATCCACTCCTGTCGGTGGAATGAATGTGCGACCCGGATGCCAGGCGACGGGGATTCCTGGGATTCGCCGCAACTGGCGGTGCCGCCTGGGGCAGACGCGAGCTGACGTGCCGGCGGCGTGTTCGCCTCGCCCCGCGAGTTGTCTCGCCACCGGCCCTCGCCGGCCGGTGATGACACGACCCCAGGCCAGGACGGTGGATGAGCTACTCGCCGGCGGCCGCCCCCCAGGGGTGGTCGGCGAGGCCCAGTGCGGCTGCCCACTGGCGCAGGTAGTCCCGGTCGAGCTGCGTCGAGTTGGCCTGGACCAGCGCCCGGGCATCGGCCATGTCGATCGGCCGCGCCGCCCTGCACTTCAGGAGGATCAAGTCCTCGCAGCTCGCCACCGGCACTTCACAACCGCCCACCATCCTGGGCCGCGCGCGCCGGATGACCTCGGCGCGATGCGGATCCCCTGCCAGGAACAGGTCAATCCTGAGCGAGACCGATTGCGGTCGCAGGGGAAACCAGGCATGGACGAGGAGGCCATCGTCGAGCCGCGCGCGATCCGCGCGGTCCATGTGCGCGAAGCCGCGCGTGCGAAGGGCTTCGACGATTCGCGCGACCTGCTGAGGTTCGTTGCCGGGCTCGGCCAGGACGACGGCATCGACGTCGCGCGTCGATCGGTCGTGACCCCACACGAGCATCGCCGCGCCACCGATCAGCGCGAACTGGGCTCCCGCAGAGGTCAGCGCCTCCGCGAGGAGCCGCAGGGCCTCGAACAGCGCCTCGCCCATCATGCCCCTCCGGGCCTGCGCATCATCCGTTCCCAGGCCCGGTCCCGCTCCACGTTCTCGCGTTCAAGCCCTCTCACCCACTTCTCCCACGCCGCCTGGCGTTCCTCGGGGGTGTCGTGCTCGGTCGACAGGGCCATCCGCATCCCGAATTCACACAGATCGGCCCAGGCGCGGATGACCTCGGTCGCGTCCTCAAGGACGTCTGGAGCAGGGAGTCGTTTGCTCACGCGAGGCGATCGTATGCCGCTTCCCCGCATCGGTCAAGGCCGTCGGAGTGCCGGACCCGAGGCGGATGCGGATCCTGGTGGATCGTCATGCGAACATGCCTTCCAGCGACGGTACTCGCATCGGTCCTGGGCTTGCCCTCGGACCAGCGAAGCGTCCAGCGTCACCCGCGGCACCGTGCGATAGGCGTTCGCGGCGAGTCCGCCGAGGATGATCACGTCCACGCCGTCGGGGAGCGCATGGTACGCCGCGAGCACGGCCCCGACTGGATCAGGCGCGACCCAGCCTCCTCACCACGCCGGCCCAGGACGAGGAGCACCGCGCAAGGAGGGCTGTTCTGCACACCTTCTTCCAGACTCCCGCGCCCTTGGCCTTCCCATACGACTCCCGAAGCAGGCTCGCGAGAGGGTTCTGCGCGTACGCCTCGATCCGACGCCCGATCTCGAGAGCGGGAATCCCCGCGCCCGTCGGGCCGCGCCGCTCGAGGGTCCGACGGGGGTGGCGGCCACCATGCCGCCGCGCGCGGTGACGCGCTCGGGCATGAGGTCGCCGATTCGGACTGCTGGCAGATCCGTGGCTCACCATCGCATGATGCTGTCTCACGGAGGGATCGTCACGCTCGAACGCGCCAACCGACCGTCGCGCCGCGTAGGAGCGCCTCCTCCCGCGGGCGTGACGACGCCACCGGCGGCCTCGGGGGAGTCTGGCCACGCGGGGCGCTGTCGGGAATCCCGTCCCGGGCCTCCATCGACGTCGATCGCAGGGGCGAAGCGCGCAACCCCTGCGCCATCCACCGCGATCAGGCCTTCAAGGATCACCCTCCTCCTCCTCCTCACGACCGCGTCAGCCTTTGCAGACGCGGAAAGCCTCGTCGGTCGCGCGCAGACGAGGTGGGCCCACGGGAACTACCTCGGGGCCAAGGCCCTCATCGAGGAGGCCCTGCGTGAGGATCCAAAGTACGGGCCCGCGCTCTCCATGTACGCAGGCATCACCGGCGCGCGCGCCGTTGCCCGGTTCAAGTACCTTGCCGAGGGACGGCCCTTGGACCTCGACGTCGCGCGACGCTTCCTCGTCGAGCTTCGCGAGTACGTTGTCGATCTCCCAGACGAGCTGTGCCTGCGCGCGGAGCGGGATGCCCTGTGCCCCTCGGACAATCGAGGCACTGAATCGTAGTGGCTCGGCCGAGGAGGCCCTGGCGCGGCTCGATGGCCTGCACGAATCGTCGGCCGCGTGCCTGCGAGGGTTCCTTCACCTCGAATTGCTTCACATCGACCAAGGGATCGAGGCACTCGAAGGGCTCGTCGCTGACGAACCCTCCTACGCCCCCGCCTGGGCGCGCTTGCAGAAGGCGTACTGCGATGCGGAACGATCAAGCGATCTCCAGAGGTGCACACAGGCACTCCGCACCCTCCCGCGCTGTGAGAACTCGTTCGTGGACGTGAAGCGGTACGCCCGCGAGCATTCCGGTAGCCAGGGTCTGGAGGAGTTGGTCGCAGCCGTCCAGCGACAGGACCGCGTGATGCCCTACCACCTCGCGGAACTCTTCTGGATCGCGACGCGGCGTGGAAGCCCCGAGGTCGCCCTCCCGCTCATCCAGCGCGTCCCGTGCGGCGAATGGCGGGAGTGGCTTGCTTGCACGCCCGACGAAGGGATGCCGCCCGCTGCGCTTCCCGGCACGCTCCTGTTCTTCAAGAGCCTCTCAAGACGGGAACATCTCTCCGACTCGCTCGACGAATTCCTCCGCCAGGCGTGGTTGTGCTGGAGCCAGACTCACGATGGCGATCGCTGGCGTTGGTGCTTGCGGACAGGGCTCGAGGCGGACCCCGAGTTTCGCCGTGGTCCGGCGGCCCCCTACCTCCTGTCACTCCTCTGCGACCCGCACCTCGAATGCCGCACCGCAGGCATGTTGCGGAGGGAGGCCTACGCGGCGGGCTTCCGCGGCAGAGGCCTCCTCGAGGACCTCGCCCGCAGCGGGGAGCCCGTGATGGAAGAGCTCGCCGCCGTGGATGACGTGACCGCTGACCTCGTGGCCGCGATTCGCTCCGAGGGGGCCGTCGCACTCCGCCGGTTTCTCGATCGGGACGACGCCTGGAGGGACCAGCGCGAGGAGGCGGCCTGGGCGCTCCGTCGCCGCGGTGCGTGGGAGGCGCTGCACGCTCATCGGCTCGCCCAGCCCGCGGCGGAACGCATGGCGATGATCTTTGCGCCGTCGATCGAGGACAAGCGAGCCCACCTGCGCAGGTACCTGGAGATGCGCACGAGAGATGCTCCGGGAATCGTGCTCGGTACTCTCGCCGACATGATCAAGGACGACAAGGACGGCTTCGCACACCTGGTGATCGAGGCCCTCGGCCGCGGTCGCATGTGCGGACGCATGGGGCAAGGCGTGCGGCCCCTTGAGCCGACGAGACCGGATCCGTGGATTCACGTGAGGCAACAACGCGCGCGCGTACCGTGAGTTCGCGCCGAGGAATTGCTTCGACGACGTGATCCCCGCGAAGGCGTCCGCGGCGATACTCCTCTACCGGCTCGGTCGAACCGGCGAGGCACGCCAGAGGCTCATGGACCTGACGACCGAGGAGACGCTCGACTCGATCAGGCAGGAGTGCTCGCGGGCCCTGATCGGCGTGGACCTCGACCTGGCGTTCCAGGAGGACGGCTCGGAGGACGAGGTCATCCCGCGGTACCGTGTTCGCCGAGAGACGCCCGGGGAAGAACGTGCGGTCACGACCCGCCAGGCGGTCGAGCTGCTCCGCCACCTCGCTCGATCGGGGCGAAGCCCCTACCTGCGGTGGTACGCGGAGGCCTACCTTCGCGCCGTCTGCGCGGCGCTGCCCGAGGCGCGCGGCTGGATGGCAGCTCTCTTGCTCGACGCCTCTGCGGCCCCCGACGCCGCGGCGCGGGCAGAGGCAGGGCGATGGGAGGCAAGCCTCCGGTCCGACGACCTGGCCGCGCGGAAAATGGCGCAGGAGTCGCTGCGCGTCCGTCACGAAGCCGCGATTCCCGTCCTCCGTGTGCTCCTCGACTCCTCGGACCCCGAGGTCCGCGCGCGTGCCGAGGCGGTGCTGGAGGATCTCGCGCTGCCGTAGCGGGTTTTGCCATCGCCCGAGGCTGTCGTAGAACTCCGCGCCCTCCGGGAACGCCCAGCCCTCTACGATGGAGGGACGAGTCCGCGTCGACTTCGCACGATCCCCGGGGCCGCCATCGATCATGTGCAACGGGGGACACGCTGCGGCGATTCATCCGGGACCTGCCCGAGGCCGAGCTCACCAGCGCCGAATGGCAGGCGAACAGCTTCGCAGGATTGGTCCTCGTGCCCGAGGCCACCCTCCAGCAGGTCTGCAAGACGTGCTTCGACGGGGTGGCCGCCAAGGTGCTTGCGACGGCGCCGACCTTCGACCTGGCGTCCGACGCCCTCTGGGACACGGTGTCTTTCCATGTGGGCCAAGTCGCCGGCGTCCACCTCGAAGCGCTCCGCGCCCCAGATCCGCCGGGCGACGCGGACTTCGGTGCGCGCCTCGAGTCCGACGTCGCGGCCGAGGGCGGCGCCGCGCTCGCGAAGGGCGTCACCGGCGCGGGGGGCGGTCGAGCGGCCGGGCATGGGGGACGTCTTGGAGGGCGGGATCGTATTCCGCGGGGGCGAGGAGGGCAAGCATCGCCGTCCTCTCGATCGAAGCGCGAATCTACGCGAGACCTCGGAAGTCCTCGAGTTCGAGGAAGTCCGCAGCGGATGGTCCGGTTCGGCATTCAAGACTGGGCGTGCCCGGAACGGCCACGAACTGGTCCAACGGCCAGAGGTCTGGATCAAGCGCCCGACGCGCCCAAGGATTGTGCACGAGAATCGGCGAACGTGTGATCAGGTCGCCGGGGATCCTGCCGCACCACACCAGAGCTGCGCTCACTCCGTTGTTTCGGCCTTCCGGGCCTGACCACACTCCGTTCCCATGCTGAATCCACCGCGACGCCTCCCCGTCGTTCAGGGACACTTCGTAGCTGAGGGATCCAAAGAGCGCCTCAAAGATGTCTTCCTGGTCGATGGAGAAGTCGGACGCTACGTCGACGGCCACAATGTACGGCAGGTCGATCTCCCCGTACTTCGTCGCCTTGTCGATGACGGCCGAACGGAGCTGTTCGGCCGTTCTGACCAGCTTCATCCCCTGCAAGACGCAGCCGACCGTGCGTTCATTCGGCGTGCCACGGTGCGCGGGAGATTTTGGAATTGGTCGGACCGTGATCCGGAGGCCCTCATGAGTGAGGGCGAGGCTGGCGCAGCTCTTTGGGCCATGCGCCAGGTAAGCACCGGTTTCTGCCTTTGGATCTAGCGATGACAGCCATCCTTCGACCGCGCGCCTCCACTTCCCGTGGGGGGGCTGAGTCGCACAGCGGCCGTCCACGTCGAGCGAAACGTGGAAGTCGGTGGAGTAGACGCGGTCCAGACTCTCGAAGACGAGAGGGAAACGATCGCTCAGTTCCACATCGGGAGGGAGCTTGTGCCTGGCTTCCAAGTAGAAGCGAGGATGGGCATCCTGGTAGGCCTTGAAATCGGGGTGAGTGGGCTCGCCGTTCGGCATCGTGGGCTCCACCTCGATCCCGTACCCTCTCCGTCGGAGAACCTCATGGAGGAAGAGCTCAAAGACCGCCGATCGGTGCTGCTCGTCGCGTCGCCCATCGCGGAATCGCCCCAGGAAGCGCCGGTGCTCTTCCGTGGGGTAGGGGTCGAACCATTCCTGTAGGATGGTCCGACACTTGGCCATGTAGGGTCGCGTTGACCCCTGAAGGTAGGTGAAGTCCCCATCACTGGGTTTCATCAGACCCACGATTGGACTACAGTTCACGTCGAAGAGCATCGCGCGCATTCTCGTGATCCACGGAGTCGAGTGGAACTCTCATGACGCCCGGGCGTTCACGCCGTCCTTCCGGTGCCGCGGCTCCTGGATGGCGAAATGGTAGTTCACGCGCGCAGGGGCGGCAAGGACGACGAGCCTGCCTGTCGTCCAATCGGATCTGCCCTGGGCATTGACTGCGGAACCACAATAGGAAATACTATAGGCAGAAACCACGGAAGCGAGGTTCAGGATGAGGGGGGCGATCGCCGATCGAAGAAGAAGTGGACGAGAGGAGCGCGAGAGACATGCTGAAGACCGCGAAGCGCCTACGAAGGGTGCCGAAGGGAAGGCGAGAGGTGCAACGACTTGGGCGCGCCGTCGAGGCAGGGGAGATCGTCGTGGCGCTCCGCCCCTTCGGCCTGAGCCAGGCCGCCATCGCGAGGGCGACCGGCACCTCCGACAGGTCGGTGCGCAACTGGAAGAGGACCTCTGCGATTCGGGAGTCGAACGCGACTCGCCTCTGGAGCCTCCGCGAGATCGTGCTCGTGCTGGAGAAGACCCTCACGCCGCGCGGCGTGGGCCAGTGGATGCGCGCCCCGAACCGGCTCCTCAAGGGGCGGGCTCCCCTCGAGGTCCTCGCCGACGGGGGCGTGGCCGCCGTGCGCGAGGCCGCCGACGCTTACCTGTACGGGGCCTACGTGTAGAAGTCGTCTCGGGCCCGCTCGCCGGCGTCGTCGGACTGCCAGGCGTCACGCCGCGTCGCCTCTCCGGTACCGTCTGGCACCAGGGCGCACCCGTCTTCGGCCTACTGGACCGCCCCGATCCCGCGGCTCACCCGGGGAGGTACCACCGCGCAGGAGGACCCTCCCCCTGGTACGCCTCGTCCACGGAACGAGCGGCGTGGGCGGAGCAGATCCGCCACAACACCGCGAAAGGCGTGGACCCCTTCGAGGTCCGTCGTCGCGTCGGACGCGCGCGCATCAGGGACCTTTACGTCGTAGACCTCAGCGACGCCGCGACCTGCAGCGCGCTTGGCGTGTCGAAGGCCGTCTTCACCCTCGACGACGTGACCGGGAACAACTACTCGAACTGCCAGAATGCCGCGCACCGGGCCCAGGCCGCCGGTTTCGAGGGGATCTACGCGCCCTCCGCTGCTCTCGAGGGGGAGTTCACCCTGGTCGTCTTCCCGCACGCGATGCACAAGGTGTCCGAGGAGCACTCGCGTCTCCAGCGGCCCACGAAGAAGATGCGCGCGTTCATGCGGAAGATCCCGCGGCTGCCCGCGTAGATGACGACGCGCAACGACCGCGGAGAATCCTTGCGCGGTGGGTCGCGATCGGGAACATACGCAGAGGAAACCCGAGGCGATGAACATCGACATGCTCCCAGGGGCAGGGATCCCGGCGTGAATCCACTCGAAACGTACATCCACGAACTTCGCGAAATCCGCTCCTCCGGCGAGGCCGTCGCCGAAACCTCCTACTACCCCGCCCTCTCGAACCTCCTGAACGAAGTCGGGAAGCAGCTACGTCCGAAAGTGCGCTGCGTCCTGACCCTCAAGAACCGCGGTGCGGGGCTCCCCGATGGAGGTCTCTTCACCGAGGACCAGTTGAACAAGAAGGAATCGAACCCTCCGGCAGGTATGGTTCCCGGTCGCGGCGTGGTCGAGGTGAAGGGGACGGGGGAGGACGCCTGGGTCACAGCCGACGGCGAGCAGGTCAGGCGATATTGGGACAAGTACCGCCATGTGCTCGTGACCAACCTGCGCGACTTCGTCCTCCTGGGACAGGACGTGGAGGGGAACGCGGCCAAGCTGGAGACCTTCCGACTCGCTCGCGACGAGGAGCGGTTCTGGAGCGCCGCCGTGCACCCGCGGACGCTCGCCGAGGCGCACGGCGACAGTTTCCTCGAATACGTGAAGCGGGTCCTTCTCCACGCCGCCCCCCTTGCCGCCCCGAAGGATGTCGCCTGGTTCCTCGCCTCCTACGCGCGCGACGCGAGGGCGCGGATCGAGGGAGGCGACATCCCAGCCCTCGCATCCCTTCGAGCCGCGCTCGAGGAGGCCCTCGGGCTGAAGTTCGAGGGCGCGAAGGGGGAGCACTTCTTCCGCTCGAGCCTGGTGCAGACGCTTTTCTACGGCGTGTTCTCGGCGTGGGTGCTCTGGTCCAAGAAGCACCCGCCACGCGATACGAAGGCCCGGTTCAACTGGCACGAAGCGGGTTGGACCCTCCGCGTCCCGATGATCAAGGCCCTCTTCGATCAGATCGCGACGCGAACGCAGCTCGGAGCGCTTGGCCTCGAGGAGGTCCTCGACTGGACCGGCGCGGCGCTCAACCGGGTGGACCGCGCCTCCTTCTTCGAGCAGTTCGAAGAAGCGGCACGCCGTCCAGTACTTCTACGAGCCGTTCCTGGAGGCGTTCGACCCGGAGCTGCGGAAGGACCCGGGCGTCTGGTACACGCCAACGGAGATCGTGCGCTACATGGTCGCGCGGGTGGACACCGTCCTCCGAGAGGAGCTGGACCGGCCCGATGGCCTCGCCTCTCCCGACGTGTTCGTGCTCGACCCCTGCTGCGGGACCGGGGCCTACCTCGTCGAGGTACTGCGCCGGATCGCGGAGACGCTCAAGGAGAAGGGCGGCGACGCGCTGCTCGCTGAGGAGGTGAAGCGGGCGGCGATGGAGCGGGTATTCGGATTCGAGATCCTCCCCGCTCCGTTCGTGGTTGCGCATCTCCAACTCGGACTGCTCCTCCAGAGCATGGGAGCCCCCTTGTCGGAGAAACGCAGCGAGCGAGTGGGCGTCTACCTGACGAACGCGCTCACCGGGTGGGAGCCGCCCAAGGGCCCCAAGCAGCATCTCCTCTTTCCGGAGCTGGAAGAAGAAAGGGATGCCGCGGGGCGCGTCAAGCGCGAGGCCCCGATCCTGGTCGTGCTGGGGAACCCGCCGTACAACGCCTACGCTGGAGTGAGCCCTGACGAGGAGGAGGGTCTCGTCGAACCGTACAAGGAGGGGCTCATCTCTGAGTGGGGAATCAAGAAGTTCAACGTCGACGACCTCTACGTGCGCTTCTTCCGAATGGCTGAGCGCAGAATCGTAGAGCAGACCAAACGGGGGATCGTCTCCTTCATCTCAAACTACTCGTGGTTGGACGGCCTTTCGTTCACCCGGATGCGACAGCGCTTCCTCGATGCCTTCGATCAGGTCTGGATCGACAACCTCCACGGCGATCGCATCATGTCCGAGTATGCCCCCGACGGCAAGACCAGCGAAACTGTCTTCGCGCTTCAGGGGAAGTCGCCGGGAATCAAGATCGGAACGGCCATTTCCGTCCTCGTGAAGAAGGAGCATTCCTCGGGGGGGTGCCAAGTTCGGTACCGCGACGTGGACAATGCCCGCGCCGAAGACCGAAGGGCGGCCCTCCTCGCGAGTCTCTCGGTCAAGCAGATCCGCAAGCACTACAAGGTGCTGAAGCCACTGCGCGAGCGGCGGTTTGCCTTCCGCCCGACCGAGAGCGGCAGCGCCTACCACGTGTGGCCAAGCGTCGTAGACCTCGCCGCATGGGAGCCACTTCCGGGGTTGCTCGAGAAACGCAAAGGGGCGCTGATCGACACGGATAGGGCCGCGCTCGAGGACCGGATGAGGAAGTACTTCGATTCCCGCCTTCAGTGGGACGCCGTTTGCACTCAGGTCCGAGGGCTGGGCCGAGACGCGGCACGGTTCGATGCGAAGCACGCGAGGGAGAAAGCGATCGTCGCGGGCCCGTTCGATCCGGCTTCTATTCGCCCGCTGGTCGTCATGCCCCTCGACGTCCGGTGGTGCTACTACACTACCGTCCGTCCCCTATGGAACGAGCCGCGCCCGAAGTACGGCAGACAGTGCTGGTCGGGAAATGGAGCGATTGTTTGCCGACGCAGGGCCGATGCGAACCCGGAAGGCATGGCGTTCAACTACGCATCTCAGTTGGGGGCCGACCACCTGATCCACAAGGACGCCTATTTCATTCCGTTTTGCGTGCGTCCGGAGCCAAGTTCGACCACCGAGAGGGCCCCGGATCCGCAGGGTCGACTTCTCCCGCTGGAGAAGCCAACCGCTGGCACTCCGATGGCGAACATCTCGGACCATGCGAGCGAGTACCTGAAGCGCCTCGGGATCACTGCTGGGCAAGAACCGAGCGAGAGGGCCAAGTGCCTTTGGATGCACGTGCTGGCGGTGGGCTACTCGATCGAATACCTATCCGAAAACAAGGACGGGCTCCGAGACAACTGGCCCCGCGTTCCCCTGCCGGAGTCGAGGGCGGTGCTTCGCGAGTCGGCGAAGCTCGGGGAACAAGTCGCCGCGTTGTTGGACCCGCTAACGCAGGTCCCGGGCGTGACTGCCGGTAAGAGTCGGCCCGAGATGTGGGTCCTCGCCGTGATCAGCACCGACAAGGGCGGACAGATCGCGAGGGACTCCGGAGACCTCGAGATCACCGCCGGGTGGGGCCATGCGGGGAAGGGCGGGCGCACGATGCCCGCGAAGGGGAAGCTCCTCCAGCGCGAGTACACGAAGCAGGAGCGTGCCGCGATCGAGGAGGGGGCGAAGGCACTAGGAATCGGGTCGAAGGAGGCCTTCGCTTTCCTCGGACCCTCCACGTGCGACGTGTACATGAACGAAACGGTCTACTGGCGGAACGTCCCCTTGAAGGTCTGGGAGTACACGATCGGCGGCTACCAGGTCATCAAGAAGTGGCTCTCCTACCGCGAGAAGAAGCTCCTGGGCCGGGGGGTGACCGTCGAAGAGGTCAAGTACGTCACGGAGATGGCCCGCCGGATTGCCGCCATCCTGCTCCTCGGTCCCGCGCTCGACACAAACTACCAGAGGGTCAAGGCTGCGGCGTTCGACTGGTCGTCCTTGGGAAAGTGACCGTCCCCACTACGACCTCGTCTTCCTCACCGTCGTCATCCTCTGTTCGTCCGCGAATGCCGTGAGAATCCCTTCCCTCCTCCGCCGGAGCTCCGCGACCCACGCGGCGAGCGGTCGTCCGCCGAACGGCGGCATGGTGATGCGCGCGTGCCCCAGTTCGCGGAAGGCGAGCTCGACGAGGTCGTGGACGAGCGAGTCGAACGGGCAGCGGAAGTTGACGACCCTGATCGAGAGCCTCACGACGCCCCCACGGACGTCGTTCTGGCGCCATCGCGAGTTCGGTGGTACCTTCTCTCCGTGCCCTTCGCTCGCGCTGGAGGAGGTACCATGCCTTCCCGCTGGGTCCCCCCTTGCACCCTCTCGGCGCTTCTGGTGTTCACGCTGACCGCGTGCTGCGATCGCGGACATCATCCCGCGCCCCCCGGCGTAGCCGCCGAAAACGGCAGGACCGCGGACATGCTCGACCCACCGAGGAACATCGAGAAGGAACCCCTGCCCAGCGGCGTCGTTGTCTACGTGACGAACACCGGGAGGGACTATCACACCACCCGCTGTGGCCACCTCGCGAAGAGCAAGATCGCGATGCCCCTCGAGGATGCAACGCGGAAAGGGTACCTGCCGTGCCCGGACTGCGGCCCACCGAGGTGAAACTGATCCCGGAGACGGCGCCGCCACCGCTCTTGGGCGCGAACACCCGTGATTACTAGGATCCAGGCGCGATCCGGCAGACGTCTGCCTTCGCCTACGCTCCATGACGGGCACAGCCTCTGGTGCGGATGGTGCCTCCGCCAGATCGACCGCAGCCAGAAGCACCACCCTACGCCCCGGTGGAGCGGACCCCACCTAGACGGCTACTCGCAGTACTTCCAGCTCCTCTGGAACGAGTGGCTCATTCCGACCTGCGAATGCTGCCACACAGGACCAGGCTGGTGCTTTCAACGCGCATCAGATGAGGCCGCATTCAGACTTCTGGATCTCGCGAAGGGACCGGAACGACCACTGCGTGAATCCGCTGACCAGGCATGGCGCGTCGGCGCGATGAACTGGGCTGTTTGGATCCTCGATGTTCTCATCGGTCGCTCGGGGAAGACGGAAGCAAGGTCGACGTCCTATCGTGAACGCCAAATGGGAGCAGCCGCGGGAGCCCGCTGGGTGACGCCGCTCCCGAGAACGGACGGTGTGGAGCAGTCGGCGTGGTACTGGATACAGCGGGCGAACTACGAAACGAATCGCGGGAACTTCCTGCGTGCGGACTACTCGCTCTTCCGAGGACGAAGTATGGTCGGCACGGACGATCAAAGGGAGGCACAGGCCAGCTACGATCGTCGACAGGTGTCGCGCACGTTCGACCCACGGCACTTGCGCATCGCCATCAACTCCGCGGAAGCCGTTGCCTACGACGACTCTGGATTGCGAAGCATCCGAAACCTCTCATTCTGGCCGATGGTGAGAGAAGGGAAGCTCGAAGAGGGCTTGAGCACACTCGAAGATGTCCGTGCCGGAATTCTGCTGAACCAGCAACTCTGGCAGATGTATGACAACTCCATGTACACCGCCTGTGGGCGGATCATCCGCCTCGTTCGCGAAGGAGGCCGGCACACACGGGCTCGGTTGTCGCCGATCGCTGGGGCACTCCTAGAGGCGCAGTACATCCAGGTCATGTTGGGTCTTCAGGGACTCCGCATTCCGGATGTGAGACTGCGAGACCTTGCGCGCGAAACAGAAGCAGAAGTGCTTCCCCAGGAGTACCTTCGATGGCTGGTAGTTTCGAGCCCCAGAGCGCTCGACGAGGACCACATGCATGAATTACGCGACATGCGGTTGGCGGACATCAACCGACGGGTACGGAGCATCCTTGCCGGGGACTGCCTCAGTCCGTCGGGGGGCGCGCTTCTCATGTCCTCCTCCCCACCGCCTCCCGGATCCGCTCCCTCCTCCTCCGCAGCTCCGCGACCCAGACGGTAGCGGGCCGTCCGCCGAACGGCGGCGCGGTGACGCGCGCGTGCCCCAGCTCGCGGAACGCGAGCTCGACGAGGTCGTGGACGAGCGAATCGAAGGGCCCGCCAAGCTCGTCGGCAGCCGCGGCCGGGGGCTCCCGGAGGTAGAACGCCCGCAGGAACGGGGAGAGCGCCCAATTCCAGAGGTCGGTGATCCGCTGGACGTCGGCGTCGGTCCCCTCCCCTCTCGGGTGGTGCACCATGCCCCGAATCCGCGAGCTCCCTGCAGGACCGCCCCGCGAGCCGCCTCCGCACCCCCGGCGCCTGGAACGGAATGGCCTCGAGGAACCCCTTGATCGCGGCAAGGAAGTGACGCCCTGATCCCGAGTCGTCGTCCTGCTCGCGCGTGAGCCTCACCCCTGGGCCGCAGGCCAACGCATCGCGCGGGCCCGCTCGAACGCCTCCCGCCCGGGCGCCGACGCAGCGACTTGCCTCGCGTCTTCACGACGTTCCTCTCGCGCGCGGGGCACCAGGTCCTGAACGCCGCGGACGGCCTGCAGGCCCAGGCGATCCTCGGCGCCGAACGCGTCGACGTCCTGATCACCGACCTCCACATGCCCGGCCTCGACGGCCTCGCGCTCGCGCTGTCGAGCGACCCCCACGCCGTCGAGGACGGCTCCCGCGTCTCCGCCACCGCCGCAAGCCTGGAACTCCTCCAGGCCGCCGCACGCAGGACCCCCTTCATTTCATCGGGTTTTGCCCTGCACGCGACCAGGAGGTCGACCTGTCCGCCGAACCGCCGGTCATACTCCGTCTCTGCGGCGACGACATCCGAAAAGAGCCCGGCGGCGTGCTTCGGGTCAGCCGCCAGCCACGTGAGGCCGGCCTCCTGCAGGAGGGTGGTCAGCTCCTTCTCGCGGCCGTTGCTCATGCGACCGATCGATCCTTGCAGTCCGGAATGAACCGGTTCCGGACAATCGCCTTCGACAGCTCCTCCCAGATCCCCTCGAACGGGCCGTGTGCTCGATCCACGACGAGGGTGATTCCGCTCGGGCTCCCCAGGACGTGGACCATCGTGTCCTGGTTCGCGGCCGTCGCCCCGTCGGCCTCCCACGCCGCCCAGGCCTCCAGGGATGCGTATGCGAAAAATTCGGCGCTCGGCGGGGCGAAGAGGAGCGCGTCGGAGAACCTGCCCGCATAGGCGGTGTTCGCATCCTCGTAGACCCCGTCCGGCCAGAGCTGACGGAAGAAGCGCACGATTCGGTTGCGGTCCGCCGGCTCCCACGGGAACGGAAGGACGAGATCCTCTCCCCCGATGGTCACAGTCCAGTCTCCCCCTTGAACACCTGTCGAGCCGGTTCCACCACGTAGTCGCCTCGCGAGAAGAAGATGAGGCGCCTCGTCCCCCCTCCAACGGCTCCAGACCGTCGCTCCCCGTGAACTCGAACCGGTAGGCGAGCTTGTCTCTGGGGATTCGAAGCTTCTTCGCCAGAAGATGCGTGTCCGGCCCCAGGGTCGTGAAGTAGGCTTCGAACGGATGATGCCCCGGTGGTTGGCTGGCGGCGAAAGTCCAGATCACCTGGCTTGCAATCGCATGGTAGGCGGTCTTGTCCGTGTAGTGGTTCAGACGAAGCGAGCTCCACGCGCATCGTGCCGTCGCGAGGATGATACGCCCCGCTGCGCGCGCGCAAGCACACGGCCCATTCCGCGCCGTCGGCGGGGGCCTCGGCCTCGTGACCGCGGTGCGCCTGTCGAGGTGCCGCCGGGCGGCAGGCGTCGTCAGTGAGTTCGTCCCCGTCAACGCCGAGGCCCCGCCGCGCACTCGTCCGGCACGTGGTGGAGGGACGAAGGCGCAGAGTCGCGTTGGGAAGCGCGAGCGACCATCCGAGCCCCGGCGTCGGCACGAGAGTCGACGTGCTCTATCTTCCGGAGGACCCCACGCAGGCGTGGGTCGACGACGCGCAGGAGCTGTACCCGGGGCCGATCCTCGTCGGAGGCGCTGGATTGCTGCTCACCTTGGTCTGGGCATTGACGATGAGGTTTCATCGGAGGAGGGGATGAGGTTGCGGAATGACATGCCGCAATTCATTGAGGCGCAGGGCGTTGAGGAGACGCATCGATCGCCATGCGGCCCGATCACCGAGCAACGTAGGCCCCGAGTGGAGTCGATGTTGAGGCCGAGATCGGGGCGAGATCAGGCCAAGATCGGGCACACATGGCTCGCTGTCACGTGCGACATGGCCCTCCCATTGCCCGAGCAGAAGGCCATGTCGGCCCTATGTTCGCCTTCCCATAGCCGTCCCGTGGCCGTCATGTGGCCCTGATGTTGCCCTATGGTGACCGTCATGTTGCCGTCCCCTGGCCGTGACGTGGCCGTGATGCAGGCGTCACATTGCCCGATGTTGACCCTGATGTTGCCCTACCATCGCCCTGACGTTGCCCTCGCATTGCCCGATGGTGGCCGGCACGTTGCCCACCCGTCGCCGTGACTCGGCCCTCGCATCGCCGCATGATCGGGCAACCATTGCGCTCACGTTGCCGCGAGGTCGCCCTACCTCGGCCGTCAGGGGGCCCTCGCGTTGCCCGATGATCGGGCAAGCCATGCCCACACGTTGCCCCAGGTCGGCCGGCATGTGGCCGCGACATGGCCGTGCATCGCCTCGATCCTCGAGGTGACCTTGCCCCGCAGCGACCCGCTGAGCGGGCCATGTGGGCCGTCACTCGCACGTGAATTCCCCCGCAGTCGGCCCGACATCGCCGCGCACCTTGCCCTGCAGGTGCCCGATGATCGACGTCCGTCGGCCGGGACGTCGACGCGCATCTGCCCGATGTGCCGCTCGAGGTGGACGTGACCGAAGGCCATGTCGATCCGCTGTCGGCCCCGCTGTTGCCCGAGGTGACGTGCGATGTGGCCGGCGCTTGGCCTCGTGGTGGCCGGCACCGAGGGCGACCTCTGCCCGCTGAGCGAGCCTCTGTTGCCGTCACCTCGCCGGCTGCGAGGGCAACCTCTGCCCACCGGGCGACGTCACCTTGCCCCACATCAGCCTCACGTCGCGGATGACGTTGCCCTCCGCGTGCCTCACCTCTGCCCGCTGGGAGGCGTCATGCATCACCGCCTTTGCCCGCTGTCGGCCGTCACAGCGGGCCAACAACGCCGCGATGCATCATCGCTGTGGAGTCGCGATCCGCCCGATCTGCTCCCTTTCGCGCCACTTTCCGCGCTACTCCGCCTCGTCGCCTCCGCCCATCCCCAGCTCCATGCGGCGCCGATACAGCGTCGGCCGCGGGTAGTCGAGCGTCCTCGAGGCCGCCGAGGGCGACCCGCCGCAGCGCTCCAGCTCCTCCGCGATCACCGCCCTGTCGAACCGCGCGTGCCGCTCCTTCCACGTCCCCTGCGCGAGCCACGCGGGCAGCCGCTCCGCCTCGGCCGCGTCGCGCGTCAGCGCCTCGCGGACATCCGCGACGTCGAGCTCCTCCTTCGTGCGCGCCGCGAGGGCGGCATGCTCCACCGCGCGCTCCACCTCGCGGACGTTCCCCGGCCACGCGTGCGCCCGCAGCGCCTCCGCGTCCGGCACCTCGAAGCGCCCCGGATTCGAGGAGAGGGCCTGCAGCACGCCGCGCACGCCGTGCTCGGGGTCGACGAGGGGGACGCAGACGATGGCGCGCGTCTCGAAGCCGGTGCGCTGATCGATCTCGGCGTTGAAGCGCGGGTCGAGGCGCGCGTCGTGGATGACGAGAGGCGCGGCCGTCCGGTAGCACGCGCCGGCGATCCCCTTGTCGACGGCGCAGCGGAAGGGGAGGACGGAGGGGCCCGCGGTGCCGTGGGCCAGGAGCGCCGGGCCGTCGGGCGCGAGCAGGAAGAGCGTGCTTCGCTCGGCGCCGGTGATCGCGCGGGCGCCCTCCAGGGCGCGCTGGATCAGCTCGGTGCGCGGCAGCCTGGCGTCGAGGGAGGCCAGGGCATGGATGAGGCTGCGGACGCGCAGCTCGGTGGGCTTGTCGCAGGTGAGCATGGGGGAGGCCTCAGCGGCGCCTCAACCTCGAGGCGCACCCCCTGGTTGAGCACGGGAGGCGTCAGCTCGCGGTGGAATCCCGCAAGTCGCTGCGTGACGATGAGATGAGTGAGAATTGACCCTGTGCCGAGGGTGGGCAAACTGTCGGATTCCCCTACAGCAGCCCCGATCCTGAGTCGCCTTTTCCGACAGCACCCGCAGACGGGCGACCCCCCTCGCGGAGGCGCGGGTGGCGCCTTCCCGTCCCCATCAGAAACAGAGGGTGAACATGTTCGCGTACCCCACATACACGAGCACTGCGTGTTGCAGGATATCGCGCCCGATGAGGCATTGGATCGGTTGGCCGCCAAGCGGGGCCTCGAGCACGACGGCGCCTGCGACGGTGACGCCGTTCGGGAACGAGACATCCACATGGAACTGCCGGCATGAAACCGATTGAGTCGTGGACGGGGTGCTGATGCCAACGACGCCCACTGGCTGGATGCCCAGGGACTGGACGATCGAGGGGTTCACGACGCTCCCGGAGGCGCCGGTGTCAACGAGGGCCATCGCCCGAACGGGGGCCGGGACGGGAAGCCCCTTCGATTGAAGGCTCTGCACGAGCGAGAGGGAAGGTCCGATGGAGATCTCCACCACCGGGCCCTCGGCGGCAAGATTTGGCAGTTGGCTGGTGAACGAGGGCAGGACTCACACGTGAATCTGGTGGGACGTGAAGCTGAGAGGGGCGTCGACCTCGGCCACCAGCTTGACGAGGAACGGTTGGTTGCCGAAGCGCTCGTATCCGTTCTTGAGAGCTTCCTGGATGTCGGTGAAGTCTCCGAGAATCTTGCTGCCCTTGATCAGCACGTATTTTCCCTTCGCGCGCCCGAGAAGCTCTGCTCGATGGGCGTCGAAGGTCGCCTGCTCCTGCTCCAGCGGTCGAGGCATCGCAGTCCTCCCAGAGTCACTGACACGATTGTATGGCTCGGGGGCGTGCCGGATCAAGGCGGCCGGCGGATTCGGGCTCATCGGCGCCCCGCATTCGGGAACGAGCTCTCGAAGTTGTCCGACTCCCCGAACTCGACGGCCGCTGGTAGCGTGCAATCAGCTCCGTTCTGGTGGTGGGAGTCCGTCAACCGGAACACGCATTTCCCAAGGTCTTTGGTCCACCCGCGACGAGGTGCAGTGCGTAGCGCCGCGGGGGGAGTCCTCAGATGCCCAGGCTGCGCCAGATGCCCAGGAACTGGTCGAGGATCCGCGCCGTCGCCCCCCAGACGCTCACGCCGCACACGTCGTAGAAGGAGACCTTCACCACCCGACCCATCGCAGTCCAGTCTTCCTGCCGCCAGCGAGTGGGGTCGAGGAGCTCGCGCATCGGCGCGAGGAGGACCGCCGCCGTTTCGTGCGGGTTCGGCACCGGCGTGAAGGTGCCCTCGATCGCCCCGACGACGGGCGTCACGTGGAACGGCGTTGCGACCGTGTAGAAGTCGTCGAGACGCCCGAGCACGCGGACCTCCGACGGCGCGATGCCGACCTCCTCGTGCGTCTCGCGCAGCGCCGTCGCAGTCCGGTCCGCGTCCACCGTGTCGACCATCCCGCCCGGGAAGCTGATCTGCCCCTTGTGGTGCTCGACCGTCTCCGTCCGCTTCGTGAGGAGGACGTGCCACTCCCCGCCGTGCCGCACGAGCGCCAGGAGCACCGCCGCGACGCGCTTCCCATCCGTCGGGAGGGTGCGGCAGGGACGGGTCGCGAGGGCGACTTGCAGCGAACTGAGCGGATCCATGAGAATCGACGGCCCTCGGACGCGCGTTGCCTCGCTTACGCGAGGCGATCCACGGCTCGCTTACCCGCGCCTCTCCACGGCTCCCTTTTGCGAGGCCCTCCCCTGCTCGCCGCC
>ORJL010420876.1_pt1 | contig 24884 bp, 34 predicted proteins | sample 1779941 | NCBI WGS metagenome assembly ORJL01 (sample SAMEA104232317, study PRJEB22302) | groundwater metagenome | biome: forest; feature: aquifer; material: groundwater | place: USA | collected 2011-08-07 | depth 5.8 m
ATGGAAAAACTCAAAGACCAGATAGAAAGCGATTACGTTCTTGGCAACAGGGCAGGAGTAGAATCCACACCAACCTTTTTTATCAATGGGACTAAATATCCCGGTGTTTTGCAGGCAGACCAATTTCAGCAACTAATCGATGGCGCGGGCCAACCGTTTCCGCAAGAAGCGACCCAAGAGGCTCCTAGTACTTCAGAAACACCCGGCCAATAATATCAGATTTGTTAACTTCGTACTGCCTCTTTGCCAGTCGTCTGTTATCCGATGCAAGAATAATCCGCTCACCCTTTATAGCCATGACCCTTTTTATTAAATATCTGCCGTCTTGCCTAAAAACAACAACGCTTCCTTTCTGCAATTTTCCAAAGTTAATTGTAAGAACACGTTCAAATTCGCCAAACATAGGCTCCATGCTTTTGTCCCTCACAATAAATCTGGAAAAAGGCGGCTTAATTTTCAATTGACTTTGTCGTAATTACACCGGATTGTTGTCACTATTTTGAAGCCTTTGATTTAGCAAATATTTGCGCAATCTCATCAACCGCCGCAACTAAATCGGCAGCTGCCTGCGCATCTACACTTTGTTTGTTTTTCGAGCACAGTTTCGCAGCCTTCCAAAACTTGTCATGCAAATCGGAAAATTCCTCGAGGTGCTCTTCTTTAAAATAATCGGTCCACAGGATTAAAAGCTCCTCCTTGCACTTTTGTGCATGTTCTTCCTTTACCTTAACCGCCCTAACAAATAAATTACGGTCGGCAACTGTCGGATTCTCTTTGGGTAAAGCATTAATTTTCTCAACCATCTTGGCAACAGTCGCCGCCGCGATTTGTGCTATTTTTGGGTCGTATATGCCGCAAGGAACATCACAGTGGGCATAAGCAATTTTTGGAGGAAAATATTTGTCAATCAGCCTCAGGACTATCATTTAGAAAATTATAGCATCTGCCAAAGACCTAGTCTATCAATCTGGAATACATGTCTACTTGTATCTCTGTGAAGGGTTAAAAGGTCGTAATCCAACTATTACTGGCTTTGGGAATTTTATTCTACGCACCGATTCTCTAACAGATTCAACCGTTGGCGCAGATGCACATGATTCAGGAATATTAAACCTTTTTTCTGTAATCATAGGCATGCCAAACCTCTCTGCCGTCATATTATCTTGATGTATCTTTTGTCAGTTTTTACAGCAGACAAGACCCTAACCTTCGTAGAAAGTACAGCAATCAAATTATTGAGCAAAATATAACTCGCGCAGATTCCAAGCGCCATAATACTGCGCTCCAAAGCAACAACCGGAATCAGACCCAGCCAAACACTCGCAGGCAAATTAAATGCCCAAATCCAAACAGCACCGCCGACGCTGTGAGCAATAAACGTAGATGCAAGAGCACGCGCAACAAGAGATTTTTTTACAACCGGATAAACTAAAATTGGAATCATCCAAAACATGCTAAATTGCCAGGCGCTTCTGCCAACCTCATTTAAGTTAAAAGAAACCATTGCCAGCACTGGGATTATTAAAAATCTGGCATCGCGTTTGGCAAAAAACAAAACACCAAATAAAATCGGGAAAAGGCGGATAATTGACCCTTTATCGACTGCCGAAAATCCGTGGAATAAGATATTTAAGATTCCCATTAAAAATACCGCAGCGACACCAAGCCAACTACCCAAAAAGGCACCGGCGGCAGGCGCAAACAAATCAAAAAGTGTAAATTTTGCTCCGCTTCCGGCCAAATTATTTATAGGAATCTGAAGGGCAACAAAGCCAAGCAGTACAAAAACACATACAGCAACCAACTTGTCTCGCTTAATACTTGATACTCGATACTTTATACTTTTCTTCATTCCGCCTTATCCATCCCCGGCACAAATCCGCCGGAGACTTCAATATTCGCACCATTTATATAATAAGCAGAATCACTCGTCAAGAAGGCAATAGCCTTCATAACATCTGCATACTGCGCTTCACGTCCCATTGGAAAATCGCTATTGTCAAAGATATCAAGAGCCATCGAAGCGGGTGACACCATATTTATATGGACCCCGTTTTTCGCCTCTTCCCAAGCCATTGTTTTTGTCAATACATATATACCCGTCTTGCCCAAAAAATAAGGCATCGAATTCTCGCGGATAATGAGCCTCTCCGCGCCAACGGCGCCAATATTTATAATGTGTCCGCTTTTTTGCTTGCGCATAATAGGCAGTACCGAACGTGACGCAAAGAGTGTCGAATAAATGTTCGATTCCAATAAATCCCTAAATTCGCCATTGGTAGTCTTGCCAAAAGGCTTAAACAAAAAATTACCGACATTATTAACCAACAGGTCACATCGGCCAAACTTCAGCAACACATTTTTAAACATTTTATCTACCTCCTGCTCAACTGTCAGATCTGCGCGGACAACTATAGAATCCGCTGAATCGCTTTTTATTTGCGCAAGCACGCTATTGGCATCTTTGTCGCTCGAGCGAAAATGCACGACGACGGTATACTCTTTTGCCAGCTCACAGGCAATATACGCACCCAACCCATGCGCAGCACCTGTAACAACTGCAATCTTTCTCATAGACATATATTATCATCTTTTGACATAAAACCCCATAATTATTAAAACACCCGTTTGATGGAAAGAAATTTAAATCCGTCAGAGGGAATACCAGCTTCCAAAGTTAGTGAGGGTCTAAAGCAATTAGGATACTGTATCGGCGCAACCCCGAGGACAGATACCAATCCCGAGAGGCACGTACACTTCGTCAGGCGGGCGGGCCCGTTGGAATTCCACTGGGTTTTCCGTAGAATAAATGAAAGATTAAAGCCTAACAATTTTTATGTGGCAATGATAGACAACGTATCGCAATTGGCAGTATTAGAAGCCAAAAGGAGCGAGATATTGAGATTACAGCATGAACTCCAGCAAAATCAGCCAAACGACGACCCCCGTCCATTACTTAGGAACCTGGAATCGGCCCTGTATTTCGCAAGCCCCATTAAAAGCATATCAAGGCGGGCAATAAAAAGCGGCACAAGTTCCGGCAGAAAAATCAGAAGGCAAATCAGTGAACTGCGCCGGAAACAAGAAATGAGGGAAGCCGCCCAGCGATCTGAAGAGTGACGGCATGTCGTTCTGCACTTTTGCGATTAGAACAAACTTAAGGCTATAATAAATTATATGCACAGGTGGATATTTGCCATAAATGTCGCAATATTTTTCGTTTTGGCCGCAAGTCTCGTCTTTTTCTTTACCCAAAAACAGGGTTTTTTAAATAGCATCACCCAGGCCAATAAACAATCTCCGGCCGCCTCGCCAAGCCCAACCGGGGTCCAAAAAGCAGCTACCCCGACTGCGCAAGTGATAACAAGCAAAGATACCCAGTCGGCGATAATTAAGTACACAAATTCTACTGACAGGCAATTTCTGGAACCCTTTATGGCCAAAAATGTATCCGTTATCCTTTATGCAACCGACTGCTGCCAGCCAATGTCTCCCAAAGACGCCATCAAACAAATCGATTACATAAACAAGGGGATGCCGTTTACCTTTGACCAGAAAAAAGAAGAGATCGTGAGTCTTAAAGCTAAAAACCCGCAATTTTCCAACACATTCATAGGAATCTCGCAAACGGGGGAACAGGCAATAATTTACGCAATAGGCGCCGGCACCAACCTGATTGAATCAGTCCAAATGTCAGTGTCCTGGAAACTCTACTAACAGTAAAATAATCAGTTTACAATGGAACGCACTGCATTAATCCACGAACTGTCTCCAATTTTGTGCCTGTATATCCAATAATTTGCACCCCAAAAGCCCACATTCTCAACCCTATTACTTTTTAAGTATTCCGCGGCCCTGGCAACATCTTGCGCCTTAAAGTAATTATTTTCACTTTTGGCATCATTCAGATCCCTTATGTACGGCTCCGATTGCATTTCCAAGACCCAAAAGCTCTTCCCGCTCTCTTTTACCTTCTTGTCCAAAGCGTTAAAATTTGGGGAGAACCCATACCACGATTGCACAGGCCACACCAAAAACTTTGGCCAGGGAACACGAAATTCCCTGCCCAATAAACTGAATGCAAATAAATGTACCCCCTGCGTCTTAAAATACGCATTGGCAGAAAATGCGTCGCCTTTTTCCATCAAATTAAGCAGACCCGTCCATTCACGGTCAAAAATAGCCGGGCCAACATGGTTTAAAATAATTGGTCTGTGCTCAGGATCGGCATCCCTCACGGCAGAAATTTCCGCACTTATTAAATCCTGCCCGATTTTCCAATTATTCACGTTTGCCAGATAAGGTTCATTTTCTATTTGCCAATATGATATATTTTCGTATTTTGAAAGCCTTTCAACTACCCTCTTGTTAATCGCAATAACATCGTCTGCAACAGGGTGACCCAAGCCAATCTTTGTCCCGAATTTAATTTGTCCGCCAATAGCCGCTGGCAGGTGATACTCCGGATAGTACGGAACTTTTAGCCCCAGCGCTACAATAACCTTTACATTCCTTTTTTGCGCTTCATTAACTGCAAACTCCAGATCATCAAAGTTTTTGTTGAACTCACCGTCGTCGCCTGTCATATAATCCCAAAAAAAAGGCAGTCTGACCCAGCTAAACTTTACCTCGTCCAGTAAGTTTACAAACTCCTCTCTTCCGTCATAACCATACCAGCTTGCCTGCTCAAAACTGTAACTGGTACCGTATTGCGGTCGAAAACCCTGTGGAACGTTCTTTTTGGGATACGGGGATAAAAAGGCGTTGGCAATATATAAAAAAAGCGCCACTAGTATGAAAATGAGAATGCGCCGGGTCATTACTGAATTATATCCCCAATGAATCAATTATGTTAAAATTTCATACGCGCAGATGTGCCGGAAGGAACTTTCTACTTTGCAGAAATGATATACGCTCGCCCTGGTGCTGGAATTGGCAGACAGGCAAGTTTCAGGAACTTGTATCCGCAAGGGTGTGGGAGTTCGAGTCTCCCCCAGGGCACTTACTAACCGATGGAGGGGCACTATTGTGAAATACTATTGAAACAACGATTTCAATAGTAAGTGCAACAATACGCGGAATCTCGAAGTGATTCGAAGCTCCTCTCTTCGGCACTTAAACGCGCGGACGTGGCGGAAATATCCGTTCTGCTTCGCAGAAGTGATATACGCGTATATTTGCATGCCGAGGTGGTGAAATTGGTATACACGCAGCCTTGAGGTGGCTGTGCCCGTAAGGGTGTGCAGGTTCGAGTCCTGTCCTCGGCACAGAATATGTCTATACACAAGCTAGACACTCAAATGTATGTTGGTCAAAAAGCCTTTATCAAGAAAGATGGCAAGGTTTTGGTTTTAAGGGATCCAATTTACACAGTAAACGGCCAAAGTGGCATTGATTTTCCCGGCGGCAAATACCGTTGGGGTGAAAATTTAGAAACGGAATTACAAAGGGAAGTTGATGAGGAAACAGGTTTAAAGATAAAAATCGGCAGGCCATTTGTTACATGGACAAACCATAAACATAAAATGCTTGCTAAACATGCAAACGTTTTTTGTATAGGATACCTATGTGATTATGTTTCCGGAAAACTTAGGCTTAGTGACGAACATGATAAATTTGAATGGGTAGATGAGAATAGTTATAAAAATTGGCAAGAAAACTCAGACTACTTTAGGGTGCTAGAAGAATATTTTAAATTGATGGGCACTTAGCTCAGCTGGTTAGAGCGTCGCATTTACACTGCGAAGGTCGGGGGTTCGATCCCCTCAGTGCCCACTCCTAAACTTTCGATGATATAATATCTAGTATTCATGGTTGAGAATGATAAAGGTCCTATCAATAAATCCGTAACAGGTTTTGATTATGGAATAGCTGGAGTCATCTATCACAGGGGAGATGATGAATTTTCCACCCCAAGTTTAATGGTTCCGAATCCAGGATGGTCTCGAGGTATTCATTTAGTTGATAATCCGAGATTTATCATTTCTTTAGAGACAGATGTTGTTGTGGATAAACCTTTGGATGAAAAAAGAACGTTGGAGATTGATGATCAAGGAAATGTTATAGGAGTAAGTTTTCTAAGTAGTAAGGATGGGGTGCAACTGTACGATTTACCCATATCTGCAGATTTAATTGATGAAGCAAGAGAACTTATGAAAGTATATCATTCTGATGAAAATCCGGATGTCGAAGATTACTGGAAAAAGTGATTGGCTCAAGTTAATTGTTGCCACTCAAGCAAGCTATTGATAAACACATCGGGTTCTAACGAAGCCCTCTTAAGTCCACGAAAATGAAAAAAATTAACCAAAACAGCCTCGACTGGGAACCGGCATCCCACGAAGACCCAAAAGATCCCGGTGTCTTGAAAAAAGTAATAGTCAAACACGAGGACGTTGACCCAAAATCCAAACTCATGATGATAAACCTGTGCAAGGTCCCCGTAGGCAAAACTCACAAAGCCCACAGCCACAATACAATGGAAGAAATATTTTATTTCACTGAGGGTGAGGGAGAAGTAAGGGTAGGGGAGGAAATAGAAACAGTCGGCCCGGGAGATAGGATAATCGTGCCTGCAACATTCGAACACCAGGTAAAAAACACCGGAGAGACAGATCTCAAGTACGTTGGCCTTGGCATAGCGCTAGATTAAAATTCCTGATAAAATCTGCAATAGGCGTTTACCAAACTTGATTCGGGCCGGGGTGGCAGAGGTGGTCAACGCACCCGTCTGAAAAACGGGCTATGTCGGTTCGACTCCGACCCCCGGCACTCTTCGATTCGATCCAATATAAATTGGATCTCACTCAGGGTAAACTCAACGCTTTAAGAATCGAAGGATTCTGAGCGAGCGAAGCGAGTTGAAGGATAAACCTATTTTAGCCACGGATTTTAATGATCCATGATTGGTTATTAGACTTTTTTAATAAATGTTTGGAAATGTTAAGCGTTATTTTTTTCTGATGCTTTTAACCCGATCTATAATGCCTGCATTAGTTAATCTTGCATCGTGAAACCTTTGCAATAATCCTCTCAAAGGGGAAGTTGATTGGTCAATATGCCTCTGTTCTGTCCCATGATCAACTGTTGATTGTAAATACTCTCCGACCTTATTAACGAGCGTTATTCCTGCTCCTTCTGGCTTTGCCCCCTCACCTGTCTCACTCATAATTCAATATTCACAAAAATCACCATTGTTTGTCAACTAAATATATAGAGCTAAATTAACTTTGAACCCAAAAAGTTCTACGCACTCAGATACGCACTGAGAAGTTTTTTGTGAATTTCTTCATTTTTTGCAGCAATAGCTCCAGTCGATTCTAGTACCCATGGTTTTCCAAAAGTATCCGTTATAATTCCTCCTGATTGTTGAATTAAGAAGCTAGAAGCACAGATGTCCCAAGGATGATTTTCAACAGTCAAAAAACCGTCAACTTTCCCAATTGCAGTATAGGCAAAACCGAGCGAACTATTAAGAGAAATAATATAGTAGCCGGTTTCTGCAATTAATTTTCTTAAGAACCTGTTATGCTTTTCTTTTTTGTTTTCATCAACTGACACAAGTGCCCCGAAATCAACATCCACCATCACATCGAACCTATCATAATTTGGTTCGAAAAGCGTATTGTTTATATAAACTTTTCCTCCTCCCACTGACCAAAAATAATCGTTTTGACTGTGGTCGACCACACATGAGGCAATAAGCTGATTATTATCTGCTAATGCGATGTTTGTGCAAAAGTTTTTTATACCTCTTGCTAAATTATTAGTTCCACATATTGGATCGATAATCCAAATCCGTCCATTTGGAATTACAACTTCAGAATGCGTTTCTTCCGCAAGAATATGATCATTGGGGAATCTTTTCTTAATCTCACTTACAATTAAGTTTTCAACATCAATATCAACTTGTGTAGAAAAATCACCTTCCCGTTTATGTTTTGCAATTGCAGGGTTTCTGTCTGCACTTGAAACTAAATTACGAACTGCAACAGCAATAAAGTGAAAAAAATCTGCCTCCAGTTGAAGATTTTTCATTCTAGTTTATTATAACAAGATAGTACTGAACTTTTCACAAAACACGGCACGAGAGAAAGCCACAGAGACTATTCTGACTCTGAACCCAAAAAGTTCTAACATCATGGTTCGATAAACTCACTATCTTTGATCTACAAATCGGCACAAAAATAGACCCATAGTTGATCTAATCTATGAATTTGTAGTATAATTCCTATCGATGGACAGAGAAAGAATTTCTGAAATTGCACGAAATATCAAGGATAAAGCTCACTACGCCGCATACGTTGCAGGTGGATTTACCGGTGGTTATGCAACAAGTGAAGGGATTTTGACAGGTAATAAAACAGAAACTGCTGTTGGTGTTACTGCAGGCGCAATCACAACAATTAAAATCGCATCAAAGTTTATTCATCGAGAAATTACGAAACGAGCCGCTAGCCCAAACTCTAGCTCCTAAGGTTATTTTGTTTCTGAACCCAGAAAGTTCTTCTACTCCGCATAAAGCTACGTAAGAACAGGTAACATCGTCTAAGTATCAGCACAAAACTAGACCTATAGTTGAGATATCCTACTATAGAGCGTACAATGCCCATTTTGTATGGTAGAGATATTACGTGCTGGGCAATCGGATCAAGCACCGAGACCAATCGGCAACGAGAGTTATAGTGAATCAAGATCACTGTCAAGCATTCAGCGGGGGTTTGAACAGGCGAACGTACCTTTTAACTTCCGTGATCACTTCAAACAACTACCTAAGCGATTTCCAAATGCGAGATATATCAGAATACTAGATGGTGGTTGTGGCCAAGGATCTTTACTCGAAGATATTCACGATCTCGCAACCTCAATTAGAATAAGGGTGAGGACAGTCGGTATCGATAAAGCTGAAAGAAACATACCAGACTACGAGGATGCAACAATTGACAGGTTTATAGTAGGAACAGTTCAAAACGCTTACGGTGACGGACTAATTAGAAAAGGTCAGTTCCATTTCGTAGTTGATTATTTTGGTGCACTTTTTTACGACTACGATAACAAAGATGGTACAGGTTCAAACATACTTCCAGTATATAGTCGGGTTTTGACACCAAGGGGAAGTCTTCTTGTCTTTGCTTGGGAACTAGAGCCCAAAGCAGACTGGATGCAAATCAGGGGAAAAGAACAAGCCGAGTATGATAATCAAAGATTTTTAGATTTAATAAATGAAAATAATTTCAGGATCACAATGCAAAAAGGTCCAGTCGCATTGCTTGAAAAATCCAAGCCAAAAAGACAGTAAGCTTAAAATTTTGATTTTGAGCCCAAAACGCTCTAACATCATGGTTCGATAAACTCACTATCTTGACCTACGTAGCGGCACAAATAGACCTATAGTTGCAATTCGAGTGATTCTGATGTATAATTCACTTCAAAATGACAGCTGAAACATCACAATTTTATAAATCAGATTTTTGTCAAACGGTCACTGGATATTCAGATGGTGAACTGCGAGATAGGGTTAGAACAGATCCACACATTCACTTAATTGCAGGGCCGGTTGAACAGATACGTGATGCTTTTGAAAGGTTTAAGGATTGGGAACGCGAAATCCACCCAAGAGCTGATGAAGCTTGGAAAAGTCATTCAAGGTATTGGGAGCCTGCATATGGTAAGTTAGACGAGGCATTTGCAGATATGGATGAAGAGGAAATTACGACTGGAATTGTAGAGTTAGTTGACAAGATACTTTACGACTAAGATCAAACTTCACAGTTGAGTAAAGCCCGGCTAATTCTGAACCCAAAAAGTTCTCGTCCTGATATAATCCATACATGACCAAAGAACAAGGCACTACGCTTTTGGTAACTCGGCACGGTCTCGTAGATAACCCCGAAGATATTCTGTATTATCGCCACGTAAATGTGCCACTTAGCGCAGAGGGACACGTTCAAATGAGGCGAGTTGGCGAGAGCATAAAAAATCATGGTTTTATCCCTAGTTGCATATATACAAGTGTCCTACTTCGTGCCGTAGAATCATCAGAAGAAATCGCAAAATCGTTCCCTGGCATAGAAATTATTGGGCAGGAAGACCTGCAGGACCCCTATGCTCCCGGGATACAAACAAAAACAAATAGTTGGATGGCAGAAATCGAAGAACAAGGGCATGATGTTTACTCCCATCCTGACTTAGCAGACGTAATTGAACCTAAAGATGAAGTCAGGAAGCGGATGAAAGGTGTAGTTGATGAGATTATAAGAAAGCATACTGGAGAGACTATCGTAGTAGTAAGTCACGGGGACACAACTGCTTTTTTGAAAGAAGAAATGCGACATCCAGGAGAACAATTACCTTCCGTTGCGAAGTTAAAGAAAAGCGGACGTTATCCCAATAAAGGAGAAGTTTGGTGCGTTGTCCTCGATCCAAGCGGCCGTATATTAGAAGAAAATGTCATCGGTTAGCAAGGTTATTTTCGTTCTGAACCCAAAAAGTTCTTCTACTCCGCATGAAGCTACGTAAGAACAGGTAACATCGCCTACGTAACGGCACAGAGACCTATAGTTGACTTTTGGAGGCCTCAAATGCTAATATTTTACTCATGTCAGAACGAGGCCCGAGGTTAGAAATAACGGACATTGAACGTAGACCAGAACTAGACCCTGGGCGGAAAGTAGAACGTCCACCAATCGAAAACTATATTCAGATCGTAAACATATATCGTAGCCGATTTGACGACAAGCTCCTTCCTTGGGTTCAGGAATCTTTCAGTCGGAGACCCGTATCAGAAATCTTAGCCATTGCTAGAGTTTATGGTCGGAGCTTGAGACAAAGAAGCAATATGAGCGAAGAATACTTAGGAACGATTGTTCAACACAAAGATCACCAGGCATTAAAACACCGGGCTATTTAGGTCAAAACACTTTCTCTCCAAAAAGGTTATTTCGAAGCCAAAAAGTTCTAGTTTTTCTCTTCAACCCAAGGTCTTATTTTTTCGTCGTCCAACGCAGTGAATACTCTTTCAAGATCTCGCACACGTGTTAAGTCAGTTTGCCATTCAAATGATGTCCCCACATCAAAAATTTCGTCAAAAAGTCTTCTCATTGCTACCTCTTCTTCCGGGAAACCGGAAAAATATAAATCAAAATCTTTGACAAAACACGCTTGCGCACCAGGTATAAAATCTGGACGCATCTTGCTCAATACCGATCTTGCGGACAAGATTACCCTTAAATCTTGCAAAGGATGGAAATAAATGTTGCCCCTGCGCCACTCAACAACTTGACGTCTATCATCGAGATCGGTTGATGTGTTTCTGAGTCTTGCAAGCAATTGTACATGCTGCTGTTCATCTATCTCCACTTTAAGGGGAGCCAGTGATCTTTCCATGATGCGAAATTGTACTCTCGCAGGTAATGTAAAGCAAATTACATAAAGCTATTTTGCCTTTGAATCCAAAATATTTTCCAGTGTTATACTTTCCGTATGAAGATTATCTTTACCAAACATGCCCATAAAAAGTTTTCAGATCTCAAAATTTTCGGAATAATCATAACCCAATCTCAAGTAAAAAACGCAGTTATGAATGCAAAATACAATCTGCCAGACAACGGAAACAAAATATCGGCTGCGTCGCTTAATGAAAAGCACAACTTGAGAGTAATTTATAAAGAAGAAAAAGGTGATATAATAATCATAACTTTTTACATTTACAAGAAAGGAAGATATGGCGAATACTAAGTATCGATACGACAAAGAGGACGATATCCTGATGGTTTTTATGGGAAAGGGCAAAATTGATGATGCCCAGCAAACAGGTAATATTATTTCTCACTTTTCCAGCAAGGGAGACTTACTTTTGTTAGAAATACTAGACGCTTCAAAATTTCTAAAAGAAACTTCCCAGGCTTTTCCTGCAAGTATCAGACAGCAAGTTCTAGCTTCCCCGAAAGTAATCCACAATTAAAAACTTCGAAGGGCAGTGATAACTTCAATTAAAATTCAGCATTTGATATAATCCTAGAACTAAACGCGGGAGTAGCTCAGCGGTAGAGCGTCTGCTTGCCAAGTAGAAGGTCGCAGGTTCGATACCCGTCTCCCGCTCATGACGATTCATGCAAATATTTCGTGTTGATTAGGTTGTTGTAGTAAGCTACTTTCGGGTCCGAGCGGGATTTCCTGCTTTTTAGCTTTGGCTTTTCTGATCGTTATGTTGATTTTGCTTTAAGTAATCAAACACTTCAATAATCTTTTCAGGATCGACTCGGTAAGGTGTACCATGCCCTTCATAAAATCCATACCTTTCAATCATATGACCCATGAGCATTGATGCCCTTAATGAACTGCCAGTATCTAAATTTGTGATTTCCATATCAGCGCTTGCACCCGTACCGTCTTTGAATGGGGAATCCTGTATTCCTCGCCATTGTGTTACGCCGACCCTAAAATTTCTTCCTTTATACTGATACTCATTGATTCCGAATTGCCTATAGACCGCTTCCGCATAACGAAGTTGCTCTCCTAGTTCTTTGTGAGTCAAGCCTTGAGATCTTACATAGTCGTTATCCTCAACCATAACATCAATCAATTTCTCATCTTGACCTAAAAAGCCTGCCATTGATGATTTTCCAGGACGCATTCTTTGTTCCAGCAAGCCTACTGGTTCGTTGTTTATTATCTTTAAACCCCTGATAAGGTCGCTATCGTTAGTTCCTCCAACGACAAAGCCACTCGGTTCAGTTATTTCATGATGAGTGATCCCGAGTTCATCTGGAGTTAATTCTTTTTTAAATTCGAAATCAAAAGCATAGCCGCTACTTGTTAATTTGAAACTCATCCTTTCATTCTCTGCTAAAAGTACGTCTTCTTTTTCTGCAGCAAATCTTCTTTCCACTTCACTTATTCCGTTAATAGTGTAGGGACCAAGTTTAGCAACATTTTCTATGTTTCCATAAACACTTTTAATTTCCTTCATGAGTTTTACTAATTTACCCTCCTGTAGGACGGCAAAAACATTTACGCTCATTTTGTCATTATTTTCCTGACCAAACCGTCTTTGAAAAAGTCCTTCTGTATTCGGGTCTTCCTGAAAACCTGCGTCTATCAGTTGTTGCCTTAGATCCCTGCCTTCTAAAGAATTAGGATCTGGCGTGTCCTTTGGGGGCAATCCGGAAGAACCAGAAAAGGGTTCGTCATTTAAAGTCATCTCTTCTTGCCCTTCAGCATTTAGACCCCATGCAAAAAGATAAGGGCTATCAGTATAAGGTGATTTCCCAAGTGCAATTTTCGTCGTTTTATCTATAGAACGAATGGAACCAGAGAAATCCCTTGGCCGCATAAGAGGGGAATAAAACGAGTAATTTCTATCAGGTTTTAATCCTAGCGTAAATTCACCCAATTCAAAAATATCTGAATTTCCCAACCTAGTAAAACCTGTCTCAAGTAGTTTTTGCACTCTTTCATCTGTTGACGGACCGATAACCTCTTGTTTAGGTACCTCTGAGGCTGGCTCCATAATTAAAGTCTACCATAAATTAGACAAAAACTATTGTTAAAACGTTCTTTTTCTATACGCTTTATTTTGCTAAAATAGGTCCGAACGTCGTACGATAACCCGCTTAGATCTTGTATTTTCAGCAATATTTCACTAACATAGTTGTGTGATGACTGACAGCGATTTAAAACAAATTAGGAACGTCCTCAAAGAGGAGTTAGAACCCGTTATAGATACACTTGATGAGCACACTAAAATGCTCGACTCCATCTGGGATCAAGTAGTAGAATTATCTGAGAGTTCAACGGATGTCAAAGATACACTAGAATTTCACAATAAGAGACTTGTCACTGTTGAAAATAAGCTAGATTTGCCAACTCAAGCAAAATAAAAAACTCCACAAATTCATGCAGCTTTTTTATCTTCCTCATCCATATCTCTTAAGTCCTTAGAGCGCTGGTCCTTCCATTCATGAATAAGGTCCAACACCCGGGATAAGTAATCAAACTGCTCCGGATGATATCCAATCTTATCTTCAAGCGACACTAACTCGTCCAGTATTTCCTCAGCGGTTCTAGTCTTCTCCATTTCCCCTTGATTATCCATAATAGCTTAACTAAATCATCATTCGACAATAATTTCAAACGTCGCTTCATCACAATTAACAATTAGAAATAATTTCCTATTCGCGCTACAATGGTATCATGCCTGCTTTTGACAATAAGCGGTTGTACGAAGAACTCAAAAAGCTGGAGTTCATAGACGCCAAAAAACTGGACGCAGCATTTGCACAAAGCCAAAAAACGAATACCCCCCTCTACAAAACCCTTCTTTCAAAGGAACTTATAACCGACAAAGACCTTGGCATAATTTTGGCAGACCTTTATGGCGTTCCCTTTTTAAGCCTCGCGCAAACAACCATACCAAAGGAAACACTCGCCATAATCCCGCAAATAGTCGCCAAAAAACAGCAGGCAATTGCGGTATCCCAAGACCAAAACGGCCTCAAGATAGCAACCACAAATCCCCAGAATAAGGAATTCTTTGATCTGCTGTTCAAAAAAACCGGCCTAAAAATCACACCCGTATACTCAACCGAAGCCGAAATCGAAAATGCGATGGGTCTTTACCAGAAAGAGCTTCAAACCACGTTCGACAAAATTCTCGACGATGCAGTTAAAAAAGCGGCAAACTCAACGAGTGTCGAGGCGCCAATCGCAAATATCGTAGACCTATTAGTCAAATACGCCTCAAGCAATAAAGCCTCGGATATTCATATTGAGCCTTACGACAGCGATTCGCTAATCCGCTTCAGGATAGACGGTGTACTGCACGACGTCTTGCGCCTGCCCAAAAACCTGCACGACCAAATAATCGCCCGAATCAAAGTCATGGCAAAACTTCGCACAGACGAGCATCTCAAAGCGCAAGATGGCAAAATGCAAGCAAAGCTCGAAAATGAAGATTTGGACATTCGTGTATCTATCGTTCCTATTGTCGAAGGCGAAAAGGCGGTCCTCAGATTGCTTTCGTCCCATTACAGACAATTTGCACTGCCGGAATTGGGCCTTACGGATGAAAACATAGAAAAGGTCAAATCCGGGTTTTCCAAACCATACGGAATGGTCCTGGCAACAGGCCCAACCGGAAGCGGAAAAACAACGACGATTTATGCGATATTAAAAATAATCAATACACGTGACAAAAATATATCGACTATCGAAGACCCGGTAGAATACGACATCGAAGGTGTTAACCAAATACAGGTCAATGCAAAGACAGATTTAACCTTTGCCAACGGCCTGCGTTCCATAGTAAGACAAGACCCGGACATCATATTCGTCGGCGAAATCAGGGATAACGAAACAGCCGGCATTGCCATAAACAGCGCAATGACAGGACACCTTGTACTGTCCACTATCCACACAAACAATGCGGCAACAACACTTCCGAGGCTAATAGATATGGACATCGAACCGTTTTTAGTTGCCTCCACGGTAAACGTAATCGTAGCCCAAAGGCTGGTGCGCAAAATCTGTCAAAAATGCAGGGTTTCACAAAATATTACAACTGCAGAGCTTTTAAAGTTACTTCCAAAGGATTTGGTCGAGAAACATTTCGTGCCGTCAACCAAAGAAGGGAAAGAATCATCAACCAGGACATATATCGGAAAAGGGTGTGATGTATGCCATAAAACAGGCTATAGCGGCAGAATCGGCATTTTTGAAGTAATGGTTGTGTCAAACTCAATAAAAGACCTGATTACAAAAAAATCCGACAGCAACATCATTGAATCCAAAGCAAGGGAAGAGGGGATGGTTTCTATGCTTGAAGACGGGATAGAAAAGGTCAAAAATGGTATTACAACTCTTGAGGAGATAATCCGATCGACTAAAGAATGACAAACCCAACTGCCCTGACAAGCCGCGAAAAGCTGGACATAATTTCAAGTCTTGGTACACTGCTCAAATCTGGAATACCAATTCTTGACGCGGTCGAATCACTGATCGATGAATCGCGCGGCAATGAAAAGAAAATACTCGTAAATCTCCGCGACGATTTAAACCAGGGAAAAAATATCGCAGACACTTTCTCAAAGTATCCTAAAGCATTTGATCCCGTCACGGTTAACCTGCTCAAAGCCGCCGAGGAAGCAGGGACTCTTGACGCTTCGCTTGACGATCTAATCATAAATACCAAAAAAGATATCGACCTCCAGGATAAAGTAAAGGCGGCTCTTCTGTACCCATTCGTGGTTTTCGGCGTATTCGCAGTTGTACTGCTTTTAATTTTAACCTTCGTCATTCCAAGAATCGCCTCTGTTTTCCTGCGGCTTAAAGTAACCCTTCCCTTACCGACAAAAATACTGATATTTGTCTCCAAGGCACTCATCGCCTATAAGCTGCAGTTTATACTTGGCTTTGTATTATCAATCGTTTTAATAATCGTTATATTCAAACTGAAAAAAGATTTCTTCTATAAAATTCTCACGTCACTGCCCGTTATCAAGAAAATTGCTACCACACTCGACCTGGCAAGATTCACAAGAACCATGTACCTTCTACTGTCCGCTGGCATTCCGATTACGGAATCTCTTGAATTTGCCAAAGAGGTCGTTTACAAAAAAGAGATACTGCAAATAATTAGCAAAGCAAAAAACAGTATTTCATCGGGCAAAAAATTATCAACCGACTTTAAAACGACAAATCACGTTATCCCTCCCCTAATGGTCAAAGTAATCGAATCGGCAGAAAAAAGCGGAACACTGGAAAAGGGCATGAAAGACCTTTCGGAACAGTTCGAAGTCAGAGTCACAGAGAACCTAAAGACCGCAACCACGCTGATTGAGCCCTTAATGCTAATTATTGTCGGCATATTAATTGGTGGCATGATGCTTTCGATCATCGCACCAATCTACGGCCTGATATCGCAAGTCGGAGCAAGATAAGATAAATGGATAATGAAAAAGGGATTTTCATTGATAGAAATAATTTTGGTACTTTCCATATTTTCTATTCTTACGTCGTTTGTCACAATTAACCTCCTAAGACCCCAAAATAAAGCTTCGGTAGATTCAATCTCCACACAACTTGTGGCAGACATTAAAAATCAGCAGATCAAGTCTATGGTCGGGGATACCGAAGGACAAAATACCCCACAGCAGTTTGGTGTTTACTTTGAACAGGACGGCTATACATTATTTCGCGGCGCGGCGTATAACAATTCCGAACCATCAAACTTCAAAGTAACGCTGGAAGGCGACTTGGCGATCGGCAATATAACCTTTGGGGCAAATCAAATTATTTTCGAAAAAATAAGCGGCAATGTCGCAGGCTTCACTCCGGGTTCCAATAGCCTAACGATAAGTCACGCATCAAGCGGTGTAACCGAAACAGTAATTATAAACAGCCTTGGCGCAATCACGACTAATTGAAAATATGTATTTAAAAAGTCTAAGTAAAAACGGCCAGACCCTGATTGAAATACTGGTTGCAATCGGCCTGACGAGTATTTTACTTCCCGGTTTATTAACCGCATTCGTTGCCTCTCGCGAGGGCAAGGCCCAGGAAGGCCAGAGGCTTCAGGCGGTGGCACTTCTTAGGGAAACCGAGGAAGCCGCCAGAAACGTCAGAAATGCTTCATGGCTTGGTATTGCAGCCAACGGAACATACCATCCGCAAACATCTGGTAATGTATGGACGCTAGCCCCCGGACAGGAAGTAGTCGGCCAATTCACGAGAGAGTTGGTAATTTCGAGCGTCCAAAGGGACGACACCGGCAAGATCGTGGCAAGCGCAGGCACCGTCGACCCATCCACAAAACAGGTGGTATCTACGGTTTCCTGGAATACCCCAATCTCATCTTCAATTTCCTCCGTAAATTACCTGGAAAGGTATAGGGGAAATACTGCCTGGTCTCAAACAAGTCAAGCGGATTTCAACGCCGGTATAAAAACAGATACTCAAGTCCTCAATAACTCAGGCGGAGAAATACAGCTCATCCAGGCATCATCAACCACAGATTATGGCAACAAATTTCGTACTACAGCCACAAGCAGTATCGGGAACATGACCAGCATAAACCATAAGACATCACTGCGTTTTACGGCTCAAAACAGCAAAACCGTTAATGCGATTAGAGTATATATACAGGCCGAAAGCGGCACCAGCCCTTCTTATCGGTTTGGTATTCAATCAAATTCAGGTACTAACCCGTCTGGAGTTTTTCTAAGCTCAGGCATACAAACCAATACCTCAACAGGATGGAAAACAATACCATTATCCACACCAGTTAGCCTAACAGCCGGATCTGTTTACCATATAGTTATAGAACCAGTTGGAACCCCAACTGGTAGCGCAAACATAGCCCTTAGACGATCGACGCCACTTAATTCCATATACCCGCAAACACAGGCAATTGATACTCAAGCTAACACTTTATTTAAAACCTCAGCAGCAGGCGCCTGGACAACACAAAATTTTCAGCCGATATACGAACTGGACTACTCAGACAGTACATATGAGGGAAATCCTTATGACACAAATACAGAAGTTTCTATATTTGGATCAAATTGGGTTGGAGAAAAATTCACAGTAACCGGCACCAATAAAACAGCCAGCAGTATTTCCTTTTGCGTAATAAAAGTCGGCACCCCCGGCGGAAACCTAACCGTGGAGCTTCGTGACGGTTCAAATACAACAATTTATTCAGCTGTTTTAACAACTGTCGCAGCTACTCCAACTTCCTATACATGCCCAGGCACCTGGCAAACACACACGTTTCCATCGCCAATTACCCTGATGTCAACATCAACTTATCGCATTTTTCTAAGAACCACAGGTGGGAATAACAATAATAGCTACCGCCTTCAGCGTTTAGATACTATAAATTCCTCCAATTACAATTCCATCAATTACGATGGACTTAATTCCGTTTACACAAATACAACTAGTCCGGGGTCTACCTGGACGGATACAAATAATTCAGATTTGAGTTCTTTCTTTTTCACAGTGACTTCCTCCAATAATTACCCCACCTCAGGTACCTTCGAATCACAAACGTTTAACGCAACAAGTCAAGTCGCTTTTAATCACCTTACATTTTCAATAAACGAGCCTGCAAACACCAATGTCATTTTCCAAGTCGCAATAAATAGCGACAACTCAACATGGAACTACTTCGGCTCCTTTGAGTCGCCCGCAGCAATCCCGCTTGCCAATATCAGCGGGCAATACCTGCGCGTGCGCGCTACCTTGAGTGGGGACGGCACGGCAACACCGACAGTCTCTGATTTTAGCGTCAATTATTCGCCATGAGGTAAAACAACCATGACTATTAAACGCATCAACAAGACATTTCCTAATTCTAAATTCATAAATCTCAAATCCCGTGTCGGTTTCACTCTCATCGAGCTAATTCTTTACATGGCCCTCATGTCAATATTCCTAATCGTTTTATCCGAACTCTTCATCTCAACACTGGAAGTTCGCAAAGAATCCGAAGCAACCTCAAGTGTCGAGGCTGACGGCAGGTATATATTGTCGCGGCTAAGCTACGACATCAATCGTGCACAATCGGTAACTGTCCCGCCGGCGGCAGGAAACTCGGATTCCACCCTCACTTTAGTGATTTCCGGCAGTCCTTCAACTTATGCGCAAGTGTCCGGAAACTTAACGCTTACAAACAGTCTCGGAACAAACAACCTAAACGGTTCAGGGTCAACAGTTTCTAGCTTAAATTTCCAAAGAATTGGAACCGGCACCGCGCCAACAATTAAAATAGATTTCACGCTTACTAGCGCAACAGAAAGGATTGGAGGGTCGGAAATTAGGAATTTCACGACTACAATCGGCCTTAGATAACATGAAAAATACAAACTCAATAAACAGAAGAGGGCAGGCACTCATCTCTCTGCTCGTCTTCACAGCAATCGCAACAACGGTAACTGCCGGTGCAGTTGCGGTCACAATAATTAATTCTCAAGCCACAACAAAATACACTCAGGGGGAAACCGTCTACCGTATCGCAGAGGCAGGTATAGAAAACGCAATACTGAGGCTAATTAGGGACAGAACCTACATCGGGGAGACTCTGGACCTTGCTGGAGGAACTGCTACAATAACATTAAGCGGCACAACAACAGTCACAATTACCTCGGAAGGTAAACTTGGTGACAATGTGCGCAAAATCCAGGTGGTGGGGGATTTGGTAAACAACCAATTTACCCAAACTTCGTGGAACGAAATAAATTAAATAAAACATGTTTTCTGACCCAAAAATATTATTAATAACCAAAAACGGCATTCAGCTGTATCAGGACCCTAAAAACCCGGTGCAGATGGACTTTGCACCGGACACGGTTAAAAATTTAGAAATTATAGATCAGGCTAAATTTGCCCAAGCACTCGGCCAATTCTTTGAGAGAAATAAGCCAAGCACGGACAAAGTCATATTGGTTCTTGCCGACAGCATTCTGTTTGAAAAGGAAATCGCAAATGCACCCCAGAATGTTCTTGCTCCCCAAATCCAAACCTTTCTTGACGAAGTCCCAATCGAAGAGGAAAAAAAGGCTTTTTTTACTATTCCTCAATCGGAAAAACAATTAACAATCGCAACCAATAAACAATTTTTCGAATTAACCCAAGACGTATTAACTGCCCAAAAAATAGGCATTCTTCATGCTGTTCCGTCAACTTTTTACATTGCCAAAATTTCCGGCACTATAGATGCGGCAACAATCCAAAAAATCGCATCGGACAAAAATATTTTAAAAAATGTCGATTTTTTATCCTTGCCATCGACACAAAATTCAACAGCCAATGCCGTCAACAATACAGATATGCCGGCACCCGCCAAGGGACATAAGACTTTATTGGCAGTTTTAGGTATTTTATTAATTGCGTTCTCAGCGGTACTAACACTTACTGCATTTGGAATAATAAAAAACCCGTTTCTAAACAAAGCCGAAATAAAGCCGGACTCTGCGCAGGAATCACAGCCAAACGGCATCAGCAATGAAAATGTTCCCGCCGAAATAGCTTCCGTTCCGAAAGAAAACTTAAAAATACAAGTTTTAAACGGGAGCGCAACAGAAGGCCAGGCAAGCAAAATAAAAAAAAGACTCGAAGCACTCGGTTTCACTAACATCGAAACCGGCAACTCCCAAACCACAAACAATATCCAAACAACGGTCAGTTATTCCGAAAATGTGGACGAGTCTACTAAAGCCCTATTGCAAAGCGAGCTTGAAACAATATTGTTGGAAGTAAAGGTAGAAGGGGATAGTAAAATAAATCCGGACTATGATATATTAATTATAACGGGGAAAGATAAGTAGAAAATGCACCTGCCCAATATGCAGAAAAACCGAGGATTTACATTGATCGAAATCCTTGTTGTCATCGGAATTCTTGCAACACTACTGTCGATTGTCCTTGTCGCCATTAACCCCGCGCGTCAATTTTCACAAGCCAATAATACCCAAAGAAGAAGCGATGTCAATGCACTCCTGAACGCAATCCACCAGTATGCCGCCGACCACAGCGGAACGCCTCCCGGCGGGATTACAAACTCCGCGCTTACAATAGCCAACAGTGGTGCAGGCACAGTAAACCTTTGCGCGGCTCTCGTTCCGGATTACATTGCAGACATTCCGTTGGATCCGACAGATGGCACAGAGTCACCGGCGGATTCCATTTGCACGGACGGGTCGGCAACTTATAACAGCGGATACACAGTCTTAAAAAGCGCGACAAACAACAGGATCACGGTGGCAGCACCACAAGCCGAACTCACAGAAACAATTACGGTCACCCGCTAAGTCTGCACTATTCCTTGAATTACATCCTATAGTCTGCTATAATACGCTTCAATTTGAATACGGCCAAAGTCCGGCTTTTTCCATTTGATATAATGCCGGTCAAACTCATAAACCAAATCCACATAAACGCCAATTTTATGGCAAAAAAAATCAAAAAGAGAAAGCTCTACGCGGCAAAGTTGACAATAAAAGTCTTCGATGCTTTAGTTGAGTTGTATAAACACATGTTACGCAGACTGGCACTTGCCTCGGTGTGGATAGTTATAGCACCGGCTATACTGCTCATACTAGCAGTTGGGCTCACGATGTCCAAAAATAGTATAAGGTTACCGCAGGTATCCTCACAGCTGGATATTGACAGCACATATGGACAAAATGTCATAGAAACACAGGTAATTGCCCAGCAAATAGAAGATCCAAGGCCCTACATCGTAGAAAGATTCCTCAAAGGCACTCCTCTTGCACCTTATTCACAATACATTGTTGATGTGTCTGACAAATATGGCATCGACTACCGACTTGTTCCTGCTATTGCCATGAAAGAATCAGGGGGTGGATCGGCAATTGACCTTGCATCTCATAACGCCTGGGGATTTGAAAACGGCCAAACATATTTCCCTTCGTGGGAATATGCCATAGACAGAGTCGCCAGCACACTCAAAAACGGATATATTTCAAAAGGTCTCACAACACCCGAACAAATTATGGCAAAATACGCACCTCCACAGCTTGAAACCGGCGGCAAATGGGCGCAAGACATTAATCAATTTTATTCCGAAATGGAGTCACTCTAAGTCAGTAGTCAGTAGTACAATTCCCCAGTGGACATTAAATTATTCCTCGCACTACTCGCCGGTAAAATAGTTCAGCGCACTCTCACCCTGAAAGGCTCCGGAGCAACCGCCGCACCGGGCTTGGTGGCCTTAAAAATTGACCCCGGACTCATCAAAAAGCTATCGGTAAAAAACAGTATAAAATCCATAGTAGTCTCCGGCACAAACGGAAAAACCACAACGACAAGGCTGATATCCGGTATTCTTGAAAACAAATATAAAATTATCCATAATAGGCAAGGCTCAAACCTTTTGCGGGGGATTGCGTCAACGTTAGTCAAAAATAGTTCTCTTTCGGCAAAAATCAGCTGTGATCTTGCGCTCTGGGAAGCAGACGAAGCGGCGCTCCTTCCAATTTCAAAAGAGTTGAATATTAACACACTGCTTCTATTAAATTTATTCCGCGACCAGCTGGACAGGTACGGCGAAATAGACAAGACCAGGAAGCAATGGCAAGAAGTAATAAAAAAACTGCCGCCATCCTCCACGCTGATACTAAACAGTGACGATCCCTCGTTAAACTACCTCTCAAAATTTTCAAAAACAAAAAAAATATTTTTTGGTATTGAAACAAACAACATACAACAGCCTCAGATAGAGAATGTCCAGGACGTTAAGTACTGCATTAACTGCGGCCATAAACTAAAATACGCCGTCACATACAGCTCCCACATGGGAAAGTACTCCTGCCCAAATTGTACTTTTAGGCGTAACGCTCCCGACATCTACGCTACAGGCATCAAATTTAACTATGACTTCACAACACAAATCGCACTTGCCATCGGCAACGAACGATTGACTATTAACTACCCACTGCCGGGTCTCTACAACACGTACAACGTGCTTGCGGCAGTCGCAGTAGCAAATGACATTGGGACCCCAAAAAATCACATTATCGGGCAAATTAATTCCTTTTCATCAGCATTTGGCAGATACCAAAAGGTTAAGATAGGCAAAGCCCAAGCCTCAATATTTCTGATCAAAAATCCCGCAGGCGCAAATGAAGTCCTTCGTACAATATCAACCCACCCCAACCTCAGCATCATGGCTATATTAAATGACAATATTGCAGACGGCCGCGATGTCTCGTGGATTTGGGACACCAACTGGGAAATACTCAAAGACAAAATTGCAGAAATTACCGTAAGCGGCAATAGGGCTCTGGACCTTGCCCTGCGTCTCAAATATGCCGGAATCCCGCAAGAAAAAATACTAACCGACTCCAATATAAAAACTGCACTGTCATCTGCCGCAAGCCGCGGCAAACCGCTCATAATTTTGCCCACATACACCGCAATGCTCGAAATACAAGCCCGTCTTGGGGGGAAAGGTCAAAAATGGCACGAAGAATAACCTTAAACATTTGCCATTTGTATCCTGACCTGATGGACACTTACGGGGACAGGGGCAACATACTCGCAATAGAATACCGCTGCCGCCAACGGGATATTGACTTCATATATACACCGATAACCGTCAACGATAAACTGTCAGCAGACCAATTTGATCTGTATTTTTTCGGCGGAGGACAGGACCAGGCTCAGGAAATCGTCGGTCGCGACTTGAAGAAAAAAGCGCCTACACTGATAAATTCTATAGAAAATGGGGCCACACTGCTTTCCGTCTGCGGCGGTTATCAGCTCCTGCAAGAAAACTTTAAAACAAAAGAGGGCACAAATATACCCGGAATCGGGCTTTTCAAGGCATACACCGTCGCATCCGACACGCGCATGATAGGTAACCTGTCAGTAGAGATGAACCCAAAGCTGGCAAGCGAAATCAAAATCCATTATCCCGCTATCCAACCGTCTAACTACCCAGCTATGCTGGTCGGTTTCGAAAACCACAGCGGCAAGACATACCTGCGGGACACAACAAGTGCACTTGCGACAGTTCTTGTAGGCAGCGGTAATAACGGTGAAGACAAAACCGAAGGGGTAATTTACAAAAATGCATTCGGCTGTTATATGCACGGGTCACTCCTACCTAAAAACCCGCAATTTGCCGATTATTTGATTGCCAAAGCCCTTCAGCGCAAAAACGGCAAGGTAACCCTTAATCCGCTCGACGACTCACTGGAATGGCAAGTCCACAGCACAGTCATCGAAAAAATTAGCCGCAAGGGCTAGAATTTGTTAAAATTCACGGTAGTCGGTCGCATATTCGCGCTCGGGTGGTGGAATTGGCAGACACGCTGGTTTTAGGAACCAGTGCTCGTAAGAGCTTGGGAGTTCGAGTCTCC
>ORJL011551879.1_pt1 | contig 24883 bp, 27 predicted proteins | sample 1779941 | NCBI WGS metagenome assembly ORJL01 (sample SAMEA104232317, study PRJEB22302) | groundwater metagenome | biome: forest; feature: aquifer; material: groundwater | place: USA | collected 2011-08-07 | depth 5.8 m
CTTGCCCGGATCACGGGGCGGGTGGGGGAAAACCACGAGAGTGGGATCCGGCGGGAGGCGGCGGAAAGCCAAGCCGAAGGGATCATCGCCAAGGAGTTGGCGGGGTTGGGTTGGACAGAGGAGGAATTGAGGCGGCGGCACAAGGGTGATCCGGCCAAGCTGGCCTTGGCGGCGCGGTTGGGCGGGAGACGACCCTGACGATGAAATGGATAGCGGCCCGACTGCACTTGGGCAGCGTGCAAAGCGCGCGAGTTCGAGTGCATGCCCTAACCAAGCCCACGGCAAAAAGGTGAAGACGAGTGCATCTATGTGTAGGTCTGACCCCTTATCCGGTTGATCCGCAATCTGGCCACCGGCGACGGCATCCTCGACGGCGAGGGGGAGCGGGATGTCTCGCACCTGGAGTTCACCAACTGGTTGGAGAGCACGATCCAGGAGTTTGAGCTTGGGCTGTCTTTCGACGGCCATGCGTTTGAATACCTCATCCACATCGAGCAGAAGGCAACATCACCCAGAGGTCCTGAGCAGCGCGGGGACGGAATCGGGTCGCTACCTGTGGCGGGACAATCGTACTTCGCCGACACGTATCGGCCCGTTGAATATCCCCGAAGGAATGGCCCCCGGTGAAGCGATAGCAAGGGGGTGGGTGCGTGGCTAATCGACCAGCAGGGCATCACGCGTCCCCCGTTCGATCAGGTAGTCTTTGTGTTTGGGAAAGACCGAATCGAAAACTGGTTTCAGTTCCTCACGACAGGGTCAACGGACGAATCGCAGGAAGGGCCACGACTGCGCGATGACAAGCAGGCTGCCGAAGCTGCCCGGAAGCTGGCGGGGCTTTGCGCACAAGGCGCACCGACACCCAACATTCCCCCGTCCTTGGAATGGTCCTGCCGAAACTGGCGGGCTTTGGCGGGACAAATGCGTTGATGCGAGTTCTGCCATGCCCCGCCAAACTACAGAACGCGCCTCCGACACCTATGTCGAGGAAATCCTCCTCACGAAGGGGGGGAAGCTTGGCACAAGTGCGGAGTGGGACAAGAGTCGGGCGTTATCCCCGCTCCGGGTGTTTGACCCCTATTGTGCCTTTCCGTTCGAGACGACGGGGGGGCTTGGCGTGAAAGAGAGGTGTGCGGAACAGCGTTCGCTGGTGCGGAGGATATCAGCGCGAGCTGACGCTCACGGCTACGAAGGGAGCACAGGGCGCCCTCTTGACCATAGCCGCTGAGGACTCCTACCATCACTCCCTATGGGCTTACCAGGTTCAGGGCGGGATAGAAGCATTTGAAATCGGCCAGGTTGCGCGTGATCAATCCGCGGAACCGACAGGCGAATCCGCCAATGAGCAGGTCCGCGACCGGGCGCCGGGCAACGGTCTCCTGGCGCTTCTGGCTGACATGCCGCCACCAGCCACCATGGGAGGTTTCCGTATCGGCCAAGGTCCATGGTTCTTCCCAGCCGATCCGAGCTCCGATCAGAAAGCTTTTCAACTCTGCGAGATCACCCCCAAAGACGGGCGCCAATTCCACAAACGTGACCGCGCAAATAATGAAACCATCCTCCAGCTTGGATTGCAGCAACTGGGCGGACTTCACGCCGTTGACGGAGTCGTTGATCGCCACATCCACCACCACGCAGGTATCCACCACCCAGGGCTTCATGCCTTTTCGCCCTGCCGCAATTCGCTCATCCACTCAGCCGTGCCGCGGATATCCTGGGGATTAAATCTCCGGGCATAGCCCAGCATCGCGACCGGTCCTGGGGCGTCTGCCGACACGTCATGAAAGACGCGGCACTCGTTATCGGCGACCCGCTGCCAGCGCAGCTTCTGACCCGGCAAAAGGTTCAACTGCTTGCGGATCTTGGCGGGAATCGAGGTCTGACCTCGTTCGGTCACTACGGTTATCAAATCATTCATATTGACATGATAGCATGTAGTATTAACATGTCAACGCGCCTCCTCGGTCCAGATTGCGGACCAAGTGCGAGACATAGCTGGCGCTTCCAATATGAAGGCGATCAGCGATCCGTTGCGGCGTTATCGGCGTTTCGCGCCATAGCCATCGCGCCAGGGACACTTCCAGACCATCCGCGGTTCCTTGTTACGACAGGATTTGCCGGATTCAGAGGATTCTCTGTGGCCAAGCAGATTCGTTTGTCATCCTGGCCATCCTGTCCATCCTGTCAGCCCTTCGTTTCCTTGACCCCTTCACGCGCCTCGGCCAGACGGAACGATTCCAGTTCCCGCTTTAAGGGTTCCCAGGACGACGTCCACGTCCTTGCTAACTTGCGCCGCGCCGTAGAAGACGCAGGCCTGCCCGCCCATGAGCAGCGCCTGGACGCCATTGGTCTGGAAAGTCGAAAGGACTTGTCGGATCGGGGTCGGGATCAAGGCTGCGTCCCATGGCGAGATATTGGGCGAACAGTTCCTCGCTGCGCCGGAACCGTTCCAACGGAGCCAGGTCGAGCCACTCTTTCCATTCGTCGGGCGACTGTTCGTAAGTCACGCCGCGCACTATGCCGGAGTGTTGGTCCCCTGAAAAGCCCAAGTTTAAAAGGTGAATTCAAGCTTCCCGAGGCGATCCATTGCTAAAACCTGCCTGCGGCTCAATACGGCAAGCCGGGCGCTTTGGCCGGCGTAACAATCATGTAATCACGCTCGAACCATTCCTGGAGAGTGCGCGGCGGCTTGGGATTTTCCGGGGCGGGGTCAATGCGCGGCACGATGGCAACGTTGATCAAGCCCGCCCCCAAGAGAACCTTGTAGCCCGGCAGGTAGCCAGAGACCACGACGATCTTGGCGCCGGTCTGTTTGAGCAGGTCGAAGTCGGTCTGTTCCAGCGCCGGAAACCCCGCAAATAGCACTAGGGCGGCGAGTTTTGGATGCGCCCGCAACACCTGGAGAAACCGTTCACGGGGGACGCCGCCGCCTAGCGCCATTCGTTCCATGGGGGCCAGACTGAAGGTCTCGACGGCCTCTATGCTTACTCCTCGCTGTTTCTTGAGCGCCCGGCTGAACGCCTTCAACTGGGCCGCTTCGGCAGGGTTTGCTGCTGTTCGATTGTCGGGGGCGATGACAACAACCTGGCCGTTCTGGTTTATCAGGCGAACCGTTTCCTCCGCGGCGACCTCGCCCAGTGCCTGGTACGAGTCGAGTTGGATTCGGGGCGGTCGGCCGGGCCAACTTAGATAGAGAAAGGTGACGGCGCCAAGGATCGCCAGAACGGCGATCACGGCGACGAGGGGCTTCGTGTTCATGTTCAAACCGAGGTCAGATGGAGCCCTCCCCCAACCCGATCGACTCCGGACGCAGGAAGGTGGAGCCGACTTTCCGAGCAGGCGGATGAGGGCGCCTCCTATTCACGATCCCATTGCCAGCGCGGGTCGTGCAGTCCGTTCCCCCCGAGCCATGTAGAACCGGTTGCCGTCTTGCCGTCGGCGGTCTTGCCGGGGAAGAATTGCAGGCCGATGAGGCTCACTCGGATGGCTTCCGAGTGGCCATCCGCATACCCCGCGTTGCAGCGACGGTTGTGGCGCCCGACGGGACGGTGCGGCTCACTGTCGTAGTAGCCCAGATTGTTCGGCGTGCGCCAATAGAGGAAGGCCGACTTCCGCACCTCGGTCCACTGGTCTGGATTTTTGTCAGCCTTGTTGACGATCAGGCCGGCGTCGGCAATCGGGACCGACTCGACGGGCCGCTTGATGCTGGAGAGCTTTGGCATCGACTGGTCGCTCCAAGCGGTTAGTTCGGGGTGATTCATCGCGATCCCGAACCCGTTGCCCGCGCTGGCGCAGGCGATAACGTTGGTTCCCTGGAGGTACGGCCGGAGCAAATCCACCCACCAGGTCACGGTGCCCGGGAAATAGGCGCCCGGGGGCGCCGTAGAGAAAAGATACAATGTCACCATCTGGTCCCTGTTGTCCTCCCCATACATGAAGTAGGCCAACCCCATCTGGTGAGTGTTGCTGAGACACTGGATCCCTCGGGCTTTCTCTTTCGCTTTGGCGAGCGCGGGCAGAAGCATGGCAGCAAGGATGGCGATGATCGCAATGACGACGAGCAGTTCGATCAGGGTGAAGCCCTTGACCCGAGGCGAACGTGCTGATGGGGCGGGAACGCGCGACCGTTGCGGGGGTGTCATATACTTCAAGGCTGCCCTCTGAAGTGGTATTTGTCAACTCCAACATCGGCTCTGTTTTCAGCCTGGCTCATCGCGAGGAGTGCCTGCTCTGATATCGGTGCGCCAGGGGAACCTCTTGAACTCAGCGCGAAGCGGCTGCTGCGGCGTCTGTGGGAAGTGGAAGAGCAGATGATGCACAAACTCCCGCCAGCCGATCTCGGTGATGAACTGCGATGCCCGCCAGGTGGTCTCGGGGATGTTCCGCGCTTCAGCAGGACGGCGGAGGGTGTGCCAGATCTGGCGTGGGGTGATTTCGCCGAAGTGCAGATGCGGCGACAGGCGTGAGGTCCCAACGCGGCCGGGGCGGTTGCGGTCTTCGCCGTATTTCAATATGGCGTCGCTCAGGAAACGCTCGAGCTGCGCGCGCGTGCCGGCTACGCCCGGCTTCCACGCCGCGCGCATTCCTGCCGCCCACGGAGTCTCGGCCTCCAACCCCAACGAATCGAGCGCGAACGACTTGGGCCAGCGCGCGGGCGCGGGGAGTTTGCGCGGCACGGGCGCTGGTTCGGCAGGCGCGGGCTTGGCGAGGCAATGCCGCCAGAATAGGGTGAATACCTGAAACGGCCTGCCGCTCTGGTTCTGAATCGTCCACGGCTCGTTCAACAACGCTCCGTTGTAGCTCTCGACATCAACCCCTTCGGAGCGCAGGGCCTTCATGGTCTCACCCAGAAGTAGCTCCGCTGCGGAGAGGACAAACCTGCTCAGAGGAACACTCATCCGGCTTTGGCAGGTGCGACAGAAGTCATCACGCCATGGCTGCGGCCCTTCCATTCGGAGGGTTTGTTGGCGGGATGACGCGCCGCCGCTGGAGACCGTCATGCAAGGTGCTTTGGAGGATGGCATGACTGCCACAGTGCTCGTAGGCGCCATGGCACGCAACAGAGAGTTCGACCACTTAACCCGCAAGCCGCAATCTGCAATCGCCCACTGGACCGCGCTCCGAAGGCGCAACAACTCACCAGCCCACCAAATATCGCCAATGACGCCTGCGCGAGATTTTTGGGTGGAAGAAAGCCGGAACCCATCGTATGTTGGCGGCGGCATTGAATTTATTATGAAGATCATTAGCTGGTTTCAAGTCCCTGCGGTGGATCTGGATCGTGCCGTCAGGTTTTACGAAGCGGTTCTGCACGCCACGTTCCACCGGATGGAGGATCCCATGTGCAAGCACGCGTTCTTTGCAATGGATGCCCTGGAGAGCCTCCGCACCGGCGGAGAGCTTTACCAGTCCGCGCAAGGGAAGCCATCGGGCGGTGGAACGTTGGTTTACTTCACCGCCCCGGACGGCGTGGACGCGGCGCTGAGTCGCGTGGAGCAGGCTGGCGGCAAGATCGTGATGCCCAAAACGTCGATCGGGCAAAACGGTTTCATCGCCCTTATCCTGGACACCGAGGGCAACAAGATCGGCTTGCATAGTACGTGACCATCCCGACACCCCTCCACCCTCACGCCGCGCCTTCGCCCCACATCCCCCGAACAGTTTCCGGCGTGACACCCTGCTGGCGCAGTGTCCTGAGGCTCAAGGAATCGTGGCGTTTGGCTAAGCGAACGCCCGCCTCATTGGTCATGAGCGGACAGTGGTAGAAGCCGGGTGGAGACAAACCGAGAGCACGATAGAGCAGCAGTTGCCGGGCGGTTGAGAGCAGCAGGTCCGCCCCACGGACGACTTCCGTGATGTGCATCGCGGAGTCGTCCACCACCACAACCAACTGATACGAAGGGACGCCGTCGTGCCGCCAAACGACAAAATCCCCAAAATCCTTACCTGCGACAAATTGCTGGCGCCCAAAGCAACCGTCCATGAACTCGATGCTCTCACCATCGGGCACGCGAAAGCGCCAACTCAATGTTGCCTTTGTCACGGTTTTCAGCGGGTCTCCATCCGCAATCCGCAATCCGCAATCCGCAATGAGACCCGCGGTCCCCTTCGAACCCACCTTCGGGTCGCCGACGGGCGGGCGCGCTTCGGGACCAGGCCTGCAGGTTCCCGGGTAGATGGGTCCTTCGTCCGTGGCATGGGGTGCTCGGACTGCCGCCAACACGTCCTTCCGCGTGCAGCGACAGGGATAGATCCACCTGCCCGCTCGAAGTTGTTCGAAGGCCGCCTCGTAGAACCCCCGTCGCTTGCTCTGCTCGTAAGGGCCGAACGGCCCCCCGCAATCTGGTCCCTCCTGCCAGCGAAGCCCCAGCCAGCGCATGTCCTCGATCATGGCCTCGGCAAAATCCATCTTCGCGCGGACCGCGTCGATATCCTCGTTGCGCAAGACGAGGACTCCCTGAGCGGCTGTGGCTCGTTGCTGGGCCGTCCAGAACGTCCGGGCGTGCCCAATATGCAGGTACCCCGTCGGCGAGGGCGCCAACCGACCGCGATACGGAACGCTGTTCATTTCGCGCGAGAATAGCGGGGACCGGAGGCGGGGTGAAGTGTGGATCTTGGCACCTCAGGTTTGAGTTGGGCCTGAAACCAAACTACACTACGTGACCATTGCGCACGATCAGCCAACTATGGATCGGAATCTGGTGTTGGCGGACGTAATCGAAAGCCCGCGCGAGCACCCCGGAGTCCATGCCTTGGGCTTCCGGACTGGAGGACCGCCATCCGTGTGTTGGCCAATACGTCTCGTGAGAAACCGGGGACGCTGGTTATTCCTGCGTGAGGATTGCGGCACCCGAGAAAGCCCGGAGCAGAACCAAAGCAGCTACAGTAGCGCGTTTCACGCCTGCCTCCTGCCGAGAAGCCAAACGGATGAGTTTGAGCAAGTGGTTTCGGCTTGCGCTCGTTGACCGGTTTTTGCCAATACGCAGCATACAATGGTCTTGTTTCCGCTTCTTGGAAGCGGCTTTGCTTTTTGGTTTGGGCAACTCTGTCGGCAGACACGCTGCTTTTTGCCGTCCGCCAACCTCTCGGGCGCAAGTCGGACTGCCTCGCGCAGTTTTTGCTCCATTTGCTTCTTCGGCATCTGCTCAAAAGACTATGATGAAGTCTTTGCCCGACGACTGGCTAGATCCTTGGGCAGCGAGGCTGACAATGGTTTTCGTGAAGACATCATTTGGGTCATGGGCCTGATTATTCATCGTCGTCCATCGTGCCGGGTCAGCGAGACGCCTGCCAGAGGTAGCAGAAAATACCATTCTCGGAGGTTGGGCCGTCATCCGAGCAGTGTCACTTCCAGCAAATTCAGGTCTTTTCCGAGTCATACTCCGCGCCCGCAACAATAAGCTTCTGGGTAGGAGGATCAATGGAAAAGAGACCCGGTTCCCCAGGACGCGGCGGGCTTGAAGCCGGATGGTCTGGCGGTCGGCAAGTTGAGGCTGCGGGCCCCAGCGGCTGGCTCGCAGCGAACCGGTGGCACGGACTTCCAGTGTGCGTGGGCTCTTTCAGGCTCACCCGACTGCACGCGATCCAGAATGCATGTGGCGCTGCCCATGCACGCAAGGGCACCGGATCAAGGTGTGAGTGACAAGGTTGAACGCGCTCAGTCAGAACCGCACGGCCTACCGGCGAGGGGAAGACCGTTTCCACGTTGTTTTGATCTCTCGGAGCAGGATTGAGGTCATTCGAAGCATCACCGCGTTTTCGCGTCGGGAGTGCTTGCTGGCGAGCGTGGCTGGGCGTCCCAAACCCTTACCGTCCCCTCGAAGCCGGCCGAGGCCAGCCTTTTCCCGTCTGGGCTAAACGCCACGCCCCAGACCTTGCCGCTGTGCCCTCTCAGCGTGCGCAGATTACTCTGACAGAGGCGATCCAGGTAATACCACTCGAAGTTCCGCGGGTCCGGTTGGCCAGATTCATGTTGGAGTCATAGAGGAGGCGTTGGCTGCGATCGCATTCGGTTTCGGCGATGCACCGGAGTTCGGTCTCCCGTTGCTTTGCGCTCATCTCCTTCAGCCTGGCCTCTTCCGCGGCGGTGAAGAAATGCCGGCGGTTTTTCCAACGATGGTTTTCCCTGGAGATTCGGAGCCAGGCCAGCCCGCCTTCTTTGAGCTTTTTGCGGCTAATTCAGTTGCCATTCCGGATGCCCCTGCTATTCTCAAGCCGTGACAACAACCGCTGTCAAACTGGTCGAGGATTTCAAGAAACTCGACCCTGTCGAGCAGGGCTTGGTCTGGAAGGAGATCGCCCAACTCGTCGCCCCAGCAGGCTATGGACCGCTTACGGACGAGGAATTGACCGCGCTCGCCGACCAGTCATTCGTCTTATTGGACCAGGAGGAAGCCAGTGCCCAGCCGGGGTGAAGTCTGGATCGTGGACCTGGGATTGGCCGGCAAGGCCCGCCCGGCGGTTATCCTCAACACGCCCTTCGCCGAGACGGATCGCGCCCTCATCACTGTGATTCCCCACACGCAAGCCTTGCGAGGTTCGAGGTTTGAGGTCAGTGTGTCGGCGCGGTTCCTGAGGGGCGGCGCTTTCCTGGTCCAGAATCCGGTTACGATCCCGGCAATCAAGGCCGAGCGTTTGTTGGGGCGGCTCACCCCGCAACAGTTAGCGCTCGTCGAGGCAGGAGTTCGTCACTGGTTGGGCTTGTGACTGCGGCGCAAAGATAGGATGGCGTGCGCCCGCTGGTTACGCTCGCAGTAAACCTCGTTGTGAGTGCCGAGTTTCTTCGCGGAACGTGTGAATCTGGACGGCCAGACGAGCTTCATTTGCCGCGAACCTCACTCGCAAATCATTGCGCTGTCTGACGCGTGACGATAGGGACATAACCCACCTCCAGGCCCTTGGGAGGCGTCACGAGCAGGGCGGGATCGAGTGTCGCCAGCGTGCCGCGGCTGGGAGGCGCCATGTAGTCCCGGTCAATCGGCCAGCTCGCGTGGATCTTCTCCACAAAGGCCTGTAGCTTCGCTTTCTTCTCCTCGCTCCAATCATATTGCTGGAAGGACGGTTGATCCACAAATCGGTACCAGGAGTAGGTCACCAGGGAGCCGTCAGTGAGCTTGGCCGTGAACGGTCCGAGTTTCGGGCCGGGCCGGGTCCAGGCGCCGGTGGCGGGTGAAGGGTAGGGCTCGCCTCGCCCCGCCACTTTGAACTCCTCCTTCAGCAACTGCGTCTCCGCAGGCACGTCCGCAGCGGCTACCGCGACGCATTCCTCCCCGACTTTTCTGAAATACTGCGGGAACAAACCTTTGGGGCTGATGTTGTTGGTGAACCACTCCAGGCCCCACACGTTGCCCGGGAACACTTTGGTGTCAAAAACGCGCTCAACGCCGATCATCTTCTTGCCGCCCTGATCGTAGCGCGTGGTGCGTGTCGTCAACTGGGACTTCCAGGCACCCTTGTCGTCGAATCTTCCGGAGCAAGCCGGGCCGCCGTTACGCCAGGCCTTGAAGGCGTCGTAGAGGGCCGTTCTTGAGTAATACGTCACGTTCTGGACCAGGAATGCCCTTCCCTGGCCGTCCACGGGGAACTGCAACTTGGGAATCTTGGAATAGGCCACTCCTTGCCGGTCCCGGGCATCGAAACGGGGCACGGTGTTGATCTCCATGGCGCCGCCGCCCATGTTGCCCGGACGCGCATCCAGCCCGCGTCCGTAGATGAACGGATATTTGAAGAGCTTCCCGATTTTGCTCCAGGTTTCAGGGATGTAATAAGCGATCGGCCCCTTGAAATTGGCGGCGCTCAGAAAACAGGTCCAACTCTGGTCCCCGGTGGGCGGGTCCCCGGTGGTGGGATCCGTAAAGGGCAAGGCCATCCAGGTGTAGCCCAGGAACTGGCCGTTCGGATTTCCCTCGAAAGGGAGGGCATCGGGAGGAATCAGCAGCCGGTTGTTCAGTTGTGCGATGCCCAACCGGTTGTCAGGCAAAGCCTCGTTGCTGTAGAAGAAGGACCACCCCGGCGATCCAACCTCGTAGTCGTAGCATTGCGGCGTGGCGTTCATGCTGAACTTCGGCGGGCCGTAGCGGAAGTGGTTGCCTGCCCAGTAGCCCAGGCCGCCCTCGACGGTTTGGAATACGCTATCCCATGTGGGACCTCGCTCCCGCCAAGTCCGGGCCAGCGTGCCCTCGGGAGCGAGCGGTTTATCTTTGTTGTCGGAGTTGTCCGGAGTGATCCAGGAGCTGGCCAAGCCGATCTGGAAATCGGCAAGCGGTTGGTCAATCAGCGGCCAGACCGCAGAGTAGAAACCCATACCCGCGCTGAACTCAGACAGCGTAGGCGGGCGGGTCGCGCTAAAGCCAATGTAGCCATGCAGACCGTCGGAATGTGCTGTGACCTTGCCGGCTTCGGCTTTGCCTGGTTCTTTCGCTTCTTGTCCCGCACACGCCCAGGGGAGGAGAGCAAGGACAACGACGAGAGTGGGTGAGCTTCTCATAGCGCTTTCTGGTGCAGGATCAGTTCCCTCTTACACGATCTCTTCCCTGGCGGCGTCCCAGCGCACCAGGCGCCGTTCCTGGTGCGAGACCAGCGACATAAGGAAGGTTGCGGTTTCGATGAATGCCTCGTCGGTCGAGCATTTGGGGGTGCCGCGGTTTTGGATGCAGTTGACCCAGTCCACCATGTGGTTGGGCTGATTGGGTGTCTTGCCGCGCTCGTAACCTTTGGGCAGGTTCGCGCGCCGGTTGTGACTCTCGGGCAGGATTTCAAAGGTGCTCGCATTGTGCGCAATGTCGTCAAAGCGCAAGGTGGCGTCCCGGCCGCAGATTTCCACGGGCTGCAGCACGCTGGTGTTCATGCTCCCGGTGAAGGTGACTGTTCGGCCCAGCTTCTCGAACTGGTAAGTCGCGGCCCACGTGTCCGGCACCTCGCGATCATCACGGAGCTGCGAGATCAGACCGCCGCAATAGCAGTTGTCCGGGACGCCGTGGCCGAGGAGGTACTGCACGAAGTCCATCTCGTGGGACAGCAGGTCGCCGGCATAGCCGGTGCCGTAAGCTAAATAACAGCGCCAGTGCCAGAAGTGACGCTCGTTCCAGGGAATCCTGGGGGCTGGGCCCAACCAGAGATCCCAATTCACCTCCTTCACCACTTGCGCCGGGTCAGGTCGGTCCCATTGTTCGTAGTAGCCGTACCAGCGCCAATTGGGATGCGCGGGATCGGAAGCCTTGAAGCGGCCCGTGCGCACCAGGGTGATGGGACCGAGAATGTCCTGGGCAATGAGGTCCTTGGCCTGCAATGCGCAAGTGGCCTGCCGCGCATGGTGGCCCAACTGGAAGACAACCCGGCTCCGCTTTAGAGCGTCACGCATCAGCTTGGCCTCTGCCAGAGTTCTGGAGAATCCTTTCTCGCAGTAGATGTCTTTGCCCGCTTTCACGGCGTCGAGCACCATCTGGCAGTGCCAATGGTCCGGCGTGGCGATGACCACGGCATCCACCTTCGGATCCGCCAGCAGTTCCCTGTAATCCACGTAGGCTTTCACTTCCGGGTTGAGGCTGCGCTCGATACCCTTCTGCCGATGCGGCCCATAGACGTCACAGACCGCCACCACCTTAATGTTGGGGGCGTGAACGACAATATTGATGAGGTCTCCCCCACGGGTCCCCAGGCCGATGCAACCGACGCCAATCGTTTTGCCCGGGGATGCGGCGGAGAGAATTGAGGGCGCGAACGAGGACGCGGCGGCCAGCGTCGTGGCGGCCTGGCCGGTGGTGCGGAGAAACTGACGGCGGTTGAGGGGCGGGTTGTTGTTCATGGATTTGGGCCTTTCCATAATCTTGTTCAATTGAGTCAGTATTCCGACAGGCTCTGAGTGTTGTCTGGATTACGCAATTAAATTCGTGTATCCAGAAGGAAGGCCTCCGGGAGTGGAGTTTTCACCGAGTGTCAGGGCTGCCAAAGACGCCCGCTCCCTGCAAGCCGCCGCGCACGACGCGGACAAAATTGTTGATGCGGATGACGTCGCCCTGCGGGCCGCGGCCGTGAGGGAACATCGTAGGATCGCCGGCCTTGGGATCGCTGCGTTGGGCACCGGCGCCGTGGACGTCAACGTAACGGTAGTCGCCAGCGCCGGGGCCTTGCGAATCCGCATCTGATGGCCCGCTTCGGCTGGGACCGCCGCGAACGCCGCCCCGGTGCTCGCGGCGGCTCCGCACCACTTGGGGGTTTCTGCTTGCTACGCGCCAGCGTGCGGGCATAGGCTCGCGCGCGGAATGGGGCCGGAATCCACACAAGCCCCAGGCGTGGTGAACCAGCCCGTGTTTGCCACCACGCATTGGAGCGTCGTAATGGCTGCGGCGGACCAGGAATCGCCGCAAGCCAGGGCCGCGCTCGAACGACTCTGCCGCGCTTACTGGTACCCGCTTTACGCCTATCTCCGCCGGCGTGGCAACGGTCATGAGGACGCCCAAGATCTCACACAGGGTTTTCTCCTGCAGTTGCTTGAACGGAAGTCTTTCGCCCGCGTGAGCCCGGATCGGGGGCGCTTCCGGTCGTTTCTACTGGCCAGTTTGAATTACTACCTGGCGGACCAACGCGATCGCGCCACGGCCGGGAAGCGGGGTGGCGGCCAGCCTAACGTCTCGTTCGATGCGTCGGCGGCCGCCGAGCGGTATCAACTGGAACCGGCGGACGATGATAGTCCGGACCGGGTCTTCGAGCGGCGTTGGGCCCTGACCTTGCTGGACCAAGTGCTTAAGCGGTTGGAGGAGGAGTTTCAGCAAGCGGGCAAGAGCAGCTTGTTTCAGGGGCTACAGAGGTTTCTGGTAGCCGGGCGGGGCGAAGCGAACTATCCCGAGGCCGCGACGGCACTGGGCATGAGCGTGGAAGCCGTCAAGAAAGCGGTGCAGCGGATGCGGCAGCGCTATTATGAGCTGTTCCGAGAGGAGATTGCGCAAACGGTGGCCCACCCGGGCGAAATCCAAGACGAGTTACGGTATCTCTGCGCGATTATCGCAGGCTGAGGCGCCGGCCATGATTTCTCCTGTCCAACAATCTCGCTGAGCGGAGACGCCCCCAAGAGCGAGCGCGAACGGACTAATTGGGCCTCTAACCTGCGCCTGCTGTCCGCGTCGTCTGATGGCACGAACATGACGGTGACCTGGCAGAGCATCGCCGGGGTGAGCTACTTCCTCGAGCGCAGCGCGGGCCTGTCGGGGACCCCGCCCTTCACACCGCTGATCACGAACGTCCCGGGCCAATCTGGAACAACCCGTTTCACGGACACGAACGTGGCCAACCTGGCGCCGCTCTTTTATCGTGTGGGAGTAGGGAGGTAGAAGTCCGAAGCCCGAACGAACACCAAACTCGAAATTCACAAGGCCAACAATTCTCAGAATCGGTTCCCCGGCGCAGAATTCTTGTCCCGCTCCGCCGGTTTTTCCTGTGTACGGGTTGATGACTGCAATGGAAAGGAACCAAATGAAAATCGAATCTGCCTGTTTGTACTCGCCTTCACCAGTATCCGCACCTGCACCCTTCATTGCCTATTGGTTATCGCCGATCGGCTGTAGGCCCTTTGTCAGGATACCCTCACGCTGCGGTCTAGTTCTCACCTTCATGATCGTTTTGGTCGCTGCCGCGTTCGTGCAGGCCGCCAGCACGGTCCAATTCGCCGACAGTAGTTACACCGTGGCCGAAAGCGCGGGAACCGTCAGCCTCACCGTCCAGCGGTCAAACGACACCAACACGGAAGTCAGCGTTGACTATGCCTCTGCCGACGGCAGCGCGACCAACGGATGGAAGTACTCAGCGGTTTCCGGCACCCTGGTATTCGGAGTGGGGGAAACCAGCAAGACGATCGTGGTGCCGATCCTGAATGAAGGGTTCGTTGAGAGCAGCAAGACCTTTCGAGTCATCTTGAGTAATCCCACTAACGCGCTCCTCGGCACACGTGCCAGCGCCACGGTGTCCATCACGGACAATGACGTAGGAGTACAGTTCGTGTTTGCCACTTACTCCGTGGCGGAGGATGCGGGCTCAGTGGTGCTGGGCGTAGTCCGAGGAGACGACGGGAATCTCCCTGTCACCGTGGATCTGGCCACCACGGACCTGACTGCCGCCAGCGGACTCGATTACACCGACACCAGCACCACGCTGTCGTTTGGACCGACCGAACGCCTCAAGCTGGTCCCGATCGCGATTTTGAACAACGGTCTCAAACAAACCAACCGAAGTTTCCGGGTGACCTTGAGCCAGCCCACGGGCGCAACCCTTGGCACTCAAAAGACAGCCACAGTTACCATTGTGGATAACGACCAGGGTTTCCAATTTGCGTCTGCCACTTGCGCAGTCGCTGAAGATTGTGGGCGGGTGCTGATTCCCGTGCTGCGGGGCGCAGATGACACGAACACAACTGTGGCGGTGGACTACGCCATCCAGGACCTAACCGCCACAAACGGGCTGGACTATGCTGTCACCAATGGAACTCTGTTTTTTGCGCCTGAGGAGAAGGTGAAGCTGATCCCCATCACAATTCTCAATAACGGGAACAAGGACGGCACCCGGTCTTTCCGGCTAAGCCTGAGCGGACCCAGGGACCAAGCCGTGCTCGGCTCGACCACCAATATCACGGTCTCGATTCTGGACAACGATCCCGGAGTGGGGTTCGAGCGCGCCCGCTACACGAATTCCTGGGGCGAAGCCGGCGGGATCACCTTGACGGTCTTGCGTGGCAACGACTGGGCCCTGGGGCCGATTGCGGTGGATTATGCTACGAGTGATCTCACGGCGATTGCCGGGACACACTACCAGGCAGGCTCCGGAACGCTCGAATTCAAAGCCAACGAAACCGTGAAAACCATCACAGTTCCGCTCCTCCAGCCCAGGGCGCCCGAAGGCACCAAGAGTTTCCGAGTGACCCTGAGCAATCCGTCGGGTGGGGCCGCGCTGGGAGCATCGTCCACCACGGTGGATATCGTGGGCGCCTATTTTACTGTGGCACCCGGGTCTGACCCCGGACTGGCCATCCGCAGCGACCAGGGTGTGCACACCCTCAGTTGGAATGGAGATGGACAACTCCAAAGGGCGGATCGGGTTGACGGGCCCTGGCAGACGCTCACGGCGGCCAAAAGTCCATGGACGGTCCAATCTCCGATCCCGGCCACGTTTTACCGCGTTGCGCGTGCCAGGCCGGTGAACCTCTACGTTCCCTCAACCTACGACGGCCATGCCGCCGTACCACTGGTGATTCTGTTGCATGGCGGTCATTTGACCGGAGACTGGGTGGAGAATTACATGCGCTTGCGTCCCCAGGCGGAAGCACGCAGGTTTCTCTACTGTTATCCAACCGGCACACTCGATCTCCTGGGCAGCCCCTACTGGAACGCTTATGTCGAGGACCCCGCCTACGCTGCCGCTTTCGGGATGACTACTGTGGATGATGTCGGGTATTTGCAGGGTTTGATCGAAGAGGTCGCGAGGCACTTCGCCCTGGATCGCAAGCGGGTGTATCTGATCGGCCATTCAAACGGAGGGTTCATGGCCTATTGGATGGCTTGCCGGTCCGCGGATTCCATCGCGGGTATCGCCAGTTTGGCCGGGACAAGTTTTCTGGCGGACTGGCGGCCCTGCCAGCCTGCTGAACCTGTTAATATCCTCCACATCAACGGTACCGCGGACGACTCAGTGCGCTACTGGGGTGGCGCGATGACCTTGCCATCGCTTTGGTTGAATTCACCTCCGTTTGCCGGCGTGGTGCAGCAGGTGCAGACCTGGGCCCGCTATAACGGAGCGAGTAACCCCGTCACCGATCCTGGCGCGACGATGGATCTCGACTTGGCTGTGCCCGGACTCGATACCGTGGTCACCCGCTACACCAGTTTCCCGCCGGGCGGCGCAGTCGAACTCTGGACCATCAACGGCGGCACGCACATACCAACGTTCTACAATGGCGCTGCCTCTTCCGAGTTTGCTTCCCGGGTCATCAACTGGCTCCTGGCCCACCCCAAACCGTAACCCATGGGACCCGCCCCGGAGTAATTTTCTCATTTGATTCTTTTGTCAGAAAGGACAGAGTGCGGTCGGCCTATGCCAACTCCGGGCACATGCGCAAATTGCGGCGCGCCCCTGGCGGGGGACGCGCGTAAGGGGTTTTGTCCGAAGTGCCTCTTCGCCCAGGCGCAATCTGGGCTGCTGGATTTCACCTTGGCGGGGGATTTCGGCGATTACGAGCTTCTCGAGGAGATTGGCCGGGGCGGCATGGGTGTGGTGTATCGGGCGCGGCAGCGCAGCCTGGATCGCGTGGTTGCCATCAAGCGGATGGTCTTCGGGCCGGGCTCCAGTCCCGAACTGGTGAAACGGTTCTGCGCCGAGGCGGTTTCCGCCGCCGCGTTGCGGCACCCGAATATTGTGGCCATCCACGAAGTGGGAGTGCATGAGGGCCAGCACTTCTTCGTGATGGATTACGTCCAGGGGCAGAGTTTGGCACAACTCGTAACCGCCGGGCCGCTGCCGGCCAGGCGCACCGCGGGCTATCTGAAAACCTTGGCGGAGGCTGTCCACTATGCGCATGAGCGCGGTATCCTGCATCGCGACCTGAAACCCTCGAATGTCCTCATCGACGAACAGGACCAGCCCCGCATCGTCGATTTCGGCCTGGCCCGGCGTCTGGAGGGTGCTTCTGAGCTGACGGTAACGGGGCAGGTGCTCGGCTCCCCGCACTACCTGCCGCCCGAACAGGCCACCGCCCAGCGCGGGCGTGTTTCCCGCCGCACAGATGTGTATGGGCTGGGCGCAACCCTGTATCATCTGCTGACCGGGCGCCCGCCCTTCCAGGCCGAGTCCCTGGCCCAAACGCTGGACCTGGTGGGGCGCAGCGATCCTGTCGCGCCGCGTTTGCTCAACCCCAGTGTGCCGCGCGACCTGGAGACGATTTGCCTAAAGTGTCTGGAGAAGGAGCCGTCGCGTCGTTATCCCACAGCCCAGGCTTTGGCCGATGAACTGGGACGATTTCAAAGCGGCGAGCCAATCCGAGCGCGCCCCCTTGGCCTAGCCGGCCAGATGTGGCGCTGGTGTCGGCGCAATCCGCGCCTGGCTTCGGCGACAGCCGCGGCGGTGGTCAGTTTGCTGGTTGGGCTGGCCGGCGTCACTTGGGAATGGCGCCGGGCTGAGGCGGGTGAGTTGTCGGCGCAACGCAGAGCATACATTTCCGAAATCAACTCCGCGCAACAAGCTCTCAAGGCGAGCAACCCGGAACGGGCGCTCGAGCTATTGAACCGCCACCGGCCTGAAGAAAAAGCAGAAAGCAGAAAGCAGAAAGCAGAATTCGATTTGCGGGGCTTCGAGTGGAGCTACCTCTGGCAACAATGCCAGAGCGGGGCCGCCGCCGTCGTGGGCGTGCTGCCGAGCCGCATTCGCTCGCTGGAAGTGTCGCCCGACGGACGCTGGCTGGCGGCTGGATCGGAACGTGGCACCGTAAAGGTCTGGAATCTTGCGACCGGCGAGGAGGTCTCTGTGCTTCCCGATCAGGCCTGGAAGAGCTGGGCTAACTTCTCGCCGGACAGTCGTCTGCTGCTGTTTACCGACCAGAGCTCGAACTCCTGGGGGACCATCCGGGTCCTGGACCTGCAGACACGAGAGCGCCGGACGATCATTACGAATTCGTGGATGGTGGGCGCGCCCGCTTTTTCGCCCTCCGGCCGTTGGCTGGGATACGGGGCGGTTGAGCGGCAGTCCTTCCGAAGGAAGGTTGTGGTCGTGGATTTTGCCACCCTGACAAACATTGGTGAGATGAACGCCTTGACGCCGTATACGGACGATTTCCACGGATTGGATTGGGTCTTCACTTCCGACAGCCGGAGCATCGTCGGATCAGAAAACGACCCCGACCGCACGCTCGGGCTCCGAGATTTCATCGCCGGGAAAGAATCGCAACAGTTTGTTCCAGGACACCGTGAAGCCATCACCGCGATGGCCATCAGCCCGGACGGCCGCATTTTGGCCACGGGTGCGGGCTTGACGAGGACCGGCGTCCGCTCGGAGGACAATGGTATCAAACTCTGGGAAGTCCCCTCCTTCTGCCCGCTGGGCGAACTCTCCGGCCATGAGGACTGGATTGTCGGACTCAAGTTCTCACCGGATGGCCAGACCCTGGCCTCCGGCAGCGCGGATCAAACCATTCGGCTTTGGGACGTGCCGATGCGGAGCCTGAAATGGGTGTCCCGGCGCCTGCCGCAGGCAGTTTGGCGGGTCTGCTTTGCACGTGATGGCCGGACGCTGTTCAGCGGCTGCCAGGATGGAGCGATTCACCGCTGGTCTCTCGACGCTCGCCAGGAGGAGCGGGGCTTCTCGCGGCGCCCCGCCGCTCTGGACTTCCTGGCCGTCGCACCCTCCGGAGAGCGATTCGCCGGCATCCGGCAGGGGGCGGTTTATTTGAACGAGGTTGACAGCCTCGTCTTCTCCAACACGGTGCCGGAATTGGGCACCAACAACACCAGCCTCCTGTTCTCGAGGGACGGACAGTACCTGTTCGCGGGAACCTGGTCCGGCGAAGCCAAGGTCTGGTCTCTTTCTCGCCGCCAACTCGTGCACCGTCTGCAGCAGCCCTTCCCCGAACCGGTGACCCGGCTGATGCAGGATGCGCGAGGCCAAAGCCTGGCGGTCGTGCAATGTGACTCATGGAACGTACGCGAGGGCCGTCCCTGCCGGATCGGGGTCTGGAACGTAGCGGACTGGCGGCAGCGAAAGTCCTGGACTGTTTCGGGATGGAGGTTGGCGGCGGCATTCTCTTCCGATGGCCGCTGGCTGGCCACCGGCGATCCGTCGGGCCCGGTCCAGGTGTGCGACCTCCAGGGCCTGGTCGCAACCAACGCGGCCTCCTTTTCGGCTGGAACCATTACCGACCTTGCCTTCTCACCAGGCGGGCGGCTTCTGGCCGCGTCCAATGAAGAAGGGGGCGTCCGGGCCTGGGAGATCCCCATGCTCCGCGAACTGCCCCCCTTACGAGCCCACAAGCGTACGGTCCACACACTGGCCTTCTCCCCGGACAGCCGACGCCTGGCGACGGCGGGTGACGGCGACGAAGCGGTCAAGCTGTGGGACGTGGCCACCTGGCAGGAACTGATCACCCTGGAGCGATTGGGGGAGAGCCTCCGGCAACTCGCCTTCAGCGCCGATGGCTACCAACTCACGGCCCGGAACTCGCAAGGCGACGTGCTCACCTGGCGGGTGCCCTCGTTGGTGGAGATCGCGCAGGGGGAGAGCCAGCAGGCAGGCGCGAAATAGTTGGGGGAGGGGCCCGTGAACAAAGTAAGCGCAAGCGAAGTCACTACCGAGGCACGGAGGCTTGCTTCGGTTTCTGAATCCGGCCTTCGGCGTGCCGATTTGGAAGCCAGAGCCTCCTCACGTCGGCTACGGTCCAAACCAACGGGCCGTTGGCATCCACCAGCCTTCACCCTGATCGAGCTAGCAAACTTCATCGTAGGACTTGCTGCACCGCATGGTGAGCACTTAGGCGCCCCACCGTGAGTTCAAAGTCGGCAGCAAGATTTCTTGTCCCGATCCGCCGGTTTCTCCTATGTACAGGTTGATGACTGCAATAGTGTCCGTCTCACGGCGTGGTTGGCGCTGCGACGCGACCCAATTGGCCGCCCGGCCAGCGCTGGGGAAGTCACGCCCGCGCGGGTGTGGTTTGCTCCCCGCCCAAAGCACGGTTCCGCCAAACCGCCCACAGCGAAAGGCTGAATTCGAATGAAAACAAAACTAACTCTCCTGTCCGCCTTCGTGCTGCTCTCCGTGGGCAGCGCGTCTGCCGCCATGCGCTACGTGGACGCGAACACTGCCAATCCAACTCCGCCTTACACCAACTGGGCCACGGCCGCCCGCGTCATCCAGGATGCCGTGGACGCCGCTTCGCCGGGTGACGAGATCGTGGTGACCAACGGCGTGTATGCCACCGGCGGACGCGCCATCTCTGGACTGCTGACCAACCGCGTCGCTGTGGACAAGCCGCTGACGCTGCGGAGCGTCAACGGCCCGCAGGTTACGGTGATCCAAGGCTACCAACTGCCTGGGGCGGAGAGAGGTTGCGCGGACGGCGCGATCCGGTGCGTGTATCTGACCGATGGCGCGCGTCTCGTTGGCTTCACTTTGACCAACGGGGCCACGCGCGCGGTGGCTTACTCGGAGTTTCCTATTAGGGAAGGAGGGGGCGTCTGGTGCGAATCAACGAACGCCGTCGTTTCCAACTGCGTGCTGGCAGGCAACTCGGCTTACCTTGCCGGAGGCGGCGCGTTTGGCGGCACATTGAATGATTGCACTGTAATTGGCAACTCGGCGAATTATGGTGGAGGGGTTTGTGGCAGCGAATCCCCACTCGGTGGCGGGGCGTATCGAGCTACGCTTAACAGGTGCAAGTTGACCGCCAACTCGGCATCTTCTTCCGGTGGCGGGGCCTTTGGAGGCATACTGAACAACTGCACCCTATCCGCCAATTCGGTTGAGGCCTCCGTATGGACTAGAGGCGGCGGGGGGGCTGGCGGCGCTCTCCACAACTCCGGGCTGACCGGCAACTCGGCTGGGTCGGGCGGCGGGGCGGCGGGTAGCCCGCTGAACAACTGCACGCTAACCGGCAACTTGGCTTCGGCGGACGGCGGCGGGGCATCTGGAAGCACGCTCAACAACTGCATCGTCTATTTCAACGCCGCCCGGCAGAGTCCAAACTACGCCGCCGATCCATGGACCCCGGTCTTGATGAATTACTGTTCCACGACGCCGCTGCCTACGAATGGCGTCGGCAACGTGAGCCTGGACCCCCAACTGGCCAGCGCCAGCCTCCTGAGCGCCACCTCGCCCTGTCGCGGGGCTGGCAGCCCGGCCTACACAAACGTGGCCGTGGGTTTCCCAGTCGAATTGACCGCAGTGATCGAGGGCCGAACCACCGCGAGCATGTGGGAGTTTGGGGACGGCGTGACCCTGAGTAATTCTCCCTCCGCGTCGCACGCCTGGGGGGCCGCGGGGGACTTTGAAGTAGTGTTGCGGGTTTACAACGAGAGCCAACCCGCAAGCGTCAACGCCAGAGTGACTATTCACATCAGCAACGGTGTCTATTGCGTCTCTGCCGAGAGCGCCACACCGATCGCGCCGTACATTTCTTGGGCGACAGCCGCGAAGAACATTCAGGATGCCGTGGACATTGCCGTGCCCGGAGCAATGGTGTTGGTGAGCAACGGGGTTTATGCCAGCGGCGGACGGGCGGTGGACGGAACCATGACAAATCGTGTGGCGGTGACCAAGCCACTGACGGTGCGCAGTGTCAACGGCCCGCAGTCCACTGTGATTCAGGGCTACCAAGTGCCCGGCACCACCAACGGCGACGAGGCGATTCGTTGCGTGTATCTGACCAACAGGGCCACCCTTTACGGGTTTGTCCTGACCAACGGTGCCACGCAGTTGAATGGATCTGTCCGGAGCGAAAACGGCGGCGGGGTCTTCTGTGAATGGTCAAGTGGGATAATTTCCAACTGCGTGATTGTTGGCAACTCTGCCGGTTTTCAGGGCGGCGGCGCGTCCGGTGGCACCCTCAAGGACTGCACGCTGACCGGCAACTCGGCGGGAGACGGTGGTGGGGCGGCGAATAGCGCGCTGGACAACTGCCTACTGACCGGCAATGTGGCTCGTTTTGGCGGCGGGGCGGCGATTGGCGGGAGTCTGAACAATTGCACTCTCGCCAAAAATCAGGTCACCGGCACCAATGAGTGGAACGGAGGCGGCGGTGCCTTTAGTGGCACGCTCAATAACTGCATCGTCTATTTCAACACCGCAGCGCGCGGGGCAAATTATCTGCAATTTGACCGCCCCCTGAACAACTGTTGCACCACCCCGTTTCCCACCAACGGCGTCGGCAACATCACCAACGCGCCCCTGTTCGTGGATTACGCCGCTGGCAACCTGCGCCTCCAATCCAACTCCCCCTGCATCAATGCCGGCCTCAACGCCTACGCCCCCGGCGCCGAGGACCTGGACGGCCTCCCCCGCATCGTCAGCGGCACAGTGGACATTGGCGCCTACGAGTATCAAGGCCCCGGCTCGGTGATTTCCTACGCTTGGTTGCGGCAATACGGCCTGCCCACCGACGGCTCGGTAGATTTCACGGACCCGGACCGTGACGGCCACACGACCTGGCAGGAATGGCGCTGCCAGACCGATCCCACCAACGCGCTTTCGGCGCTGCGCCTGCTCTCAGCGACGCCCGACGGGGCCAACGTGAGAGTACGCTGGCAAAGTGTCGCCGGAGTGGACTATTCTCTGGAGCGTAGCGCGGACTTGCTGTCCAGCCCTCAGTTTGTCCCCGTGGCCTCCGGCATCCCAGGTCAGCCAGGGACGACAGCTTTCACCGACACGAATGCCCCGGGATCCGGCCCGTTCTTTTACCGTGTCGGTGTGGGGAACTGAATCAACCAAGAAAAGAGAAAGGCAACAACATGAAACACGCCTCCCCGACCAAATCGTACTACTTCCTGCCTGGGATTCCATTCGTGTGGCTGGTCCTTAGTCTCCACCTGGAGGTGGCCGCGCAACCGCACAGTTGCCGCAGCGTGGCGGTGCAGCCGGGCGGTCCAGCCACGGTGACTTTGGCCGGCAAGGCGCCGAGTGCCTTCAGAGCCTACTCGGAGCTCTATCCCCTGGAGGCCTCGACCAACCTCGCCGATTGGTTGCTGGTGGCGTGCCTGCAGCATACGAGCAGCCCGCTCGCCTCTCTGACGTTTGTAGATACAAATGCTTCCGAGTTCAACCGACGGTTCTATCGCACGCCCAGCAATGTCCTTGTCACGCCGTTCCCCAAGCCGAGCGGTCCTTTTGCCGTCGGCACGTTCTCGCGAGTCATCAGCGACCCCGCGCGCACCAATCGTTACCGTTACTCGAACCAGACCAATGCCTTCATGTTAACCTGCTGGTATCCGGCACAACCGCAAGCCGGCCTGCTGCCCGCGGCCGCCTGGGACAAGCAGGTGGCCGCGGATTCGGCCCGCTACAGCGAGTACGCCGAGGACAGCGGTTGGGCGAATGTTGTACCCCAGTTCAGCAGCCATGCCTGGCCTGGGTGGCCCCTGGTGCCTGGCACCAATCGTTTCCCGATCATCCTCTATTCCCATGGCTATCTGTGCCACCGGAAGAGCAATTGCCGTGACTGCGAGGAGCTGGCCAGCCACGGCTATGTAGTCGTCGGCGCGGATCACGAGGATTGCTGGGGCACGGAGTTCCCGGACGCAAGGTATCTGGTGAGTCCTTACCACGCGTCGTCATCACCACCTTGGGCTTACCTGATAGGCAGCCGGATCAAGGACTTGCTTTGCGTCGTGGACGAACTGCGGCGATGGGACGCCAGTGATCCTGGGTTGGCTGGCCGGCTGGATCTTGATTGCCTGGGCACGCTGGCAATGTCGTTCGGAGGAAGTACGACCGCTGTCCTCTCCCAGACCAACGACGCCGTAAAGTGCGCCGCATTTCTGGATTGCACCTTCCACCTGGAAATCAATACACAGCTCAACCAAATCGGGTTCCAGAAGCCCCTCCTTGCCATCAACAACGACTATGCGGCCTATCCCGCTTTTTACTTCTGGCCCGAGAGCACTCACCTTTTTGATCGGGCAATGACCAACGCCGTCATCTTCCAGATACACAAGTCATTTCATTTTTCGTTCTTCGACTTTGGCTGGTTCTTCCCCGTGACGGAGCCCTGGAATCCCCTGATGCCAGGGACCACCGTGGCCATTGATGCCTCGTTGGTTTCGTTCTTCAACAAATTCCTCAAAGCTGCTGACGACCATTTTCTGGACCAGCCGCCTTCACAATATGCCGAGGTCGTCAACTTCATGAAGAAGTGAACGCTTGGCGACCTTTATCGGTTTATTGCTGCACCACGCCCCTGCCCGCAAACGGCATCGGTAGCCTCACCAACGCGCGGTTGTTCGTGGATTACGCTGGCGGCAATCTGCGCCTGCAATCCAACTCCCCTTGCATCAACGCCGGCCTAAACGCCTACGCCCCCGGCGCTACGGGCCTCGACGGCAACCCGCGCATCGTCCGCGGCACGGTCGATATCGGCGCCTACGAGTTCCATGGCCCCGGCTCGGTGATTTCTTACGCCTAGCTCCAGCAATTCGGCCTGCCCACCGACGGCTCGGCCGATTCTACCGACTTGGACTGCGACGGCATGAGCAATTGGCAGGAGTGGCGTTGCCAGACCGATCCCACCAACGCGCTTTCGGTGCTGCGCCTGCTGTCGGCGTCGTCTGATGGCACGAACATGACGGTGACCTGGCAGAGCATCGCCGGGGTGAGCTACGTCCTCGAGCGCAGCGCGGGCCTGTCGGGGGTCCCGCCCTTCACACCGCTGATCACGAACATCCCGGGCCAATCTGGAACAACCTGTTTCACGGACACGAACGTGGCCAACCTGGCGCCGCTCTTTTATCGTGTGGGAGTGGGGCGGTAGAAGTCCGAAGCCCGAACGAACACCAAACTCGAAATTCAATATGCCAAAAATTCTCACAATCGGTTCCCCGGCGCAGAATTTTTGTCCCGTTCCGCTGGTTTCTCCTGTGTACGGGTTGATGAATGCAATGTTGCCAGTCTCACGGCTTGGTTTGCGACGCGGATAATCCATTTCGCCGCCGCAGTATCCCAGAGCTGGTCTGGTCTTATCGAAGATCAAGCGTCGTGTCAAGACCCCTGGTCCAAAAAACATATGCCGTCGGCTTCAGACAAAAAGTTGGCCAAGCTTCGCCGGGACTACGAGGCCGCCAAGGCGCAAATCCAAGCGCTGGGTTACGTCATCCCGGGAACCGTGCAAAAGCGCCAATACCGCTGCGGAAAACCCAACTGCCGTTGCATCACCAAA
>ORJL011837026.1_pt1 | contig 24880 bp, 21 predicted proteins | sample 1779941 | NCBI WGS metagenome assembly ORJL01 (sample SAMEA104232317, study PRJEB22302) | groundwater metagenome | biome: forest; feature: aquifer; material: groundwater | place: USA | collected 2011-08-07 | depth 5.8 m
CCTTCTGCGCCGGCAACGACTTGAAAGAAAGAAACGCCGAGGGAAAAGGCGAAACGATAACTACGGTTGCGGCCAGATGGGATATCCCCATGAGGCGGGCAGATCTGTGGAAGCCGGTCATTTGCGCCATCAATGGAATAGCGCTGGGCAGCGGTTTCGAACTTGCGATGTCGTGTGACATACGGATCGCCGCCGAGAGCGCCAAACTCGGATTGCCCGAAGTGAAACGGGGTCTTATCCCCGGCGGGAGCGGCACGGCGCGGCTGTGCGGCCTTGTCCCGTTTGGGCTCGCCTTGGAGATGCTCCTGACCGGCGAACCCATTAGCGCTTCGGAAGCACGTCAACTGGGCCTGGTTAACAAAGTTGTTCCCCTGGCCGACCTGATGCGGACCGCTGAAGAGTTGGCCAACAGGATAAACGAAAACGGCCCCCTGGCGGTACGCGCCGTGAAAGAAATAGCCTATCGAAGCAGGGAAATGAACCTGAATGATACCCTTGCCCTGGAGAACCTGACGACCTCGATGATCAGGCAAACCGAGGATGCGAAGGAAGGCCCCAGGGCGTTTGCCGAAAAGCGTAAGGCCCAGTACCGCGGGCTGTAAAAACATTTTCTTTTCCCGGACCATACCCCTTCAAGAATAAGAGCCCCTTATGAATCTGACCAACGAAGAAAGAAGAATGCTTGCCGGGGAGTCAGGCGAAGCAGTCAGGCTATCGATGGAGATACTGACCAAGCTTGGCGACGCTTATGGGGCCGAGCGCCTGGTACCGATATCGAGCGTCCATGCCGGATGCCCTTATCCCAACATGAGCGTCGGTGTCGAAATGATGGAAAAGTTCGCCGACCTCGGCGGCAAATTCCGGGTTGCGGCAACGGTCAATCCGGTGATGAATTCGGGCAACTTTGGACGTTGGGCCGATTTCCCTGAGCCGGAGGCGCTGGGCAAGGCAGCCGCCCGTCAGATAGACGCAATCCTGAGGATGGGCGCTGTTCCGAGTTGGAGTTGCACTCCCTACATGCAGGGAAATCTGCCGCGGGTGGGCGAGCCGGTGGTGTGGGTAGAGTCGTCCGCGATTGTATTCGTCAACTCGGTGCTCGGGGCTCGGTCTAATCGGAATACGTTCCCTGTGGAAATAGCTTCGGCCATAACTGCCAGGGTTCCTGAAGACGGTCTCCTGCTGGACGAAAACAGAGTGGGAGAAGTCCTGGTAAGGATGGAATTCCAGCCGACGACCATGTTTGACTACAACACTGTCGGATTCATTATCGGCAAACAATGCAGCGGCAAGGTACCTGTTGTCGAGGGGTTACCGGCCTGGACGACTGCCAATCATCTGAAAGTGATGGGAGCCGCGGCGGCAACCAGTGGAGGTATCGCCCTTTACCATGCCGTTGGCATAACACCGGAAGCTCCGACCACAAAGGTGGCTTTCAAGGGCAGAACGCCCACGTCCGAAATTGCGATTCAGGAAAAGCACATCGCCGCAGGCGTTGAGAAGTTGAACACCGCCAAAGGGGGCAACATTGACGCTGTCCTGGTGGGTTGCCCCCACCCGTCGGTCGGCGAGGTGAGAGAGCTAGCCGATCTCCTGAAGGGCAAACGGGTTCGCTCTGAGGCCAGATTCTGCCTGTTTGTATCCCCGGACACGGTGGACCTGTCACGGCAGATGGGCTATCTTGGCGTCATTGAGGCTGCTGGCGTCAGGATATTTGAAGGCGGCTGCATACTGTCTCACCCAATAAGGGGTTGGGGCTGGAAGAACGTGGCAACCAATTCGGCCAAGTTCGCCTGCACCCTTCCTTCAGACCCTTACTATCTCGGAGTGCTGTATACCGACATAAAGGGATGTGTCGATGCGGCAGCCAGATAGAATGCGTGGAGATATTGTGAAGAAGTTGCTCATCAAGGGCCGTGGCATAAACGGGGGCGTCGCCGAGGGCGAGGCAATGGTCACCGGTCAGGCGTTCGGTTTCTCCCATGGCGTGGAGACAAGTACGGGGCGGGTCACGGATTCGGGCCACGAGTGGCTGGGCCAGAATATCAGGGGTAAAGTGATCGTATTCCCTTATGGGAAAGGGTCCGTAACCGGCGGATTGTACATACTGGAAGCCGCGAAACAGGGGAATACGCCGGCCGCAGTTATCAATCTTGAGACCGACCCTGTGGTAGCCGGCGGTTTCATAATGGCCGACCTGCTGTACGGCAAGCAAATACCAGTCGTCCACCGCCCCGACAGGAATCCCATCGGACTGATCAAGAACGGCGACCGGGTTAAGGTCGACGGTAACAAGGGGACAATCGAAGTCTATCAACAGAAGCGGGCCTCAAATGCTAGACAAGGAGTGAATCGTTGAAACAGTGTCTGGAAGGCATCAAAGTTATCGAACTGGCCGCGTTTGCCATGGGCCCACGCGCGGCAACCCACCTCGGGGACATGGGTGCCGACGTAATAAAGATTGAGCATCCTGGGGGCGGTGACCCTTCCCGGGCGTTGACCTCTCTAAGAGGACTGCCCTTGAGTGATTTCAACTATTATTTTGAGATGTCAAACCATAACAAGAAGAGTGTTTGCCTGGATTTGACCCATCCCCAGGGGAGGGAGGTAGCATACAAACTGATCTCCAAGGCCGATGTGGTGATAACCAACTTTCAACTGGCGGCACTGAATAAGTTGGGGATGGACTACGAAACTCTTTCCAAGTTGAATCCGAGGCTGGTTTACGGGCTGGGGACAGGTTGGGGCATGAAAGGCCCGGACAAGGACTTGCAGGCTTTTGACTTTGTTGTTGCCGCCAGGAGCGGCCTCCTTTCATCGCTGGTGGAACCCGGCACACCCCCAGCATCGTTTCTTCCGGCGCTGGGTGACCATATAACGGCACTGGCTCTGGTGTATGGAATCATGCTGGCTCTCTTCCATCGAGAAAGGACCGGCGAAGGACAGTTAGTGCATATGTCTATTCTCGGTGGCCTGAATGAGGCGAATGCTTTGAGTGTGTCGGGATGTGTCTTCACCGGACAGGACATTCCGCATTCTTCCCGGAAGGAAGTCCAGAACGCTCTCTGGAACAAATACCTTTGTAAGGATGGCAGTTGGATCCAGTTCGCGATGGGCCAGACTGACAGGTTCTGGCACGATATCTGCAGCACGATGGGGATAGAGAAGTTAGAGAACGATCCCAGGTTCGATTCTCATGCCAACAGAGTCAAGAACAATGTAGAGCTTATCGCCATCCTGGACAAGATCGTTGCCAGCAAGACGATGGACGAATGGGCCGCAATCTTCAAGGACCGAAATGTCATCTGGGGCGCGGTGAAGACGATCCTGGAGGCTACCAAAGATCCGCAACTGTGGGAGAATGGCAACCTTACCTACTTCGACCACCCCGCCGAAGGCAGGATCAAAATGGTCGGCCCTCCGGTCCAACTGAGCAAGACACCGGGCTCCATCAGGACGCCTGGCCCGGCTATCGGCGAGCACACAGAGGAAGTACTGTTGAACCTGGGCTACACCTGGGACGACATCGGGCGATTCAAGAACGCAAAAACCATTATTTAGGATATACCGGGCAAATAAATAAACGTCGAGGGGAGTCAAAATGAAAAAGATCGGTTTCATCGGACTGGGCATTATGGGGGAGCCGATGGCGAAAAGACTGGTAAAAGCGGGAAATGAGGTAATCGTCTGCGGTCATCGCAGGAAGGAGCCGGTTGAGGCTTTGAAAGCCGTCGGGGCTATCGCAGTGGCCAACCCGAAAGAAGTGGCCGCCCGCTCCGAGGTGATTATCGCCATTGTGAGAGATGAAGCGCAGACCGAGGAAGTGACCTTTGGAAAGGACGGCATTTTCGAAGGTCTGAAGCCAGGCACCACTATAATTCTGATGGCCACTTTGCAGCCGGCTTTCTGCAGGCGGCTGGCAGCCCGGGTTGCTGAAAAAGGGGCCACCGTACTGGACGCGCCGGTCAGCGGGGCCAAAATGCGGGCCGAAAATGGTACTCTGTCCATTTTCATCGGCGGCGACGAGAAAGTGGCCAAGGACAATTGGAAGATATTCGAAGCGATGGGCCAGAATCTCTTCTACCAGGGAGATCTCGGCAAGGGACAGGTCGTTAAGCTGATCAATAACATGATACTGCTGTTGAATATGCAGGCCGCCGCGGAAGGCATCTCGCTGGGAAAGAAGGCCGGAGTGGACCCGCAGCGGATCGTAGACATCGTGAAGGCGAGCACCGGCAATAGCTGGGTGATGCAGCAATGGGACCATGTCCGGGACGACGTGGTCCACGAGCACCGTGATCACGGATTCGACGGCCATACCCAGTTGCTCTATCATGAATTGGGGCTGGCGCTGGAAATGGCCAAGGATCTCAAAGTAAGACTCCCCATGAGCGGATTTGCCTCCCAGAACAATCTGGGCGGGTACGAAGTCTAAGACCGACCGACGGAGGAGAAGACATTGGACTTGATTTTTGAAAAGAAGGATCATGTTGGCATCATAACCCTCAACCGGCCGGACAAGTTGAACGCCTTGACGCCAGAAATGATGGACCAATGGGTTGGAGCTATCGAAACTGCGATCTCGGATAGCGACATCCGCGCCCTGGTGGTGACCGGCGCCGGCCGGGGCTTCTGTTCCGGGCTGGACATGGGGGAGTTCAAGCCTGATGACCGTTCTGTGGGCGAAACCCGCAATATGATGAGGGAGGGTGTGCAGCGTATACCGAGGGCCGCGGCCCGGCTGGAGAAACCGTACATTGCCGCCGTCAACGGGGCTGCCTTTGGCGGAGGCATGGACCTTGCCACGATGTGCGACATAAGGATCGCCTCGGAGCGCGCCAAATTCGGAATGTCCTATGCCAATGTGGGGCTCACGCCTGGCAACGGAGGGTGCCTCTTCCTGCCGCGCGTCATCGGCTTTGCCAAAGCCGCTGAACTAATATGGACGGCCAGGACCATGGACGCCCAGGAGGCTCTTCAGATCGGTTATGTGAGCAAAGTGGTGAAAGAGGAGGAACTGATGCCCGAAACCATGAAGCTGGCGACTCAGATAGCGAACGGTCCACCCATGGCGATACAGCTTTCTAAGAGACTGCTGCGGCGCTGTCGCTTCATGGACGACGACGAGGCACTGGAGAATCACGAGTATGCCATGTTGATAACTCGAAACAGCAAAGACGCCATAGAAGGTCCCAAAGCGTGGCGGGAAAAACGACCGCCGCGGTTCGAGGGCAAATAGGTGTCGTCCAACAGGGTAGCGCCAGACCCAAACCCCGGGGGAAACGGGACAGACAAGCTGAAGATCATGGTTCCGGTGGGGGAAGCCCGGCAAGTTGCACCGTCCGCGCAGTGTACCCTCGATTTGAAGGGCAAAGTAGTGGCCTTTGTCAGCAACGAGCATTGGTTATCGCTGGGGGCCATATGGAAGAAGATGGCCGAAGTACTGGAGTCACAGGGCGTTTCCTCGACGTTCAAGACGGTAATACCGGCCATGCAGGCGCCGCCAGCACAAATCGTCGATGAAGTCGTCTCCAGGGCCGATGTGGCGCTGGTGGGACTGGCCAACTGAGGGGCATGTACAACGTGGAGTGTCCACGATTCACTGGAACTCGCCCGCAGAGGCGTCCCGAGCGTGGTCTTGATCAGCGAGGCCTTCGTAGGGCTGGCCGAGACCATTGCCATGAGCAAGGGGTTCGCCGCGTTGCCGCACGTCGCCTTCCCCAGGGAGATAGATTGGAAAACGCCGCAAGAGTTGGACGTGATAACTGAGGCAATCGCTGCTGAAGTCGTTCGCTTGCTTACAAGTCCGCCCCCAGTGACCATGGGGGCTGAGACGGACAAACCTGACGCTGTCCGGTCCCGGCTTCCTGATGATGTCAGCCTGGAGGGCACGGATTCCCTGGAAGCAACCTACCGGCTGGTTATGGAAAAGCGGTGGGGAGATGGTCTTCCTGTGGTCCCGCCAACCAGGAAACGGGTTGAGGCCATGACAGACTTTCTTGGTCAGCCGCCGGAAAGAGCGCTGGGGGAAATGCCGCCGTTGGGGCGAGAGGTTACGCTGGAGAAACTCGCGGTGAATGCAGTGATGGCCGGTTGCCTCCCTGAGTATTTTTCTGTTGTGGTCGCCGCTGTTGAGGCCATGTTGGATCCCGCCTTTAACCTCGGGGCGATACAGTGTACAACTAATCCGGTTGGGCCCGTGCTCGTTATCAACGGGCCTGTCAGGAAGACGTTGAATATCAACTGCACCGACGGCTGTATGGGGCCGGGATGGCGGGCCAACGCCACTATCGGCCGTGCGATTCGTCTGATACTCAACAATATCGGCGGAGCGCTACCCGGAGATGTGGACAAGGCCATTCATGGAATGCCGGGTAAGTACACCTTTTGCTTTGGGGAAGATGAGGAAGGGAGCCCCTGGGAGCCTCTGCACGTGGAACGAGGGTTTCGAAAGGAACAAAGCACCGTGACGGTGGCTGGGGTCCAGGGAACACACAATTCGCTGTGCCGCGTTCACCTGGGTCCGGCTTTTCTGCGTCTGGCCGCACACTCCATGTGCACCATGGGAAACAACAACATGGTGCTCGGGGGCGGAGAACCTATTGCCGTTTTCAGCTCCGGGCATGGGAGGATACTGGACAAGGAAGGTTTCAGTAAGAAAGACGTTAAACGCTTCCTGTTCGAGCACGCCAGGGTGCCCCTATCTCAGGTCTATCCCCCGGATCTCGCTGAAAACGGTGTAGCCGGCAAGGGCTTCATAGTCATCGATGGAAAAGCCGTCCCGTGCCGGGCTGCCGACGATATCATGGTGGTCATCGCCGGGGCCCGGAATCCGGCTCACCTCGTCACCATGCCAACTTTTGGTGAGACCAGGGCCGTCACCAGGGTCATCCAAGGTAAGGTCTGACCAAGAATGATGCCGGGTCAACTTTGTTGCCTCGAACTGAACGGAGAATACCTGATTGAATAAGAAGGACCGTATACGGGAACTCATTCCGGCAATCGGCAAGATCAGAAACCCGAAGCTGAGAAGCAGTGTTACGGAGGTGTGGGTCAAGGCCTGGGAAGAGAGCGCATGGGAAGATGTTGCTGGATGCCCTTTCAGTCTCGAATCACAGGACTGTAGCTTGATACAACATACTAATTTTGTTATTGGCGCTGCGCTGGCCATGGCTTCCTCGGCGGAAGAAATGTGGAAGTCCAAGGTTGACATTGATCTTCTGACTGCCGGCGCTATCCTGCACGACGTGTCGAAAATGGTTGAATTCGCACCTGAAGAAGGCAAGTTAGGGAAGGTCTCGGCCACGGGCGAGAATCTGGTTCACGCAACCTATGGAGTCCACCTGGCGCTGAATGCGGGATTGCCCCTGGGAGTAATCAATTTGATTGGCACACATTCACCGCAAGTCAGCAAACTTCCGAAGGGCGTCGAAGGAATTGTCCTGTGCTACGCGGACTACGCCGCGGCAGATATATTCAATCTTCGCCGTGGGAAGCCTCTCCTTCTGGGCACAGTGGAGTTGAAACTACGTCCGTGAGGCAGAACCTGGAACTGGCATCCAAGATGCTGGAAGGCGACAGAAACGCCCTGGCGCGGCTAATAAGCCTGGCCGAAGAGGACAGCCCCGAGTTGCCCGCGGTCATGGAGAGCCTTATGCCCCGCCTGGGCAAGGCACACTGCATCGGCATCACGGGCATGCCGGGGGCGGGTAAGAGTTCCCTGGTGGACCGCCTTATCTCAGTGGTCCGGGGCAAGGGACGTACTGTAGGGATTATCGCCGTGGACCCATCGAGCCCGTTCAGCGGAGGGGCGGTGCTCGGCGACCGTCTGCGCATGCAACGGCATTGCGCCGACTCCGGCGTCTTTATTCGGAGCATGGCCACCCGCGGCGCTCACGGCGGGCTGCCTGCCACGGTACTCTCTGTGGCAAAACTGATGGACGCCTACGGAAAGGACCATGTCATTATCGAGACAGCCGGTGTGGGCCAAACAGAACTGGACATCATGAAAATGGCCGATACCATTGTTGTCGTGCTGACGCCCGAGGCCGGAGACACCATTCAGTCTTTGAAGGCGGGGTTGCTTGAAATCGCCGACATCTTTGTCGTCAACAAAGCCGATAGGCCCGGCGCCGACCAAATGGTCCAGAACCTCATGGCGCTGGTGAACTTTCCAGGCGGGCGCGTCTGGTGGAAGGCGCCTGTGCTGGCGACACAGGCCATCAACGGCGCAGGAGTAGAGGACCTTTGGCGCGAAATAGAGAGACACCGCGAGACGAAACGGGACAAGGGTTATATAACGCAGTCGCGCAAGGAACGAAGGTGCCAGGAGTTCCGCGACCGGGTCCAGGGACTACTATTTGCCAGGACTATCGCCCGGCTAGGCCGCAATCACAAATTCGATGAGTATCTGAATCGAGTAGCCAGCCAGGAGATAGACCCTTCCAGCGCGGCATCGCAGATACTGAAGGAGAAGGCTTTCTGGGACGAGTGGGCTGTTAGTGTCGGGGAGGACGGAGACAATTTCGTCTGATTGTCCTGGGACCGCGTCAAGTCATAGTTCAGAAAAAGGAGATCAAGAGCCCGTGGAAAAGATCAAAGTCAAGCTGTTGGGCGTTTCAGGGGGCCACCGCAAGAAGATGAACACCTATTACCTCGTCCTTCTTGCCCTTAAGGCAGCCGAGAAATTCGGCAAACGGGTGTCCGATATCTGTGACCTGGAAACAGAGATCGTCGACCTGGCAGGAAAGGACATCAAGCCGTGCCGCAACTGCGAAATGCGCCACCTGCCCGGAAAGGGAGCGCCGTACAAGGGGGTGGACAGGCCCAAAATGCTCGGTTGCGCCATCAAAGACGATTACATGGCCACAGAATTGATGCCGAAGATGAAGGAGGCGGATGGCTTCATTTTCGGCTCGCCGACCTATACCTGGTCAATTTCGAGTCAGTTTCGCTTATTCAGCGAGAGGTTCAGTCCCCTTTTGTGGGGAGGGCACCTGACGGGCAAGCCCGCGGCGGCGGTTACCGTGGGCGAAATGCCTTTCGGCGGCCAGGAAACCTGCCTGAATCACATGAACACTATCATTCACGCCTCCGAGATGCTTTGTGTGTCCTGGTATGCCGGCGCCACCGCCGTCAGCGGCCCGCCCGCCGGCCCGCTGCCGTCGGACAAGGACTACGGCACTAGGGTTGGAGTGAAAGGTGACAGGTTCGCTAATTGGCTGGCTATTTATAACGGACGCCGGGTTGCGGAGTATGCTTTGATGACCAAACTGGCAAAACGAGATCTCGGCGCTGTCTGGGACCGGGAATTTATCAAGATATATCACCCGCCGCGGGGAGACGAGTCGTGGGCCTGGCGCCGTCTCGATCCCGAGGCTGAGCAAGAAATGCAGGCATTTGATCCAAGGAGCAAATAGACAAGGAGGACTCAATGAAAAACATTGGACGGAGCATATTGGTTGGCGTTCTGGTGGGGATCATCATCCTTGCCGGTTGCACACCGTCAGCCGCGCCCCCGCCAACCGCAGTATCAACGCCCGGCACCTCGGCAACGGGGACGGCTAAGCCGTCTGCCTCGCCGGCGCCTGCCGCGTTACCTAACTTGGTGACGATTACGACCTTGGCGGTTGGAACCTCCAAGTATGTACAATCGGCTGGTTTTCGAGAAGCGGTTGAGAAACTGACCCCGATGAAGGTCAGACTGGAAAGTACCGATACCGACCTTGGCCGGGTCGCCCCGTTGCAGATGGGTGAGTCGGAATTTGCCTATCTTACCGCGGTTAACGCCCAGATGGCTGCCAGAGGCGAGGCGGACTACAAGAACATCGGCCCGACGGCGCTGCGCCGCGTATGGAACGGGAATCCTTTCTTGGGCGCCATGTTTGCGCGGGGTAACGCCGGCTTTAAGAAGGTTTCCGACCTGAGAGGCAAGTCTATTCCGCAGACCAAGGCTTCCGTGGCCTGGAGCCAGAACAACGAGGCCATCCTGGCCTTTGGCGGGCTCACACTGGCCGACGTTAAGGTTGTAAACGTGGCTTCGATCGCGGCGGGGATGGCTGGGCCTCTTGAGGGAGGACACGATGCCTCTCAGGGAACACTCTGGAATCCGTCAGCGATTCAGCTTGCTTCCAGTCCGCATGGGGTCTTCTGGTTCGACATGCCCGCCAGTGATACGGTCGGGTGGCAGGGAGTGCAAAGGGTCACTCCCTGGGCACGTCCTATCGGGTCCTCAGCAGCCGGCCTGAAGCCAGGCGAAACTATTACAGGCGCTGGATATGAGCAGGGAATCTGGACTACCGACAAAGTCCCCAGTGCGGTGATCTATGCGTTTGCCAAGGCCATGAAGGACGGTTTCAACATCTACAAAGATATGGAACCTGAATTGAAGGACTGGACATGGCAGAGAGCCACCTCGGTTGAAGGACTCCTTGATCTGCCCTACGCCGACGGAACGGTGCAGTTTATGAAAGACCAGGGAGTCTGGACCCCGGCGCACGAGAAGTTCCAGCAGGATGCGCTCAAGTCCGAAGCCGCCAGAATGAAGAAATAGGCAACGTCGCCTGAACAACTGGAACGGATCTCCCGTGGCATCCAGGCTGCCTGGATGTCGCGGGAGATATTGTCCACCTTAAGATCGTAGTTCCGGCAGAGGAGACTCATGAGAAGGAACCTGACGGGGCCGTACCGTATCATCTTTTCCTTATTTACCTGGTCGGCCATCATTCTCACGGTAATAAACGTATTCCGTATTAGAATAGGCGGGGAAATCATGGTGGAGCGGGCCTTCGTGGCTTTGCTGGCCGGACTCTTTCTGCCGCTGGCGTTTCTGGTTTTTCCTGCCAGCCGCAACGCCCCCCGCGACAGAGTCCCCTGGTATGACCTTGTTCTGGCGGTGCTGGCCATGGCCGGGCCGGTGTTTGTGTTCGTCTATACCGATACCATCATGACCTCCATCTGGCCGATGATACCCCCGCCGCCGGCTTTCATACTTGGTCTGATAACCTGGGCTCTGGTAATCGAAGCGATAAGGCGCAATTCAGGCCCTATTCTGGCGGCTTTTGTCGGAGTGTTCGCCATCTTTCCGCTCTTTGGCCAGTATCTCCCAAGCTTCATGGCTTCCAAGAGCTACTCTATTGGGAGGCTAACCGGTTTCCATTTCCTGACCGATTTGAGTATTTTTGGCATTCCGATGCAGGTATTCGGTCCAATACTGCTGGGATTCATGTTGTTCGGGGTGGCGCTGGAGGTCACCGGAGCTGGAAAATTCCTGCTTGACATCGCCCAATCGGCCGTAGGACGGGTACGGGGAGGGCCGGCGTTGGTAGCTGTGCTCGGCAGTTCTTTTATGGCCAGCCTGTCGGGAAGCTCGGTTGCTAACGTAATAAGTATTGGCACGGTCACTATTCCAGCAATGAAGAAGATAGGTTATGAGCCGCATGTTGCCGGGGCCATCGAAACATGCGCTTCAACGGGTGGAATTCTTACGCCGCCTGTCATGGGAGCTACCGCTTTCATCATGGCCTCGCTGCTGCAGGTCCCCTATGCCCAGGTGGCAGTCGCCGCGGCCATACCCATGCTGATTTACTATATTAGCCTCTTTCTGCAGGTTTACCTTTACGCTCAGAAGCGAAAGATACCAGCGTTGCCCGCCGCCGAAATCCCGCCGTTCTGGCCTACGCTGAAGAGGGGCTGGTTCTATCTGGGAAGCGTGGCGGTACTGGTCTATCTTCTGTTTTATGTCAGGGTTGAAGCGTGGGCGCCGTACTACGCCACCATATTTCTGTTCGCTTGTGCCTTTCTGAGAAAAGACACCCGGCCCAACTTCGGAACTCTGTACAAGTTCGGCAAGAACACCGGTGAAATACTGACCCAGCTTTGTCCACAGCTCATGGGAGTGGGGATGATCATTGGTGTAATGGCTCTTACCGGCATTGGACAGGCGGCGGGAGGCATTCTTCTGGCTTTGGCTCAAGGGAACTTGTACCTGACACTGATCCTGGGTGCGATAGGCGCGCTCATCCTCGGTACGGGGCTGACTACAACACCGTGTTACATATTTATGGTAATCATATTTGGGCCCGCCTTGCAGGGATTCGGCATCCCCCTCATCGCAGCTCATTTCTTCTTCCTGTATTGGGGTATGATATCGGAAATAACCCCGCCGGTCGGCTTTCCTATATATGCCGCCGCGGCCATTGCCGAGGCTGACCCGATGCGCGTAGGCTGGCATTCCGTTCGCCTGGGACTGATACGCTTCATTATTCCGTTTCTGTTCGTTATCAGCCCGGCGCTGGTCGCCAACGGTCCAGTGGCGGATATCGTTCAAGCCACGGCAATTGTGGTAGCGGGGACAACATTCATGGCTGCGGGCATGGAAGGCTACGTGTTTGGGGTTGGAGCGATCAAGTTCAGCGCACGGGTAGTGTTAATAGTTTCCGGTTTCCTGGTTGTGCTGCCAGTTTTCTGGCTTCAAGTCACCGGAGGCACGGTGCTGGCTTTGACGGTGCTGTTACTGGTGCTGCGGGCCCGTCGTTCTGCTGCAAGCGATGTTGGCCTTCCGACCACCGGGGCTGATGGAGGCAATACGACTAAACGAAACTAAACGTTCTGGTCAACCGACCGCGACAATACTATATTAGTAAGGAGTAAATAATGCGAGACTTGAGAGAATTCATAGAAAAGTCGGACAAACTCGGCGAGTGTAAGGTAATCGAAGGCGCCGACTGGAACCTGGAGATTGGCGCTATCACCGAATGGCAGGCAAAACCCAATACACCACTGCTGGTGTTTGACAAGATTAAAGGTTATGAGCCTGGATACAGGGTTGTTACGAATCTGGCTTCTACATTGAAACGGCTGGCTTTGCTTCTGGGACTTTCGGGTGTGGAAGAACCCTTGGATCTGGTGAAGGGTTTGCGAACCAAGACCCAGGGGGGATTCAAGCCGGTATATCCCGTGGAGGTCAAGACGGGGCCGGTGACAGAAAATGTCCACAGAGGGAAAGAAATAAACTTACTGGAGTTTCCCGCTCCTAAGTGGCATGAAATGGACGGTGGAAGGTATCTCGGCACCGGGCATGAGATCTTAACCAAAGACCCTGATGAGGGCTGGGTAAACCTGGGGACATATCGGGTGATGGTCCATGACAAGAACACCATGGGCAGCTACATAGCCTATGGTCAGCATGGGTTTACCATAAGACAGAAGTACTGGGACAAAGGGCAAGCCTGCCCGGCAGTCTTTGTTACCGGCCATGATCCATTGCTGTGGTTGATATCGACTACCAGGATTCCGTGGGGAGTCTCCGAATACGAATATACCGGGTGGTTGAGAGGTAGACCCATTGAAGTCATCAAGGCGCCACTAACGGGACTGCCCGTTCCGGCCGCAGCGGAAATCGTAATAGAAGGTGAAATCCCTCCTCCTGAAGTTGAGACTAGAATGGAGGGCACTTTTGGGGAGTTCACCGGATACTACGCCGGCGGGGCCAGGCCGGAGCCTGTGTTCAGGATCAAGTCCATAATGCACAGGAATGATCCTATCATTCTGGGAACTCCTGAATTCAGGATTAAACCTTTGTATTACTGGGGCAGAAATATTATCAGGGCCGCTGAACTATGGAACCAGATGGAAAAGATAGTACCTGGAATAAAGGGGGTCTGGATGATGGAGGAGGCTGCCATGCATTTGCCGGTCATATCAATCAAGCAGCAATACGCGGGGCATGCCACAGACACCGCGGTAGCCGCCAAGGCCATTACCGGTATGAACAACAGGTACATCATCGTCGTAGACGATGACATAGACCCTTCGAACACTTCCGAAGTGATCTGGGCTGTGGCGACCAGGTGCGAACCGGCTGAAAACATCGATGTCGTGCGGGGGAGCCGGGTCAGCCGGTTAGACCCTCGGCTAACCCCTGAGAAGAGGAAGAGCGGTGACTTCACCTGTTCCGTGGCCCTCCTCAACGCCTGCAAACCGTATTCCTGGATCAACGATTTCCCGCTGGCTACCAGGGCCAGTCCGGAGTTGATGACTAAGACTAAGAAGAAATGGAAAGGAACGCTTTCCTAGAATCGAATCCGGTTTTGGCTTAATGGATCGAAGGGACAAGAATGAGCACGGCCAGGATTGCGAGCTTTGCGGTGCGTACGGTTTACGAGGATATTCCTCAGCGGGCCGTTGCCGCGGCCAAGAACTGCTTTCTTGATGGTCTGGGTGTCTCCCTGGGGGGTTCCGCGGAGCCAGTGAGCAAGATCATCATTTCCTATCTCAAAGACGCAGGCGGCAAGCCCGAGTCGGGGGTCATCAGCGGCAAGTTTCGAACTTGCGCCCACGAAGCCGCCCTGGCCAATGGTGTCATGGCGCATGCCCTTGACTACGATGATTCTATTTCCGGCTGGGGGGGGCACGTGACGGCAGTAATCCTACCTGCTGTCCTGGCTTTGAGCGAGCGGCAAAAAGCCTCGGGCAAGGAGACTCTACTGGCGTTTATTCTGGGGTGGGAAATAGCGGCCCAGATTGGGGCCCAGATCGGTCCCAAACTTATGCAACTGGATTGGCACCCTATTGCCATTATCGGTCCGCTAGCCGCCGCCGCCGCCGGTTGCAGAATCCTTAAGCTCGATGAAAAGCAGACGAGAATGGCGATGGGAATCGCCGCTTCCGAGTCGGTAGGGCTGAGATCTAATTTCGGCACCGACACTAAACCATTTCACACCGGGAAGGCCGCTCGCGGTGGGGTTATGGCGGCGCTGCTGGCACAGAAAGGCTATACGGCTAACGAAAGTATCCTGGAAGGCGAACTGGGTCTGGCTAAGATGTTCACTCAAGACGAATGGGACCCGGTGACGATGGGACAGGGGCTAGGGGATCCCTTCGGAATGGTCTCGCCCGGGGTATCCGTGAAGAAATATCCCTGTTGCGGCCTTACCCATCGATGCATCGATGCCATGCTTTACCTGATAAAGGAGCACCACATAGTCGCTGAAGACGTGGCGGTCGTCGAGTGCGAAACTGAGCCGAGTATTCCGCGAACTGCGAAGTTTTCCCGTCCTCAAACTGTCACGGAGGGCAGGTTCAGCATGCACTACGGCATCGCGGCGGCCCTGCTCGATGGGGAAGCGACATTGAGGCAATATGCTTTGGAGAAGATAACCTCTGCGAGGGCGCAGGACCTGATGAAAAAGGTAAAGTATGTCCATCCGGAAGGGGCCAGACAAGAGGCGGGCGGCTTCAGGGGCCCGCAAACGGTCACAGTCATGCTGCGAAACGGTAGGAAATATCGGCACAGCGTAGCCCATAACAGGGGGGAACCCCAGAATCCCATGACCTTTGAGGAAATCGCTTCGAAGTTTCGGGATTGCGCGCAATTGGCCGTCCCGCCAGGAGATGTCGAACGCAGTATAGAACTGGTGTCGAACCTGGACTTGCTGAAGGACATTTCCGGGCTAATGGGGATAGTTACCACATAACAGCGCGGTGCAGAAGCTTCACCGGGGATGTATTTTGGTAAAGACAGCAGAGTTTCCGGAACACAATCTCTAAGAGACTAAGAGAAGGGAAGAATGGCTTACTACAGAGACTTGCGGGAGCACTTAAAGGCCCTGGAGGACAAGGGGAAGCTGGTGCGGATCAGCCGGGAAATAAACAAAGATACGGAACTCCACCCCCTGGTGAGGCTGCAATTCAGAGGCCTTACCGAAGATAATCGTAAAGCTTTCCTGTTTGAGAATGTCGTGGACAGCAAGGGGAAGAAGTATGATATACCCGTAGCTGTCGGCGTGCTCGCAGCTTCAACCGATATTTATGCGATTGGCATGATGTGCGGCCCGGAAGAAATCCACCGCAAGTGGGTTGAAGCCCAGACCAGGCCTATTGAGCCCAAGATCGTAGCTGAGGGGCCGGTTCACGAAGAAGTACACCTCGGAGACACCTTGCTTGAACACGGTGGTCTGAGTGAATTCCCGATCCCTATTTCGACTCCCGGGTTCGATTGCGCCCCGTTCTTCAGTTCGCCCTACTGGGTAACGAAAGACCCTGACACAGGCGTTCCTAATGTGGGCACTTACCGGGTCCACGTAAAGGCGCCGCTCCGGACTGGCATTTTCTTTGGCGGAACCGCCCATCTCGGCATACACTGGGCCAAGTGCCGGGAAAGGGGTGTTCCTCTTCCGGCTGCCATAGTGGTTGGGGCTTCGCCAAACGTTGGCTATGTTTCGGTGACCCGGCTACCGGTCGAAACCAACGAATTCGCCTATGCCGGTGGAATCGCCGGCGAGCCGGTGCAGCTCGTTAAGTGTAAGACCGTGCCGCTGGAGGTGCCGTCGACCGCCGAAATCGTGGTTGAGGGAGAGATTTCGACATCCGAACTGGAGTTGGAAGCACCCTTCGGAGAGGCATTGGGTATGATGGGCCGCAGGTCCCTTATGCCCTATTTCACCATCAAATGCATCACGCACCGAAAGAAGCCTATCTGGCAGTCATTCATAAGCCAGTTCCCACCGAGCGAGAGCAGCAAAATACGAGGGATCGGCCGCGAAAACGCCTTTTTCAAATACGTTCGCGATAAACTGGGTGTGTCCGAGGTAATCGATGTTACCCTGGATGAGGCTGGAGGCAGCACGCTCCTGACCATCATCCGGTTGAAGAAAGCTGACCAGGGCAACGCATGGCGGGCTCTGGAGGGACTCTCAGAATATTTCCAGATATCAAAGGTATTCATCGCCGTAGACGAGGATATCAATCCCCGGGATCCGGCGATGGTCAACTGGGCAGTGACCACCCGCATACAACCTCACCGGGATATCCGTATCAAGGAGAACAGGGTTGGCTCATCGCTGGACAACTCCGTCTTCGATCCCACCAAGGACATGAGGACCAAGACTGAACGCGTGCCCAGACATCAATCCTCACAGCTCTTGATCAACGCCACTCTGAAGTGGCCCTTCCCTCCCGTGGCTCTGCCGAAGAAGGAATACATGGACAGGGCATTGAGCATCTGGCGCGAAGAGCAGCTTCCAGAGCTCAAATTGCGGGACCCTTGGTGGGGTTACAGTCTGGGCCTGTGGACCGATGAAGAGGAAGAGGATGCCCAGCAGGCTGTGAAGGGTAACTACTACAAGCTCGGCGAGTCGCTGGCCAAAAGAAGGCAGAAGATCGACCGGCTAGGAAAACTGGACTTAGGGGACTAGGTGACAGAACAGACTTCAACGAAGGAGGCAGAAACGTGAAAAGGACGGTATGTGTTATTGGGACCGTCTCTATTCTAGTGGGTATCCTCTTGTCATCCTGTGCCCCCAGGGATGCTGAGGTGGCCAAACAGGAGTCTAGAGCGGTTGCCACTACTACTGCGGCCACGAAACAGTCCTGGGAAGTAGAGTGGGACAAGACGGTAGAAGCCGCAAGACGGGAAGGGACGCTGAGAATCTATGACAACTGGGGCTCACAGGTTCATACCGACATAGCGAAGAACATGAAGGAAAAGTTCGGTATTGATGTCGAGTATACTTTCGTGGCCAAGGGCAATGAACTGGTCACCAAAATGGAAATGGAGCGCCAGGCCGGCCTGTATCTGGCCGACGTTATTGGCGATGGCGCCAACACCATGCTGGGGACGATGAAGCCCAAAGGCCTGATAACGCCCATTGAGCCGATGCTCATGTTGCCGGAAGCGATGGACACAAAAGTCCGGGTAACCGGCGAACTGTACCGGGACAAGGGAAAACATTTAATCGAATTGAGCGCCGAATGCAGGCAGGTGGTGGCCCGCAATACCGAGATGGTCAAGGACGGGGAGATAAAGTCTTTCTATGATATCCTGAATCCGAAATGGAAGGGCCAGGTCGTCCTCAACGATCCGACGGTAACCGGCGCCGGTAACAATTTCGTTACCATTCTGGTAGGGAGATATGGTTTGGACAAAGGAAGGGAATTCCTTCGCCAGTTGAAGAAGCAAGAACCACAGATTACCAGGGACACGCGTCTCCAGGTGGAGTGGATGGCCAAGGGAAAGTACGCCTTGACTCTGGGCGCCCAGGTGAGCACCCTGATCGAATTCAAGAACCTGGGAGCACCGGTAGAGATTGTGAAGGTTCAAGAGGGCGGCCTGATGGGTGCCGGTTCCGGATTCATAGCCTTGCCATCGGGGAAATTGCCTCATCCCAATGCGGCCAAGGTGTTCATCAACTGGATTCTGACCAGGGAAGGACAAACGGTGTTTGGCAAGGCGTGGTTGCAGCCCAGCGGGCGGACGGACGTCTTCATCCCGGGGGTCGAAGATTCGGTTGCCAAGCCGGGCGATCCCTTTATTGTCGTGACCGAGGAGACGATGGCCATGACAGACGAATTGCTGGCCCTTGGCCGCGAGGTTCTTCCCAGCCCGTAGGTCTTAAGATAGGAGGAACATGAATGAGTACAGCTAGAATGGCTAGCTTTGTGGTCGGCACCAGTTACGAGAACATTCCTCAGCAAGTCATTGCGGCTGCCAAGAGATGCTTCCTTGACGGTCTGGGAGTATCTCTGGCGGGTTCCGTGGAGCCTGTCAGCAAGATCATAATCTCCTATCTCAAGGACGCGGGTGGCAAGCCCGAGTCGGGCGTCATTAACGGCAAGTTTCGAACTTGCGCCCACGAAGCCGCCCTGGCCAATGGGATTATGGCGCATGCGCTGGACTACGACGACGCCCTGACAGGCTGGGGGGGTCACCTGACAGCGGTGATCCTACCGACGGTTTTGGCTTTGGGCGAGCGAGAGAAGGCCTCCGGCAAGGACACTCTGCTGGCATTCATACTGGGGTGGGAAGTAGGGGAAAAGATGGGGGCTCAGATCGGTTCCAGGCTTATGCAGTTAGGTTGGCATCCCATCGCCATTGTTGGGCCCTTAGCGGCCGCCGCGGCAGGCTGCAGAATACTCAAGCTCGACGAAAAGCAGACGAGAATGGCGATGGGAATTGCCGCTTCCGAGTCGGTAGGCCTGAGATCTAATTTCGGCACTGACACCAAGCCGTTTCATACCGGGAAGGCCGCTCGTGGCGGGGTGATGGCAGCGTTGCTGGCGCAGAAAGGGTATACCGCTAACGAAAGCATCCTGGAAGGCGATCTGGGTCTGGCCAAGATGTTCACGGGCGACGAATGGGACCCGGTGACGATGGGACTGGGGCTGGGGGCTCCCTTTGGAATGGTCTCGCCCGGGGTATCCGTGAAGAAATATTCCTGTTGTGGCCTTACTCATCGATGCATCGACGCCATGCTTTACCTGATAAAAGAGCACCACATAGTCGCTGAAGACGTGGTAGTGGTTGAGTGCGAAACCCACCCGGGTGTACCCAAGACGGCGAGCTTTTCCCGCCCTCAAACAGTCACCCAGGGCAGATTCAGCATGCACTACGGCATGGCCGCGGCCTTGCTGGATGGTGAAGTCACATTGAGGCAATACACCCGCGAGAAGATAACCTCTGCCAGGGCCCAGGACCTGATGGAAAAGGTAAAGTATGTCCATCCCGAAGGTTCTAAACAAGAGGCGGGTGACGCCCGGGGCCAGCAGGCAGTCACGGTTTTACTGCGAAACGGTAAGAGGTACCGCCACAGCGTAGCCCATAACAGGGGCGAACCCCAGAATCCTATGACCTTTGAGGAAATCGCTTCAAAGTTTCGGGATTGTGCGGAGATAGCCCTTCCGTCAAAAGATGTCGGGCGTGCCATCGATCTGGTGTCGGACCTGGATTCGCTTAAAGACATTACCGGCCTGATGGAGGTAGTTACCACACGATAGCGATAAGAGGAAAAGCTGAGCTAAAGCGAAATTGGGTCGCGCCACCTGGATAGCAAGTGGATTGAGCAGTTCAAGAATATGGACAGGAGACTGATATGAAAACCAAATATTGCGGTGGACTAGTTCTTCTGACATTGCTTTCCCTCATGATCGGGTGCCAGCCGCCTTCCTCGCCTCCCGCGGCTTCACCGACGGCGGCAATTGTAGAAACGGTTAAGCCCAAACCCGCCGGAGAGGAAGCCTGGAACAAGATCATTGTCGAAGCCAAGAAGGAAGGCGCGGTTGTCATATATTACGCCGGCCCTCTTGAGGTAAGAGCCGCCCTTACTGAGGCTTTCAAGAAGAAATATGATATCGACTTGAGTTTTGTGGTGGGCAGAGGCGCTGAATTGACACCGAAAATAGAACAGGAGCGGAAGGCGGGGCTTTATCTGGTTGATGTTGGGATAATCGGATGGAGCACTTACGTCAATCCGATCAAAGGAATGAAAGTGACGGACCCTATCGAGCCTTTGATTGTTCTGCCCGAGGTTAAAGATGCCAGTAAATGGTTTCAGGGCAGGCTTTCTTTTATGGACAAGGAAGGGCATGCCCTGGCGCTTATTTTGCGCACTTCCGGCGCTCACATCTACAATACCGATCTCGTTAAAAAGGGAGAAGTCTCGGGCACCCTGGACTTTCTAAATCCAAAATGGAAGGGAAAGATGGTCATGATGGACCCATCCACGGGCGGGCCGGGTGTTAACTGGTATCAGCATACCCTGATTAACATACTGGGCATGGATAAGGGTAGAGCATATATGAGGGATCTGGCCAAGAGCATAGATATCTTTACCAGGGACTTTCGACAGCATACGGAGTGGGTAGCGCGTGGTAAGTATCCCGTGGGTTTGGCCATCCGGACTGATGAGCCTCTCGAATTCTTGCAGGCTGGAGCTCCGATTGACTTCGTAGATAGTGACGAACCGCGAAGAACAGCTCCCGGATGGGGTCTCTTGAACGTGTTTAAGAATAGACCGCACCCTAATGCTAGCCAACTATTTGTCAATTGGCTGCTAACTCAAGAGGGCTTTTCGGAATTCATACGCGCTAACCCGCAGCCTACTCCCAGGCTTGACATATCTACGAAGGGAATACACCCGATATTGTTGCCCCGCCCTAAAGACATGACCAGCACCGAAGAACTCGAAACTGGGGCGCCTGAAATGATAAGAATGGCAAAAGAGGACTTTGCCATCCTCTTGAAGTAAGTAGACTGTCAGGAGTTGGCTAAGAGAAAAGAGGACCCATGGATGAAACAAGGAAGCTAGCCCATCTGGTAAAGAAGGTAAGGTATGAGGACCTTCCTCTGGAGGTTGTTGAAAAGGCCAAAGAGCTGATCCTGGACCAACTGGGATGTGAACTGGCTGGCTCTACTTTGCCGTGGGGTCAGGCGACATACCGCTACGTCAGGGACATACGGACGGTCAAAAAAGAGAGCTCCGTCGTTCACTACGGGCTCAGGACCGCGGCCCTGGACGCAGCCTTTGCCAATGCCAGTTTTGGCCGCTCCGTCGAAGTGGATGACGTTGAGCCGGATAGCGCGTCGCATGTCGGGTCGATAGTTATTTCTGGGGCTCTGGCCGCTGGAGAGAGGGATAAGACAGGCGGGAAGGAATTTGTCAAAGCTATAGTGATGGGATACGAAGTTGTCTCGAGATTAGGAAGGGCAACGCGGGGAATGGCAACCCGGGGGTTTTATCCTACTCTTGTTTTCGGCCCGTTCGGCGCGGCTGCTGCCACGGGGTTGATACTGGGCCTGGATGAAGATGCTATATTGAATGCCCTTAGCATAGCGGCCAGTCACGCCTCGGGCTTGAGGGAGTATACGCTATCCACCGGTACGGTCAACAGAGTACACGGTGGAATCGCTGCCTACGGCGGGATGCGGGCGGCGCTGCTGGCGCAAAGAGGCTTCACCGGGCCGGCAACCATTCTCGAAGGGACGAGGGGATTCGGCAGGGCATTTGCCGACAAAGGCGCCCTGGAAGATATCAGCTATGAAATGACGAAGGAGTTCGCCGTTCTTAGAGTTGCTCTGAGACGCTATTGCTGTTGCGGAAGACAGAATTCCAGCCTTGATGCCGTTTCCAAGATAGCCAGCGAACATGCCGTCAGAGCCAGCGACATAGACCGTATCACCGTGCGCACGGGTTCTTCAACCGTGGATAATGTCGGCGTCATAGTTGAACCCAAAGATATCACCAATGCTCAATTCAGCGGACGCTTCGGGATTGCATTACGGATCGTTAAAGGCGGGAACAGATTTAGAGACTACTACAATGAGGAAAACCTTCAAGACCCGGAAATATCAGGCTTGATCAAGAAGATTGATTACGTTGTTGACGATGACCTGGCCAAAGTCCTTCAAAGTAAGGGAAGCCCGGCAACAGTAGAGGCACGGATGAAGGACGGTACTGTGTACCGGGAAACCGTCGATGCCGCCCGGGGGACTTCCCGGAACCCGATGACGAAGGAAGAAAGGCACGGCAAATTCAGGGAATTGGCTTCTACGGCGTTGCCAGAGCAAGAAGTGGAAAAGATTATTGAAACCGTCAGCGGGCTGGAGAGGTTAAACGATATTCACCGCCTGACGAAACTGCTGGTAGCGGGTAAGCCAGCAGCGAATACAAAATAGTTTCTGGAGGACAACATGAAAAAGACGTTTGGCATCGGACTCATTATCTTACTCTTGTCTTCGCTCATTTCCGGTTGTACCGCGCCTGCCCAGGTGAGTGAAACCCCGGCCCCGGCAAAGATTGCTACACAAAAACCATCGGCGCAAGACGAGTGGAACCAACTCGTGAAGGATGCCAAGGCGGAAGGGAAGCTCCTTATAGCCAGCGCCGCCCCCGGTGACATCCAGACGGCGCTTACCCGCACCTTTAGAGAGAAATTTGGCGTGGACATAGAATTTATATCTGGACGGGGCGCCGAAGTGGCGGCGAAATTCGATGCGGAGAGGCGAGCGGGACTGTACCTGATAGATATTCTCATACCAGGGTGGGTCACTTACGTCTCTATGATTAAGCCATTGGACGCCACCGAGGCGATCGAGCCTTTGTTGGTTCTCCCCGAGGTCAAAGACACCAGCAAATGGAATGGAGGGAAACTCCCGTTCTTGGATAAGGCAGGGCATGCCCTGGCCCTGACCGCCGCCGCTTCACCGCCGCACATCATAAATACCAACCAGGTAAAGAAGGGTGAAATCTCAGGTATTCGCGACTTGCTGGCCCCCAAATGGAAGGGAAAGATAGTCATTATTGATCCAACGTTGCCGGGTCCGTCCGCCTGGTGGTACGGCCTTGTTCTAACCAACATCTTAGGTCCAGAACAGGGGAGAATATTCATGAAGGAACTGGCTGCCAACGCTGCCGCTGCGACCAAGGACTACCGCCTGGGAACGGAGTGGGTGGCGCAAGGCAAGTACGCGATATGCACCGGTGTTCGCGCTGACGAACCGCTCTCTTTTATTCAGGCGGGCGCTCCGATCGAGTTCGTAGACAATGCTGAACCGCGGAATGTGATACCGGGATTTGCCCTGTTGAATGTTGCCAGGAACAGACCTCATCCCAAGGCCACCCAACTATTCGTCAACTGGATACTAACCAAAGAGGGAATGACCTTCTTCACGAAAATCACGCAGAAGCCTACGCCGAGGATCGATGCGCCAACTGAAGGCTTGTTGCCGGTGATGATACCTCGACCTAATGACGTGCCTCCATCGGAAGAAAGTGAGGCGGAATTGCCTCGAATGGTCAAAATGGCCGGCGAAGATTTCGGGAATCTCTTGAAGTAGGTCAAGGCCCGGGCCAAACCAAGGTGGGTTTGCGAGTGCCTCGTTCTTCTATCGCTTACCTGCGGGGTGGCCATCTTCCGGTACCGCTTCCAGCCAGTCATATTCGTATCTTGTCCCTTGCTCAGGCGCCTCGGGGTATTCCGGATGCTGCTTGCGGACGAGGCTCCACTCTATGATGGTCTGCGTGTCCGACGGACACCCTTTGTATGCGCAGAGTGACTCCTTATCGGTTTGGTATACGGCGCTGCTGATAACGGCTTCTGTTTCTGCTTCGACCATTTCCTTCCGCCTGAAGCATCGCTCACATTGTATGCAATAGAGGAACTCGTCGGGTGACCCCGGCAAAGAGTGGCGAGGGGTGATTTCGAGCGTCCCGTTTTCCACCGCCAGCACGACGAGGTGGGTCCGGTTCTTGGCCCGGAGCTTCTCGGAGATATGCTGGAGGTGATTGCGGACGGTGTTTACGCTTACGCTGAGCTTATGGGCGATGACCTCGTTTTCCAGGCCCATGGCGACCAGAGACAGGGCCTCAAGTTCCCGCTTAGTAATATGCTTCCTCCGGCGGGGCCACTCCTCATCCAACATGAACCCGCCGTCCGGAGCATTGCCTTTGGTCATCCTGATTACCATGGTTGCCATCTCCTGTATAGTCCAAGTGACCATATATGGTCTGAAAGACTATAAAGTGTCGTTTGTCCAAAGACAATGGCGCAAAAGTACCGATTACTGCCTGACAAAAGAGCTGCTTGCCTTGGGCCCGGTCTCTTTGAGCTTGGAGAAACATTACGAAACGGGGATATTTCTCCCGTGACCCGAGAACCAGGCAAGTGGCGTCTGACACAGATAGAGACCAGATACGAAATTGCCCGGGGCAAGTACCGAGGCACTAGGTAGTATTGCTCGATAAAATGGGTAATTCGCACTATTGACCGGAGGCTTAACTTCTTTGTATAGTCAACGAAACATACTACGTAAAGATACATAGGAGAGTGTAGGCGCATACTGCGATACATGTAACTCCTAGGTTTCCACGGGCGCACCTCTAAAGAAGGCCAGAGAAGGATTCCGGAGACAATGCCGGAGGCCGCATAAGCTGCGGTCTGGAACTGGCAAGGATCTCCAAGCCAACGTCGACAATTAATTGTTGCTTCTGGATATCCAAAAATCGTGGTCAAAACGGAGGGACACAATGAAATCATGTCGCATAGGTAACCTGGTATGGACGTTATTGATGTTGCTGGCCGTAGTGGTGTCACCCATGAGCCCGGGGAG
>ORJL010090680.1_pt1 | contig 24874 bp, 18 predicted proteins | sample 1779941 | NCBI WGS metagenome assembly ORJL01 (sample SAMEA104232317, study PRJEB22302) | groundwater metagenome | biome: forest; feature: aquifer; material: groundwater | place: USA | collected 2011-08-07 | depth 5.8 m
AGCTCGAGACCTTCGCGCGGATCCCGCGATCGAGGGCCCCCTCGCCCAGGTAGGCCCCCCATGGCCACACGGCGATCATCACGTTCACGGGGCAGCCGATCGGGTTCACGCCCATCTTCCCGTACCCGCGATAGATCACGGGGCGGAGGTAGCACTCGTCCATCTTGTTCGCGCGCACCGTCTCGATGCAGGCCGCGAGGAGCTGGTCGGGGGTGAACGGCACGGTCATGCGGAAGATGCGCGTGCTGTCGAACAGGCGCCCGATGTGGTCCTTCAGGCGGAAGATCGCGGACCCGCGGGCGTTCTTGTAGCAGCGGATCCCCTCGAACGCCGCCGAGCCGTAGTGGAACGAGTGGGTCAGGACGTGGATCGTGGCTTCCTTCCAGGGGACGAGCTTCCCGTCCATCCAAATCACGCCGGTTTCGTTCATTGGCTCCTCCCATGGACCGCGACGAACGGAGGATAGCACCCGGGTCGAGGGGAGTCCAACGGAAAACCGGCCGCATGAAAATCCCCTTCACGTCGTGTCAACCGGCTTGACGCGGTGCGCCGTGTGAGCGACGGCCCCTCCTCCGAGCCGCCCTATCCGCTTACACATCCGGGAATTAAGGGGCCAATCTCATCCGTTTTCTTCACGCACTCCGGCAGTCCGATTGCATCTCTGCCGAAGGACGGAACTTCCGGAATTCACAAGCGTGAATACCTGTTGATTCGGACCAGCTCTATCCTCTTTAATGTAGATCCCGCTGACGAACCCCTCCGGAGTGGCCATGCCTCACCTCGAGGTGACTGGGAAGGAAGGAGAGAGCCTCCGATTCCCCGTCGCCGACGGCCGCACCCTGATCGGCCGGTCCCGACAGTGCCAGATCGCGATCAAGGACTCCACCCTCTCCGCGAGGCACGCCGCGATCGACCGCGTGAACGGCGGGGGGTGCGTCGTCGATCTCGAGAGCACGAACGGCCTGGTCGTCTCCGGGAAGAAGGTGACGTCGCAGGAGCTGCGCCCCGGCGCGCCGTTCCAGCTCGGGCGGTTCACCTTCACGCTGGTCGACGAGACCGCGCCGAAGGTGAACCAGCAAGCTGGCCCTGCCAGGTCGTCACCCGCGGTGCCGCGCGCAAAGACGCCCCCCGCGAAGCCTGCGATGCAGGCCCCCGCGAAGCCTGCGATGCAGGCCCCCGCGAAGCCTGCGATGCAGGCCCCCGCGAGGCCCGCGGCGCAGGCCCCCGCGAGGCCGCACGTGACCGCCTGCCGTCCGCCGCGGAAGAGCCGCGTCGCCTCGATCGCGCTCTCCGTGCTGCTGATGGGCGGGATCGCCTTCGGCCTCTCCAGGTGGAAATCTTCTCAAACGCAATCGACGGCCCCGGGGGTGCCCGCGAGCGGGCCGGGATCCGTCTCCGCGTCGGTGCCGGCCGCCCCGCCACCGGCACCGACCGCGACCGCGACACCGCCGCACACGGCGGCTGTGCCGACGGCCGCAACGGGGACAGTTCCTGCACACCCCCCTGAGCCGGCCCCAGCGAAGCCGGATCCCTTCGCCGCGCCGCAGGCCCCGTCCATGGGGATGCAGCCCGGCGGAGGGGCCGACGAGCTGGCGGTCATCGGGCTGCGCAACGGGGACATCCTCGAGGGGAAGGTCCTCGAGCGAAACGACCGCGAGCTCGCGATCGAAATCCCGCCGCAAGGCGAGGGGAAGGCGACCCAGCGCCGCATCCCGATCGAAGACGTCGAGCAGGTGAACGGCGAGCTGGTCGCGGTCGACTACCGCGCCCTCTTCCAGGTCCGCCTCGGCGAGGCGGACGAGGACGCCGAGGCGCTCTGGAAGATGGCGGAGTGGTGCGACCGGTTCCGACTGCCGGCCGAGAAGGGGAAGGTCCTCGAGAAGCTCCTCGCGGTCGCGCCCGACCACGAGGCGGCGCACCGCGCCCTCGGCCACGTCCGCTTCCAGGGGCAGTGGTACACGCCCGAGCAGTGCAAGGAGAAGGGGCTCGGCGACGCGAGCGGCCGCTTCAAGGTCGACCTCGCGACGCGACAGTACCTCCGCCGCGTGGTCGTCGACCTGCTCGGCCGCGCGCCGATGGAGGAGGACTTCGCGCAGGCGATGGGCGAGAAGCGCGAGGAGACCGTCGCGCGCCTCGTGGCCTGCAAGGAGCGGTTCGCCTTCTGGTACGAGGAGGAGCTCTACTACTTCCTGCTCCTCGACCAGAACCACCCGGCGTCGAAGAACCTGATCGAGATCCCCGACCGCCTCGCGGCGGGGGACGAGGGGATCTGGGACGCCCTGCACGAGATCGTCATCTCGCAGTACTTCAACGCGAGGAACCCGGGGAACGACACGTACGCGACGGTGGTCCTCGAGCAGCTCATGGGGATGACGGTGCAGAAGCACCCGGACGTCCTCGAGCGCGCGAAGAAGATGTACGACAACTACAAGCAGGTCCTCTTCACGCGAGAGGGGGCCAGCCAGGCGGACCTCGTGCAGATCATCATGGACCAGGAGGACACCTGCCGGTTCTTCGTGAAGCGGCAGTACGAGAAGCTGGTGGGGAAGGCGATCGACAAGGAGACGCTCGACCGCGACGCGAAGCGGCTCATGGAAGACCAGCTCGCCTGGAACGACATCGTGAAGGGGTGGATCCTCTCCCCCGCGTACGAGGGGTCGCTCGGCGAGATGAAGAAGAAGAGCGACCAGGTGTTCATCCGCGCGCTCTACGTGGATTTATTGAAGCGGCTGCCGACCTACCAGGAGCTGCGGTCGATGCGGAACGCGATGCAGGCGCTCGCCGACCCGGGCCCGCTCCGGAACGTGATGGCAAAGGTGATGGTCGACAGCGACCAGGTGCAGGCGGGCGGAGGGGACGCGAAGGCGTGGATCGTCGACGAGTACGTGAAGTACCTCTGCCGCGAGCCGAGCGCGAAGGAGCTTTCGGTCCTCGGCGGCGCGATGGCCTCGGGCAAGGCGACGCCGAAGATGGTGCTCGATGCGATCCTCTCCAGCGCGGAGTACCAGTACTACTAGGGCGCGGCAATTCGATTGGGCATAGCAAATTGCAAATGTCAAATTGCAAATCGGTCGCCTGGAATCCTCCACAAGAGAGGAACTCGCGAGCCGATTTGCAATTTGAGATTTGCAATTTGCTATGCCCAATCGAATCCCCCCTAAACGCAGGCGTGGAGGCATGACGATGCAGAGCCCCGACCTCTCCCGTCGCGACTTCCTGAAGGCGGCGGGCGCGACCGCCGGCGCCCTCGCGGCCTCCACGCTCCTCCCCCGCGCCGCGGAGGCCGACCAGAAGCCGACCGGCTACAAGACGAAGCACGTCATCTTCGTCGCCCTCGCAGGCGGCGTCCGGGCCCGCGAGTACCTCGGAATGGCGAACAACGCCCCGAACATCCACAAGATCATGGAGGCCGGCTGCGTCATCCCCACCACGCAGGTCGCGAACCTCGGCCACTACGCGGCGGCCCTCGCGATGTTCACCGGCGTCCCCGAGAACATGGGCATCCGCGAAAACCAGCGCGGCGACTACCCCACGATCTTCGAGTACCTGCGCAAGCAGAAGAACCTCCCCGGCAAGGAGGTCTGGCTCTCCGCCTCCGGCGGCGCGCAGCAGCTCAACATCGCCTACTCCCTCGACAGCGAGTACGGCCAGTCGTACGGAGCGAACCTCGTCTCCTCCGACGGAATCTTCAACGCGGAGTTCAAGGAGGTCCTCGACGCCTTCGGCCGCCCCGCACTGCCGAACGACGAGGAGGCGAAGACGCTCCAGGAGATCCGCAGCGCGATGGACGCGGAGCTTGCCTCGCGCGTGAAGGACAAGGGCGCCCTGAACGACGCCGAGACGGCGCGCAAGGTCGAGAGCTTCATCCTCGCCGAGATCTCGAAGAACACCTCGCGCCTCACGGGCCCCGGCGCCGAGGACGTGAAGACGCTTCGCGTCGGCATGAACATCATGCGGATCTTCCGCCCGACGTTCATGGGGTTCATGCTCACGAACGCGGACGTCGCGCACGGCAGCTACAACGCCTACGTCGAGGTGGTCCGCCGCAACGACGACGAGATCGGCGCGATCTGGCGCGCGGTCCAGGCCGACCCGGAGCTGAAGGACTCGACGACGATCCTGATCTGCCCCGAGTTCGGCCGCGACAAGGACCTCAACCAGCGCAACGGCCTCGACCACGGCGACGGGTCGAACGATCTGAACCACGTGGCGATGGTCGCGGCGGGTCCCGACTTCCGCAAGAACCAGGTGATCCAGAACCCCTGGCACTCCTACGACGCCTGCGCAACGATCGGGCAGCTCCTCGGCGTTAAGCCCGAGCGGTCGAAGGGGAAGGTGATCAAGGACCTGTTCGCGTAGGCGCGCCACGTCGTGGCTGCAGGGCCGGGGTCCCTCCCAGGCCGGAGTTTGCGCTCAGTCGGTCGCCGGTGCGCTCGAGTCCAGCCCGAGCCGCAGGGAAATAGACTCCCAGGTTGATCGTGAAGGTCCCGGAGTCCCCGGCATTCCACTTGCTCCCCTGGATGTTCACGACCAGGACGTGGGCAGAGCCGGCGCGATGGAATGTCCGCGCCTGCTTCTTGTACCCTCGCGCCTTCAGCCGAAGGGCAAGATCGAGGCAGATGATCTCGTCGATCCGCTGACCGATGACCGACATGCGAGCACCCCGGCGATTCGATCGCAGGAACGGCGCCTGGGAGATGTTCTACGAAGCCTATCGCAAGTGCGCAGACCGCAGAAGCTCGTGCATCCAGCCGCTATCGTCCACGGAGACGGGCGGCACCGGCTCGACCCGGTAATCGAGGCTCTTGTGGTACGCCGCCCGCTCGTAGAGCGCGTGAAGGATCGCTCCGAGGTCCACCTCGGGCTCTTTGTCGCCGCGCTGCAGGGGCAGAGGGAATTTCGGGATCGGGTCGCGGACGCCGAACGCGTACAGGTCCGCGTTCGGCCGACGGTCCCCGCGGCTAACCAGAATGCGGTAGTCGGAGGACACCTCGCGCCCCTCGATCGGCATCCGCTCCCCCGCGCGCTGGAGGTCGATCTCCACGAGGTGCGTCAGGCTGTCGCAAATCTCCAATCTCCGTCGGAGGTAGGTCCGCCTCCCCTTCCCGCGCTGCTTGTTGGAGGGCGAGAGGACCTCGAGGACAGTGATCAGCTCCGCGGGTTCGGCGGAGAACACGCGGAGATACGTCTCCCGCACGACGTCCGGCATCGGAATCTTCACCCGCATCGGTCCGCCGGTCGCGTAGCGCCGGCCGTCGTCGTCCCGCAGGATGTTGATGTCGGGGCGGCCGAAGAACTCCAGGCCGCCCGGCTTCTGCACGTACGTCCTTTCCTCCAATCGCACGTAGTAGCGCGGGGCGAGGACTGGCCCCAGCGAATCGGCGAGCGAGGCGATGAGACGATTGTGCACGTCGGGCCAGATCGACGATCCCTCAAGGTACGGGTCCATTCCAGGAAAGGGCGTCTTCATACGAAGGCGATTGTAGCGCACGTCCGACGCGAGTCCAACCCTTGCCCCGGACCCGGCCCCCATGATCTAATGTAGGCACGCATGCGCCCCGCCATCGCACTGCTGCTGACTCTCGCTCTGTGCCTCCTCTGGGGCGAGCTCGCGGCCGAGGACAAGCCGCCAAAGGACAAGCCGCCCGCGAAGAAGGACCTCCGCGCGAAGGCGGGCGAGGGGAGCGACGGCTGCCTCAAGTGCCACCTCGGCATCGAGGAGATGCACCCCAACCCGCACCTGAGCTGCGTCGACTGCCACGGCGGGAACGCCGACGGGAAGACGAAGGACGAGGCGCACGTCAAGCCGAAGCAGAACGTCCCGAACGACGAGCGCACCCTCCCCTACGACTACGACCCCGCCTACCTCCGCTTCGTGAACCCCTCCAACCTCCGCGTGGTCCACGAGGCGTGCGGCTTCTGCCACGACAAGCAGATCCAGAACCTCGAGAAGTCGCTCCACTCCACCACCGCGGGACACCTCTCCGACGGCCTCTACGAGAACGGCGCCTCTCCGAACAAGCACACGTTCTTCTCGATCTTCCCCATCGAGGACAAGGACGGCGACATCCCCCCGAACGGCCTGAAGTCGCTGCGCCAGATCCCCGCGTTCAGCGAGGGCGACCCGCACGAGAAGGTCTCCACGAACTTCAAGGACACGCCGAGGAAGAACTGCATGCGATGCCACCTCTGGAGCCGCGGCCAGGCGGTGCAAGGGCGGCTCGGGCAGGACGGCGACTACCGCAGCGAGGGGTGCGCGACCTGCCATGTCACCTACGACGACACGGGCCTCTCGAGGACCGGCGACCGCACGGTGAAGAAGTTCGAGCCCGGTCACCCGCTGATCCACCGCTTCACGAACGTCATCCCGACCCAGACCTGCGTGCACTGCCACTACGGGGACGCCGCGATCGGCCTCCAGTTCCGCGGGATGGCGCAGCTCGTGCCCGGAATGCCCGCGGGGCCCGACGTCCCCGGCACGACCGCCGTGCGCCTGAACGGCGCCTTCTACCTCAACGACCCGAAGGTGACGCCTCCCGACATCCATCACGAGCGCGGGATGGCCTGCATCGACTGCCACACCGTCCGCGACGTGATGGGCGACGGCAACATGTACGGCGAGATGGAGCACGCGGTCGAGATCGAGTGCACCGACTGCCACGGGACGCTGACGGCGCGCGCGACGGGGAAGACGCAGCGGGGCTTCGAGCTGAAGAACCTCAAGATCGAGGGGACCAAGGTCACCCTCCACGGCAAGGTCGACGGGAAGGATCATCCCGTGAAGCAGATCGCCGACGTCGTCTCCAAGGGGGCCGCCGACTACAACGCAAAGGCGGCCGCGGCGATGACGGAGAAGCACCTCTCGAAGATGGAGTGCTACGCCTGCCACGAGGGGTGGTCGACCAACTTCTTCGGGTTCCACTTCGACCGGAACGAGCAGTTCCACCAGCTCGACATCCTCTCGGGCGAGAGAACGTGTGGCAGGACGAACACGCTCGAGAAGGTCTTCTCCACGTTCAAGGGGTACTACCTCGGCGTGAACAGCGAGGGGATGATCGCGCCGTTCATGGTCGGCTTCAGCACCTTCACAAGCGTGCATGCCAAGGACGGGCGGATGGTCCTCGACCAGGCGATGCCCGAGACGGCCGCGGGGCTCTCGGGGATGACGATGATCCACCACCAGGTCCACACGACGCGGCCGCAGGGGCGCGCCTGCGTCGAGTGCCACCGCAGCTCGACGACGTGGGGGATGGGGTCGCTGAATTTCCGCCTCACGCGCGACTTCGGCTTCGCGACGACCTCGCAGGGGCTGGAGGTGATCGGAGTCGACCGGCGGAACATCGAGCGGTCGCTCATGGTCGCGACGCTGCCGATCAAGGGGGCCGTCGACGTGGCGATCGTGTGCGACCCGGTGCAAGGACACGCGAAGGACGGCTATGTCGCGTGCGGGGACCGGGGCATCGTGATCGCCGACCTCCGCGTGCCGACGGCGCCCCGCGTGAAGGGGACCCTCGCGACCACCAATGCGCGAGGGGTCCTCGTCGCGGGGAGCCACCTCTTCGTCGCCGACGGCGCGGCGGGGGTGAAGGTCTTCGACCTCGCCGACCCCGCGAAGCCGAAGGCGGTGGGCGAGGTGAAGACGAAGGACGCGCGGGGCCTCTACCTCCAGGGGCTCTACCTCTACGTCGCGGACGGCGCGGGGGGGCTTGCGATCGTCGACGTCGGCGACCTCGCGGCGCCGAAGGTGGTGCGAAGCATCAAGCTCGCGGACGCGGACGACGCGAAGCGGGTCGTGGTCTTCTTCCATTACAGCCGCCCGACGACGACGAAGGAGGGGCGCACGAGGGCGCGGCAAGTCGCCTACGTCGCGAACGGATCGCACGGGATCGCCGCGGTCGACGTGACGGAGCCGACGAACCCGGCGCGCATCGAGGCATACCGCAAGCTCATGGGAGAGCCGAAGGCGCTCGACGTCGTCTCGCTCGTGGTGAACTCCCACTACGACCTCGGGAGCGAAGGCGGGCGGATCCCGAGCGTGGAGAACGACTACCTCTACGCCGCCTACGCGCAGACCGGCGGGGACGACATCCCGCGGTCGTACGTGACGCTGTGGAACGTCAGCGACCCCGAGCACCCGCGCGGGGCGGGGTCGACGGAGCTGCAGACGCCGGACGCGAAGGGGATGGCGATCATGAAGGCGTACAACGCCCCCTTCGTGTCGAAGTTCGTCCTTGCGGGGTGCGCGCAGCGCGGGGTGGTGGTCGACGTGACGAAGACGGCGGACGTCAACCGCGCGGCGTCGATCGACTCGACCGCGTTCACGGGAGGCCTCGTCTTCGAGGAGATGCCATTCGACCAGATGATCGACGAGGACGGGAGGCAGCTCAAGGACATCTCCCACGACGGGGCGCGGTACCTGACGCGCGAAGAGGTGCTGAAGGTCCTGAGGGTGCCTCTCTCGGGGACGTACACGGAGAGCGGAAAATGAGCGAGGGGCGAGGGGCGAAGGGCGAGGGGCGAAGGGCGTGGATCGTCGTGGCGCTCCTGGGACTGGCCGTGTCCACGGCTGTCGCGGAGGACGCGAAGGCGATCGCCGACAAGGTGCTCAGGCAGTACGACAAGGACGGGAACGGGCGGATCAACGAGAAGGAGTGCTCCGACGAGATGCTCTTCCGCAAGTACGACAAGAACAAGGACGGGGTGATCACGCGGGGGGAGATCGAGGCGGAGGAGGACCCCGCGGTCGCGAAGGCGGCGGCGCGCAGGAGGAAGGCGGGAGGGCTGAACGACTTCACGGAATTCGACGAGGACGGGAACGGCGAGTTGTCGGCAAAGGAGATGGCGAAGTTCATGTTCGAGCAGCTCGACCGCGACGCGACGGGGCAGTTGAACGGCGAGGAGCTGGCGGCGGGATACGTGCCGTACAAGCTCCGGAACGGCGACAACCCGCTCCTGCAGAGCCTGAAGAAGCTCGACAAGAACAAGAACGGGGTCGTCGACGAGGACGAGTGGGAGGTGCCGAGGTCGTACTTCGACGCCTTCGACCGCGACAGCTCGAACGGGATCTCGAAGGACGAGGTGGTCCTGGAGCAGCTCGAGGCGATGGGCGGCCTCCCCGGCTTCAGCGGCGTCGACATGTTCGAGCGCCGCGACAAGAACCACGACAAGATGCTCACGAACAGCGAGTTCGAGGGGGGAACGGACCTCTTCGATCGGATCGACCAGGACAAGGACAAGCTGATCTCGATCGAGGAGTACAACAACTACATGGACCAGATCCGCAGCGTGATGCGGAACGCGGACGACATCGTCGCGCGGTTCGACCTGAACGGCGACGCGAAGGTCACGCGCGCGGAGTTCCCCGGCTCCGACAACGCCTTCGAGCGGGCCGACACGAACGGCGACGGGGTGCTCTCGGCCGCCGACCGCACGCCGAGGCGATAGCGGCGGCGACGGATCACAACGCTGGATCTTTCGGCCCGCGGTGGTAGCCTCGGAGAACGAGCGGACCTCCGAGGGGACCGAATGGCGATGGAAGACACGACGCCGGCCACTCCAGGGCGCCGGATCGACCCCAACGCCGCGACGAGCGCGCTCGGGGCCACCCCGCCGACCGCGTCGGAGGAGTCGAGCCCCAACCTCCCGCCCGAGCGGTACTCCCTCCTGGGCCAGCTCGGGGCCGGCGGGATGGGCGTCGTCTATCGCGTCCGCGAGGTCGCCTCCGGACGCGAGGTCGCGCTCAAGAAGCTGCACGCCATCGGGTTCTCCGAGCCCGAGCGCCTCAAGCGCTTCGAGCGGGAGTGCCGCGCGGCGGCGGGACTCGACCATCCCCACATCGTCCGGGTCCTCGACGTCGGGTTCCTCCCCGACGGCTGCCCCTTCTACACGATGGACCTCCTGCAGGGGCAGGACCTGGCCGCGGCCGTCCAGGGCGGGACGCTCTCGGTGCGGCAGGCGGTGGAGGCGATCCGCCAGGTCGCGGAGGCGGTCCACTACGCCCACCAACAGGGGATCCTCCACCGGGACATCAAGCCGCAGAACGTCTTCCTGAAGCGGTGGCCTCCGCAGCGCCCGACCGCGAAGATCCTCCAGAGGTTCGCCGACGCCGCGGTGAAGCACGTCCACGCCCTCCTCGTCGACTTCGGACTGGCGAAGTTCATCGAGAGGGACCTCGTCTCCGACTCCACCGCGCTGGCGCGGATGACGGCCCTGCAGACGATGACCCAGAGCGGGCAGCTCGTGGGAACGCCCTCGTTCATGGCCCCGGAGCAGGCGGAGGGGACGAGGGACCTGGACGGACGCGTCGACATCTACGGCCTCGGCGCGACCCTCTACCACGCCGTCACGGGGCAGCCGCCCTTCGTCGCCTCCTCGCTCCTCGAGCTGATCGACGCGCTGGGCCGGAAGGACCCGATCTCGCCGCGCGCGATCAACCCCGAGGTGAACCGCGACCTCGAGACGCTCATCCTGAGGTGCCTGCAGAAGAAGCCGGAGGACCGATACGCGAACGCCGAGGACCTGGCGGAGGACTGCCAGCGCTGGCTCACGGGCGATTCGATCACCGCCCGGCCGGTCGGGCTTGCGGGGAGGGTCTGGAGGCGGATCCGCCGCGCGCCCCTCGCGACCGCGGTCGTCGTGGCGCTCCTGGGGCTGGCGGGGCTCGAGCCCCCCCGCGCCAGCCGGGCCGTGGGGGACTCCGAGGCCTCCGCGCGCCGCGACCGGGCCGCGCTCGGCAGCGCGCTCCAGGACGTGTTCGAGGCGCTGCTCGTCCACAGGAAGTCCGGCGACGGGACCGGGAGCATGACGACGGCGGGACGGATCGAGGACCTGGCGCGCCAGCTCGTCGCCACGGACGAGCGGATGGCGGACCCGTGGTACTACCGCGGACGCCTTGCGCGGATGGCGGGGCGTCTCGACGAGGCGGAGTCTTCGCTGGGACGCGCCCTCGAGCTGGCGCGCGACCCGGAGACGCCCCTCTCGAGCCGGCAGCTCCTCCTGCCGGCCTTGTACGAGCGCGGGGTGCTGCGGGCGGAACGCTGCCTCGAGGCGCTGGCGAGCGGCGGCGCGAAGGGCCCCGCATTCCCGATCGACGCGACCGCCCATCCCGAGGCCGCGCGCCTGGGCCGGCTGGCCGCCGAAGACCTGACCGCGAAGGCATGGACAGAGGGGGAGAAGGACGAGACGCCGCGGGGACAGGCGCGGCTCGTCGCGTGCTGGGGGGCCGCCGCCCTCCTGGAGGGCAAGTCCCAGGGGGCTTCGTACCTGCAGGTGGCCCTATCGAAGGACCCATCGCTCGAGGACCCCTACGCGCTGCTCGGGCGGCTCGCCGAGATCGAGGGGAAGTGGGAGGAGGCCGCCTCCTGGTACGAGAAGGGGACGACGGCCGTTCACGGGGCGTCGGGCCTCCTGCGGGACCGCGCCAGGGCCCTGACGAAGCGGGCGGCGGAGCTGCAGGGCCAGGGGAAGGACGCGGCGGAGGTGCGCCGCGCGGCCGAGGCCGCCCTGAAGGAGGCGGAGGCGCTGGAGCGGCCCCTGGGCGAGTGAGCTCACCTCACGAGATCCACGAATACGCGCGAATGGGCACGAATGACGGCCCGGGGCGCGGCGGTTTACATTTTCACGCCCGCGGATTGACATGCGGCGAGGCACTGAAGTCGCGGGATCGGATGCTGCGCGGCAAGGTGAATCAGGGCAGCAGCCTCGGACGCGCGGCCTCCTCGCAGGCGAGGCCTCGCGCGGGCAGGTGGATTGCACCCGCTGGACACGGTCCAGATGGAGGTCCCGGGTCATGCTGCGAGCCTGCCTCTCCCTCGCCCTTTGCGCCGCGGCGCTGGCCCAGGACGTCGGCCCCGACGACGTGAACGGCGCGATCGACCGCGCCGTCGCTTGGCTAAGGGCGCAGCCGTCCGGGTTCGAGGCGGACAGCGCGAAGGAGCTGACCGCGATCGCGCTCGTCCATGCGGGCGTGAAGCCAGACCAGGCGCCGCTCGCGAAGCTCCTCGCGCGGATCGCCTCCGACGAGCCGATGGCGACCTACAACGCGTCGCTCGCCGCGGTCGCCTTCGCGCTCGTCGACCCCGCGAAGTACCGGAGCCCCCTCGTGCGGTGCGGGCAGTGGATCGTCGACGCGCAGTGCGCGAACGGACAGTGGACCTACGATGGGCCGACGCTGCGCGGGCGAGACCCGATCGTGCGGAAGGACGGTTCGATCGCGCTCAGGTCGCAGCGCGGCGCCGTCTCGGCGCGGGGCGACAACTCGAACACGCAGTTCGCCCTGTTCGGTCTGTGGGCCATCTCGAAGGCGGGGATCGAGGTCCCCTCCGCCGTCTTCGAGCGCGCGGGGTCGTACTGGAGAAACGCGGAGAAGATCGGCGGCGGGTGGAGCTACACGGCCGACCAGGAGACCTACGGCAGCATGACCTGCGCGGGCGTGACGGCGCTCGAGATCTGCGGGTCGGCGCTCGACGCGCCCGAGCGGTATCGGAAGCCGATCGAGGGGGGGCTCGCGTGGCTCGGGGGACGGTTCAGCGTGACGGAGAACCCGGGGCTCGACGAGAGGCACCTCTACTACTATCTGTACTCGCTCGAGCGGGCCTGCGCGCTGTCGGGGACGGCGAAGCTGGGCGAACACGACTGGTACCAGGAGGGAGCGAGGTTCCTTCTCCTCGGGCAGCGCCTGGACGGGAGCTGGGAGGGGAAGACGACCTCGACCTGCTTCGCGATCCTCTTCCTGCGGAAGGCGACCTTGAGCCTCGTCGCGCCGAAGGACGGCGACAAGAAGATCCCCGACACGGCCCGGTCGGACGAGAGGTGACGGAAGGAGGCCTTAGCCTCCGACGGGGAGGAAGCGGAAGCCCGTCCAGCGGCGCGCACGAGCGAGGGCGCGGACGCGCGGGGAGGCGTAGATGGCCTCGCGGTCCCACGCCGAGCGGAAGAGGTCCTCTCCCCCGCCGACGAGCCGCCGAGTGGCCCTCCGCGCCGCGAAGGCGCCGCACGCCTTGCATCGGCCGGCGCGACCGACGCCGGCCGCCGTCACGGGGACCTCGAGCCAGCGATAAGCAGGGCGGACGTCGGGCCGCCCCTTGACGTGGAGGTTGATCGGAGAGGCGCGGAAGCCGGTCACGCCGGCGCCTTCGAGCGCATCGACGACGCGAGCCGAGACGATTGTCCCCCCGTCGAGGAGGTCGGGCCACGGGCCGGCGTGATCGACGTGCAGTTCGATCGTCCCCTCGCCGAGGGCCGACTCGCCGTGCGACGCGCCGCACTCCCAGCAGCGGAAGGCGCGGACGACGTTCTCGCCGCGGTCGGCGAAGCAGAGGAATGGCGGGCGGGCCCGGCCCCATCCCTTGTGCGCGATGCGCCAGGCGCGGTCGACCGGCCGGGACGCCTCCGCGACGCGGTGCGGAAGGGGCCTGCCCCGCTCCGCCTGGAATCGTGCGACGTCGAGGGCGTCGAGGAGCGTCACCGCGGCGAGGGCACCGCGGGCCCGGACCTGCAGGACGTTGGCGATCGCATCCGCGATGCGAGGGGAGCAGCGCGACCGAGCGAGGCCGCGACGGAGCCCTCGAAGCACGGCCGCGCGGTTTCCTGCGGTCGCGTGGGCCTCCGCCCTCTCGAAGATCAGCTCGGATTCGTCGATCGCGTCCGTGGCAGGATCAGAAGCGATAGATGACCTCGAACGACATCGTGTCCTGCTCGTCCGAGGTGCCGACGTCCTCCCCGTCGTCGAAGACGTCGACGCTCGACCAGTCGTGGCGGTACTCCAGGCGGACCTCGGCGGCCCCGATCGGCTTCCACGCCGCCGTGAGCGTCATCTCCTGCACGCGCTGGCCGACCAGCCCCATGCGCGCGCCGTCGTCGTCGACGAAGTGCTCCGCGCGCAGCGCCAGGGACCAGGTCGGACAGAAGTTGTACTTCGCATAGATCGCGGCGCCCCACCACTCGGCGAACTCGCCCATCTTCCTCCCGACGCCCGCCCCCTCCTCGTCGCCGTAGTCGACATCGAGACCGAGGGAGAGGTCCTCCAGCGGCACGTAGCAGAGGGCCAGCGTCGCCAGGCCGCGCATGTTGTCCTCGTTCCCCGTCCGCTCCGGGCCGTAGGTGCCGGAGAGGGTGAGGTTGAGCTTGTCGCTCGGGGTCCACTTCAGCATCCCGTGGAAGGTCTTCCCGTCGTTGTTGTCATCGACGTTGTCCCAGCCGTTCACGATCCCCAGCATGAGCTGAACCTGATCGAAGGTGTAGCTGGCCGCGAACCCGGTGTGCGTGAAGGGGATGGCGAAACCGAACATGAACGAGCGCGACGTATTCCAGTTGTCGGCGCTCTCGATCACCTCCATGCCGTGGTTGGTGACGAACTTCCCGAGGCGCAGCGTCAGGCCGCTTCCCACGGGAGCCACCCATTGCACGTACGCCTGCTGCAGCTCGAAGTTGTCGCCGTCGTTCCATCCGAACGCCTGGAAGACCGACGGGTCCTCCCCCGCGTCGAGGTCGGCGCGGAAGCCCCACGTCCCGGGTCCCTCGGTCGGCTTCTCGAGGATGAGGTCGAGCAGGTTCGCGTTGAATTCGTCGTGCTTCGTGTCGAAGACGCGCAGTTTGTTCGCGCGGCTGTCCGGCTCGTTCATGTTGTAGCCGTACGAGACGTCGAGGGAGCCATAGATGTGGAAGCCGATGTTCTCCGCCCTCTTCTCGAGGGCCGAGACGCGGTCGAGGAGGTCGGGCTCCTCTGCGGGCGCGGAGGCGGGGGCGGCGGCACCGTGGCCGGCCTGCAGCCCGCGCACGGTCGACTCGAGTGCGCCGAGCCTCTCGAGGATGGCCGCCGAGCTCGCGTCCTTCGGGAGCGGAGGCAGCGCGGACGGCGACCCCTGGAGCGTCTGGACCGCCGACTCGAGGGACTGCAGGCGCTTCAGGATCTCCTGGCGGAGCGCCTCGTCCGGGTTCCCTGCGCCCTCCGCGAGGACTACGCCCGGGGCGACCAGGACACAGGCAAGCACGGCCGTCCAAACGAGCATCCGCCCCATGGAAACCCTCCTCTCCTCGTCATCGCACCGGCTGCGACACGTCTGATTTTGAGGGGGGAATCATACCGATTCAGCCCTGGCATGTCGGGATAAATCGTCCCTGGGCAACGGTCCCTGTGCGGACCGCCCACGCCTACTTTCCGGGCTTCGCCTGTTCGAACACGGAGTCGTCGACGCCCTTGATTCTCCCGTAGAAAGTCGTCCGCTCGTCGTAACCCGGGAAGCATCGGTCGCGATTTAACCGATTCCAAAGGACTTACGACGATCCGGGGACTTTCTACGGGAGAATCACCCTTGTCGACGCGGATCTCCTCCAGCGTGAAGAAGAGCGCACCGTCAAGCGTCAGCTTCACGGGGAACCAGAATCCGTCGACCTTCTCGTAGTCGAATACCATCTCGTGATGGGAGGTCCCCATGTCGGTCCGCGAGTCGACGACGATCTTCTTCAGCACGATCTGCCCGTCATGCTCCTCCCAGGTCATCACGTCCGTATGGGAGAAGTCGCCCAACCCCGCAGTGCGCGACTGCGGCGATTGGCCTCGGAGTGGGTTGATGGCACCGCAGCGACAGTTCAACACGGAGGCACGGACACACTGAGGACGCACGGAGGCGTGGTTGACGCTCGCGGCCGCGGCAGCCGAGGAGGAGGCCACGGAGTTGTCCCATCCCAGCGTTCCCTCCCCCACGCGTCCGGGCGTCCTCCTTGCCGCCGGGTCTCCGTGGTGACTCGACATGCGAGCCTCCCTCCCCCCGACTGTGTACTTCCCGGCGACCTCCCGATAGAATGCCCCGCTCACGGAGGAGGTATTGGAATGGGCGTGGGCCTGCGACTGATCGGACGACACGAGGGAGGCGCCGACCTCCTCTCGCGCGTGGACGACTGGATCCGGCAGGAGTGCCGCGAGGCCTGGATGGCCGCCGCGAACGTCACCGACGCCGACGGCCGACCCGCCCTCCAGGTCCTCCTCCACCCCCCCGCCGAGTCCGTCGAGATCGTCTCGTGGGACCCGAAGACGCTCGTCGTCTCCGCGAAGACCTCCTCCGTCGGCCCCGGCTACCACCTCTACCTCTGCGACGTCGTGAAGCGGATCGGCGAGGCGCTCTCCGTCGCCTGGGATCCGCCCGATGCGGAACGGCAGACGGGCGACGACACCGGCTTCTTCCACGCCGGCGACAAGGACACCGTGCCGCGCGCGATGCTCGACTGGCTCCAGTCGAGCGCGAAACGCGCCCTCGAGATCCTCGACCGCGGCTACGACGGCCTCGGCCTCTCCATGCCGGTCGACTCCCTCTTCCAGCACGAGGGGGCCATCTCGACGGTCATGGGCCCTCGCCCCCGCTCCTGGGTCGAGCGCGTGACGACCGATCCCCTCCACGGCATCGACATCTTCCCCTGGTGGAAGGAGGGGCTCGGCGCGACCTACCTCCTCGGCCGCGCCCTCTGCCAGATGTGGACCGACGTCCGCTGGCGCCCGCCGATCACGCCCGAGGAGAAGACCCTCGTCAAGAACGTCATCCGCCTCCTCGGCCAGGCGTACCGCCTCGACCCCGACCTCCCCTACCCCGCCGCGGAGTGGAAGGAGCTGCTGGGATATCTCGGGATCGAGGACCCCACGGCGGACGAGGCGGCCACGAAGCAGCCGGCGGACGCGCCGCGAGTCGGGTACCGGCGCCGCGAGGTCCGCGCGCAGCTCGGCGAGGGCTGGGCGATCACCGTCCCGGGGTCGTTCGCCTCCCACTTCGAGGACAACGGAAGCTGGTGGGGAGGCGAGGCGGGGCGCGCCGTGACGATCGCCATCCACCCGGCGCTCGGCGAGGACGGGCAGCCGGTGGCCGCGGAGTCGCTCCTCGACGGGATCCGCTCGCTCGACGGCGACGAGGTCGAGCACAAGACGGAGCGGGTCGTGGGTCTCGCAAAGGTGTCCATCGTCGTGGACGAAGGAGGGGCCCTCACGGGCGCCACGGCGACTGCGGGGAGCGTCGCGATGACGACGATCACCTTCGCCGACGAGGCCGACCGCGAGTGGGCCGTCGCAACGTGGAAGTCGGTCGACCGGACCGAACAGGCTTGACGCCCCCCGGACCGGGTGGTACAGGTCGCGATTCGATGACCGCGCGAGTCTCCCGCCTCCTGGCCCTCGTCCTCTACGCCGCCGTCGCGGTCGGCGGGAGCCGGCTGCATCTCCTTGAGTACGGGCCGCACCTCGACTGCGCGGCCTGCCAGGGCGGACCGCAGTCGCCTTCGCTGCTCGCCCAGTGCGGCGACGGCCCCTGCCAGGACGCCACGCACAACCACCACAATCACCCCGTCCACGTGCACGAGGATGGCTGCGTCACCTGCAGCGCCCTCGGGGGCCAGCAGTCCGAGGCGCCGGCGCCGCCGGTGATCGCGCATGTCCTGACGGAGGCCGCGACCCGCACTGCGCCGCGCCTCGTCTCCAGCACGCCTGCCCCCCTCCACCTGGTTCGAGCCCCCCCCGCGGCGTAGGAATCACCCATCCGATTCCGGTCACGCTTGCGGAGACATTCCATGAAGACATTCCCTCTGGTTCTCCCGGTCTGCCTCGTCCTCGCCGCAACGCTCCTCGGGGAGGAGGCGGCCTCCAGGCAGGATGTCGAGGCGCTCAGGTCCGAGGTCACGGAGCTGAAGCAGGCCCTCGCCGAGCAGCGGCAGGACTTCCAGACCAGGCAAAGCCTGCTCGCAGGCGCCGTCGAGCGCCTCGCCGCCAAGATCGACTGGCAGCACTCCTCCCGCTTCGGCACCCCGATCTCGGAGGACAAGCCGAAGGACGAGGGGAAAGGATCCGACCTCGAGAAGGAGTTCGAGCAGGCGCTCAAGGGCGCCGAGACGCCGAAGGCGCCGGCCCCCTTCGCCGCGGTCGGGAGCCTGAAGCTCATCGACATCGCCTTCGACATCCTCACCGACGCGGGGACCTCGACCGCGAGCGAGGACGAGCTGGCGCGCCTCGAGGTCGGCGACCACGACCCAAAGGTCCGCGGCGTTCGCATGCCGAACGAGGAGCTGACCCTCGCGGGCGTCGTCGACCCGTACTTCCGCGGCGACGCGAACGTCGTCTTCCAGATCCAACCCGACGGCGAGACCTCCGTCGAGCTGGAAGAGGCCTACTTCACGACGACCTCGCTCCCCGCGGGACTCCAGCTCCGCGGCGGGCAGATGTTCGAGCAATTCGGACGGATCAACGCGATGCACCCGCACACGTGGGACTTCGTGGACCACACGGTGATCAACTCGCGGCTGTTCGGGCCGGACGGCCTCCGCGCTCCTACCGCGGAGCTGTCGTGGCTCACGCCGATGCCATTCTTCGCGGAACTGACCGGCGCGGTCATCTACGGCCGGGGCGGGACTGCGCTCAGCTTCCTCGACACCGAGGGGGACTCGTTCGATGGGCACGTGACGGGGAAGCGCCAGGTCGCGAGCCTCGAGGACCTCGTCTACCTGATCCGCGCGAAGACCTCGTTCGACCTGTCGGACGAGTGGACCCTCGTGAACGGCGCGAGCGCCCTCTTCGGCCCGAACAGCGCGGGGAGCGAGGGGAACACGCAGATCTACGGGATGGACTTCTACCTGAAGTGGAAGCCGCTCAACAACGACCACGGGTTCCCGTTCGTCGCGTTGCAGGCCGAGGCGATGGGGCGCAGGTACCAGACGGGAGACGGCGTCGATGCCGACGGGAGGCCGCTCGCCAACGAAGTCCTGAATGACTGGGGATGCTATGCGCAGGCGACCTGGGGATTCTCGCGCGGGTGGGTCCTGGGCGCGAGGTACGACTACGCGAACGGGGATGGGGAGAATGCGAGCGACTTCCTGCGCGACGAGAGGAACCGCGGGACCGTCGACCTCACGTACTATCCGAGCGAGTTCTCGAAGATCCGGCTGCAGACGAACGTCGACGCGGCGGATCACCTCGACGGGGAGGACGAGAGCGTATGGCTGCAGGTGGAGGTCCTGTTCGGGGCGCATGGAGCCCACAAGTTCTGATCCACGAAGACACACCAAGACACACGAAGGCGAATTTGGAGAGAACGATGCTGAAGACATGGAAGATGGGGATGGCGGCTGTCATGGTGATGGCCGTCGGAGTCGCGGCGGAGGACAAGATCAAGGTCGTCGCCGCGCTGCCGAACCTCAGGTCGATCGCCGAACAGGTCGGAGGGGACCAGGTCGAGGTCACCTCGATCGCCGTCGGATACCAGGACGCGCACTTCGTCGACCCGAAGCCGAGCTTCATGACGCTGCTGCGGGACGCGGACCTGCTGCTCGTCAACGGGCTCGAGCTGGAGATTGGGTGGATTCCGCCGCTCGTCCAGGGGAGCCGCAACCCGAACATCAACCAGGGATCGTCCGGGTATGTCGACTGCTCCGCAGGAGTGCCCGTCGTCGAGGTCCCGTCGGGGGCGACGCGCGCGGAAGGAGACGTTCATCCGCTCGGGAACCCGCACTACCTCCTCGACCCGATGAACGCCAAGATCGTCGCGAAGACGATTGCCGATGCGTTCGCGCGCGTGCGGCCGGGCGCGGCGGACGCGTTCGCGGAGCGGTGCAAGCAGTTCTGCAAGCGGATCGACACGGCGATGTTCGGAGAGGCCCTCGTCGACGCCGTCGGAGGGTCCAAGCTCTGCCGCCTCCTCGACAGCGGCGAGCTGTGGGACTTCCTCGCAAAGGAGACCGTCGACGGGCAGCCGCTCGCGACGAAGCTCGGAGGGTGGCTCGCGCGGATCGCCCCGGCGCGCGGGAAGAAGGTGATCACGTACCACAAGAGCTTCTCCTATTTCGCCAACCGCTTCGGCGTCGTCGTCGCCGAGTACGTAGAGCCGAAGCCGGGGATCCAGCCCTCCGCCTCGCACCTCTTCGAGCTGGTGAAGCTGATGACGGACAACTCGATCAAGCTGATCATCCGCTTCCCGTACAACGAGGCGAAGTCGACCGAGCTGCTCGCGGCGAAGACGGGCGGGAAGGCGATCGTCCTGCCGACCGAGGTCGGCGGGGGCGACGGCACGGAGGACTACTTTAAGCTGATGGACAAGCTGACGGGCGACATCGGGGCCGCGTTCGCAGAGGGGAAATAGGCCATGAGCATGATGCTTCTCGCGTTCCTCGACCCGCACAAGCTCGAGGTGCTGATCTGGCCGTTCCTCGCGAGCCTGGTGGTGATCTCGATCCACGCCTACCTCGGGATCCACGTGATCGAGAGGAAGGTGATCTTCGTCGACATCGCCCTCGCGCAGATCGCGGCCGTCGGCGCGACGGTGGCGATCCTGCGCGGCTGGGAGCCGGGGACGGCGCACACCTTCATCTACTCGATGGGGTTCGCGACGCTCGCTGCGGCCGTGTTCGCGATCACGCGAACGCGGGAGGAGCACGTCCCGCAGGAGGCGATCATCGGGCTCACGTACGCCATCGCGAGCGCGGCGGCGATCCTGCTGTCGGCGCTGTCGCCGCACGGCGCGGAGCACCTCGCGCAGCTCGTCGCGGGGAACGTCCTCTTCGCGACGAAGGAGCAGGTGAAGCAGGCCGCGCTCGTGTACGCGGGCGTCGGCGTGTTCCACCTGCTGTGCGGGAGGCGGTTCCTGCTCATCTCCGAGCGGCCTGCGGAGGCATACGAGCGGAAGATCCACGTGCGGACGTGGGACTTCCTGTTCTACCTGTCGTTCGCCGTGATCATCACGCTCTCGGTGCAGATCGTCGGCGTCCTCCTCGTGTTCTGCTACCTCGTCGCGCCGGCGGTATTCGGTGCGCTCTTCTCCGACCGGTTCTGGCCGCGACTCGCGATCGGGTGGACCGTGTCGATCGCGGTCACGGCGATCGCGCTCTACTTCGGATTCGAGTACACGACGAGCCCGGCGGTGATGTGCGTCTTCGGTGCGGCGCTCGTGCTGGGCGGCGTGGTGAGGGGGATTCTCGGGGCGCGCGACCGGGTCCTCGGCATCGCGGTGGCGGCGCTGACTGGGGCCGCGCTCGTCTCGGGCGGATGGGCGGTGCGGAGGTTCGACAAGCCGCCCGTGGACGGGCACGAGCACGAGGAGGACGAGCCGCACATGCACATGGAGGCGCCGGGCGGGACGGGCGCGAGCGTCCACCCGATCGGAGCGACGCTCGCGGATTGGCGGAAGGCGCTCCACGACCCCGACGCGAGCGTCCGGGGGCACGCGATCGAGGACATCGCGAAGCACAGCGACGTGGCGGCGGCGAAGGACGTGGCGGCGCTCCTCGCCGATCCGAAGGCCGGGGTACGCGAGGCGGCGGCCGAGGCGCTGGGGACGCTGGGGTCGGCGGAGGCGATCCCCTCGCTCGTCCAGGCGCTGCCGAAGCAGGACGACGAGTGGGTGACGCTGAAGGTCGCGCGCGCGCTGGCGCGGCTGGGGGCGAAGGAGGGTGTCCCTGCGCTCCTTGCGCTCGCGAAGGACGGCGAGGCGAAGAAGGTGCGGGAGGAGGCGCTTGCGGCGCTCCTCCTCGCCGCGGGCCGCGACGACAAGCAGGTGCTCGTCGAGATGTCCGACTGGTGGAAGCAGAACGGCGACAAGCTCGCCTGGGATGCCTCGAGGAAGGCGTTCGTCCCGAGGAAGTAGCCTCTGATCGCGTGACCCAGGCGACGCGAACGCGTACGGTGGCCGTGATCACGTCACCGATGACCACGGTCACGCCTGCCGTGACGTGGAGTACGCCTCTATCGACCTTGCTTACGCCTCGCATGGCGCGTGTTACGCCGCGCGTGGCCTTACGATGGCACACACTGGCGTGTGTCCCGCATGACATGACGTGGACTACGCATATCGTGGCGTGAGGGACGCATGCGATGACTCTTCCTACGCATGACGCGGCGTAGAGTACGCCTCCGTCGGCGTGACGCACGCTGCCTCTGGCCGCGGTCCCGCGTAGGATGGCCTGGGGTACGCCAACGCGGGTCCTGGGAACGCTGGTCGAGGCGCACAATTCGGCGTCCTGACTTCGAATCCCGCCCGGTCTCGACGTCGATGGGAGTGGCGGAGTGGCGCGTGCGAGCTACTTCGACCCCGGCCGGTCGACCCAGGCGTACAGCCCCTTCTCCATGCGCCGGATCCGCCGCTCCGCGACCGCCTGCTCGATGCACCGGGTCGCGGTCCGGTCGGCGAAATCGGACGCCTGGATCAGCATGGTCCGACTGAACGGGGAGACGAGGTTCGCGATCCTCGCAAGGAACAGCTCATACGTCCCCTGGACGACGATCCCCTTCGCCGCCGGCGGCGCCAGGTCCGCGAAGAGAGGCGAGCCCTGCGGAATGAGCCGCGCGAGCTGGGCGTGGTACCTCTCCTCCGCGTCCGCGAGGGCCCGGCGGCAGCGGACCACCTCCGCGGCGAGCTTCTTCAGCTCCTCCAGCGCCGCCTCGGGTTTCACTTCCTTCTTGGTGTCGGCCACGCGAGGGATTCAACACCGCCGAGCACGCGACGACAAGAGATCTCTCGCACTCGAAATGGACTCGCCCGATCTCTTCCAACGCAGAGGCGCAGAGCCCGCGGAGGGACGCGGAGATGTGGAAGCACATCTCTGCGTTTCTCCGCGGGCTCCGCGGCTCTGCGTTGAAAAGGACTGGGAAAGGCCTCGAAGTGTTAGCCACGTCTGGCTGCATCCGCGATTTCCGGTGGAACCGCCAGCCACACGATCTACACTGAGTGCGATGTTCAGATCGGTCTTCAGCGTCGCCCTCCTCGCGTTCGCCGCCTCCGTGGCGCAGGCGGACACGGTCCACCTCCGCACCGGCGGGACCATCGAGGGGATCGTCACCGACCACGGCGAGACCTGGATCGTCGAGGGCCCCTACGGCACGATGGAGATCGGCAAGGAGCTCGTCGTCCGCATCGATCGTGCTGAGACGCCCCTCTCCGAGCACAAGACCCGCGCCGCCGACCTCGCGCCGGGCGACGTGCCGGGGTGGCTCCTCCTCGGACAGTGGGCGAAGGAAAAGGGGCTCGACGCCCCCGCCGCGCAGGATTTCCAGCGCGTCCTCTCCGCAGACCCCGAAAACGTCGCGGCCCACGAGGCGCTCGGCCACGAGCAGCAGGACGGCCGCTGGATGACCCACGAGGAGGTCATGACCGCGAAGGGGTACGTCCAGTTCGAGGGGCAGTGGATGACCCCCCAGGCCGTCGAGGCGCGCAAGCAGCTCGAGGAGGAGTGGGCGACCGAGGCCCGCCTCCGCATCGAGGAGGAGGTCCGCGCGGGACAGGCGCTCGAGCTCGCGCGCCTCGAACAGCAGAGGAAGCGCGAAGAGGAGCCGCAGGAGCCGCCTCCGGAAAACCCGCAGCCGGGGACGATCCTCATCTACGGCTCCCCCGCCCCCGGCATGCAGGGACGAGGCCTCGCGACGTTCGCCCCCGGGTACCGACCGTTCTACCGCACGCAGTACGACTACCGCGGAAACACGATCTGGAAGCCGCACTACCTCTCCGGCAAGTCGTCAAGCGGCAAGGCGATGACCGTGCCGGGGTCGCAGGTGCCCAACGCGAAACCGCCCAAGGGTCCTGACCCCGCGCCACAGCCTGCGCCTGAGCAGACGCCCCCACCGCCGCCCGCTGTGGACCCGACGCCGCCGCCTGTCACCCAGCCGCCGGCCGACCCGACACCGCAGCAGCCTCCCGTGGACCCGACTCCGCAACAGCCGCCTGCGGACCCTCCGCAGCAGCAGCCACCCCCGCAACAGCAGCCGTCCGAGGAGCCGCCGAAGTAGGACTCCAACGAACCCGAGACCCAATTCCAACCCGAAGTTCCTTGCGCGGTGCGGTTGAGGTTGGGGATTCGTTGGAGTTGGGGCTTGAAGTTGGGGTTGCGGCCCCGCGACCCTCCGCCGAGAGGAAGCGGAATGGGCAACACGCGCTGGGCCGGCGTCTGGCGGCTGGTCGACCCGAAGCTCACCCTCGCCTTCCTCCCCCCGATGCTCGTCGGCGCCGCGGCCGCGGCCCGCCAGGGCCCCCTCGCGTGGGGATGGCTCGCCGCCTCGGTCGGCGGAATCTTCCTCCTCGAGGTCGCGAAGAACGCCTCCGGAGAGATCGTCGACTTCGACTCCGGCGCCGACCTCGCCGTCGCGCCCGAGGACCGCACGCCGTTCTCAGGCGGGAAGCGCGTCCTCGTGGACGGCCTGCTCACGCGCGGCCAGACCGCCGCCGTCGCGGCCGCAGGGTACCTCCTCGCGGGGATCGTCGGCGCGCTCATCGCCTGGGCGCGGGAGCCGCGCGTCGTCGGGATCGGCCTCGCCGGCGCGGCGCTCGCCTTCTTCTACCACGCCCCGCCCCTGCGCCTGTCGTACCGCGGTCTCGGGGAGGTCGCCGTCGGCGTCGTGTACGGCCCGCTGCTCGCGTGCGGCATCTACGTCGTCCAGAGAGGCGACGTCCCCGCCGAGGTCGCGATCCTGTCGCTGCCGCTTGGGCTCCTCGGCGTCTCGTTCCTCTGGCTCGCCGAGTTCCCCGACGAGCGGGCGGATCGCAGCGCGGGAAAGCGCACCCTCGTCGTCCGCCTCGGCCGCGCACGCGCGGCGCGCGTCTACCCGTTCCTCGTCGCGGCGGCGCTCGTGGGACAGGCGCTCCTCCCGCTCGCGGGATTCCCGCGCGCGGTGTGGCTGGGGCTCCTTGCGCTCCCCTTCTGCGTCGGCGCGGCCGTGCGGGTCCTCCGCGCGCATGACGAAACGGCGAGGCTCATTCCGGCGATCCACGCCGCGTGGCTCTCGATCGCAGCCCTCGCGACCGGCACGGCCGTGGGCCTACTCGTGGGGTAGTGCCATCGGTCGACCGCTCTGTCGCCCGCTCCGCGGGCTCGCGGTCGGCGTCCGCGACCAACGACCTGCGGCTCCCCGCCCCGGCCACCGCCC
>ORJL010816740.1_pt1 | contig 24871 bp, 27 predicted proteins | sample 1779941 | NCBI WGS metagenome assembly ORJL01 (sample SAMEA104232317, study PRJEB22302) | groundwater metagenome | biome: forest; feature: aquifer; material: groundwater | place: USA | collected 2011-08-07 | depth 5.8 m
CTAGGTTATACGTATCTAAAATATTGTCGCAAATAATGTAAATATCCCGGCGCTTTATTTTCTTAAGCTGATCTACTGTCGGCTCACTTACACGCAGTTTCTTGGCATTAAGCTTCATCCGGTAATTTTACAATTTGCATTGTTAAATAACAAAATTTATAATCCCACATATTATGACAGTAGAAATTGAAGCACATGATATAGGGCTAGAGGAAACACAAAGACCATTTACTGACAGACTATTTTATTCATTAAACAACGGCAACTTCGACGGGCCTACAGCCGTCATTGGTAGTAAGTTCGTAATCTGCCCCGTTAGTATTAAAAAAACTTTTCTGGACAGTGGCGAGGAAGTAACAACACCTATATTTAGGTTCGAAGCCCACAATTCTACGCGCATTGTTCGCGAAAGGGCCCTTAAAAAGAATCCTAACGAAACAAAGCCTTCACAAAAAGATGACGAAATCGGCGGCATAACTTTAGAAATGGACAGTCCCGTTTATATCGGGGAACAATTCAAAGTTTCTCATGTTTCTCAAGGCGGCAGCTGCATTATGGTTTTAATCAAATCAACAAAAGCATTCGACACAACAAAATTTCCCAAAATTCCTCCCAATCTTAAGGCCCTGTTAAAACCGCTCCCAAAAACAGCCTAAATAATTTCACCAAACCCGTCCAACTGCTATATTTAAATATAGTGCATAAGTTAAAACCGGCGTTTACACTGATAGAACTGCTTGTAGTTATTGCAATTGCGGCAACACTGCTTTCAATAACATTCGTTGCCTATTCCAATACTAAAGAAAAATCCCTGGACAAAAAAAGGAAGGACGAAATAAAAGCAGTTGTCCAGGCACTGTTATCTGCAAAGTTAAACGATGGTTTTTACAAAGAAGATATTTACGACGGTACACTTGCTCCGGATTTTATTGACAAAATACCAAAAGACCCGGAGCTTGACGAAAACTATATTTACACACCGCAACCGGTTGGCTGCAATAATACGTCGGTACTTTGTACGTCTTTCACACTAATTGCATGCCTCGATAACGCCAGTGATTCAAACAAGGACGCATCGCTTGCAACAGAATGTACACAGGACCCGTACAACACCCCTGCAAGTTACACCCTAAACTCTCCTCAATGACTACCTGGCCGTTACAAACTCCGCGTAGGCCCACAGCTATTTGACTGTGACACTTTTAGCTATGTTGCGGGGCCTTAGACCCAAAGGCAAGGCCGAGGATCGCAGGACAAGAAATCATTTCACAGTTACTGATTTTGCAATATTTCTTGGCCTATCCACATTATGCCCCAAACCAACCGCCAGCTTATACGCAATCAGCTGCAGCGGAACCACATTCATAATCGAAGAAACCTCACCCATATCCGGCACCTTTAAGAAATAGTCGAAATCGCGGTGGTTTTTGCCCGACAAGCCAATCACAAACGCGCCCCTTGCCCTAACTTGCGAAACAGCATTTAGCACATCATCCCTCACCGAATCACTCCCAACAGCCGCAATAACCGGCACACCCCGCTCCATAAGTGTTATTGCGTAGTGCTTAAGGTCTCCTGCAGGCATTGCATGGGCATGTTTGTAGCTCGTTTCAATAAGCTTTATCATCCCCTCACGGATTATTTGAAAATTTTGCGCCTTTCCCAAAAGGAAAATGTGCTCCTCGTCCAGTAAAAATTTAACCAGCCCGTTAATAATTTCCATATTTTTAGAAGAAACCATATACCTTTTAATTTGTCCGGCCAACTTTTTTAAATTTACGGCCCCCTCCCTATATTTTCCGCTCACCGCCATGGCCAGCAAATAACCCCATGCAATGTGGGCCACAAAAACCTTAGTTGAAACCACACAAATCTCCGGCCCGGCACCGGTCATAAATTTAAAATCGGAAAGTTTGGTCATCATCGCCCCCGGCATGTTCACGTTTGAGGCTATTTTGACTCCCTTTCGCTTTGCCTGTTCAATTACTTCCAAAACGTCTGCCGTCTCCCCGCTTTGCGAGGGCGCAATCAGCAAATCTCCTCTCTTAAACAAGTTAAGATATTCATAAGCATCTGCGCCAACCAGGCTAACCGCGCCTACTCCTGCCAAGTGTCTCAAAAAATACGCAATCTGCGCGGCCGCAATCCCGGTAGTCCCGGAACCTATTGTATAAACATGTCTTGCCCGCTTTGTACATCTGGCCAGTTCCAATAGGAGCCTCTTGTCCTGCGCCAGCAAATTTTCAATTACATTCGGCTCCTCATTTATCTCCTTAATCATGTAATGGGCAAAGCCTTCCTTCCCTACTTTGTCACTTTTAACACTTACCCTTTCCCATGATAATTTAGCGCGCCTGCCGTCTCTCGTGTTAAAAAGTTCTATTTTTTCTCTATCGCCCACAACCATTTGGCCGTTACCAACAACAACCATTTTTGTAGCCAAATTTGCAAATGAAAGTGTGTCAGAAGAAAAAATAAATTCACCCTGCGGATTTGTCCCCACGACAAGTGGCGATCCGTTGCGGCACGCAATGATCCTACCATGGTCGGTCATCACAATTATTGTGTTCCTACCCGCTAACTCACCAAAAGCCCGCCTGACGGATTCAACAAAATCCTTGATTTTTCTGGATTTATCTTCAATGAGCCTGACTATTACTTCTGTGTCTGTTTCAGTCCCAAACCTGTACTTTTTTCGCACCAAATCACGTTTCAATTTTTCAAAATTCTCGACTATGCCATTTTGCGCAACAACAAAATTCCCATCATCGGATGCATGCGGATGGGCATTCTTTACCACAACTCCTCCGTGCGTCGCCCACCTCGTATGACCAATACCTACACTCGAATCAATCTTAAAAATGTCGGAGTCCGCACTCATTTCTCCGATTGCACCAACCCTCTTCTCAACTAATATCCTATTTCCTGTTTCCTGTTTCTTGCCTCTTGCCAGCACAGCAATTCCCCAGGAGTCATAACCTCTATACTCCAACCGGCCTAGTCCCTCAAATATTATCCTGGCCGCCTGTCCAGGACTAATTAGGCGAGTATTGCGACCAACATCCTTGCCCCCCGAAGCCTCGGCAAAGTGTCTGGCATAGGACGGACCTATGTAACCGAATATCCCACACATAAAATAGTTCCTAGCAACTGGTGGCTAGTGGCTCCTCCAACAATTCTGTGATAAATACATAGATTCGTGCGGGAAATTATACCATGACCAATACCTATAGGTTACTTGAGCCTCTTCTTAAGTTCCTCCACCATTTCAACCGGGGTTGGGTCTACATTATTCTTCTCGGCCAAGTAATATGCCGCGAAATCTGCAATATAAATGGAATTGAATAGCTTGGTAAAAACGTTATTACCTTCCAACTCCAAAACGACTGATTCCATACCAGCCTCTTTCAAAACCCCTGCCGTCACAGCATATCTTTTGTGATTCCGAGGATCATCAGCGGGATCCTTCAGCATTATCGTAAAATACCTGTCTCCCAGATTGGAATATCCAATCATCGAATTGTGGTTTAACTCCGGGAAGAAATTCCAAAACGCCGGGTTTTTACTGTGTTCGTTAAACTTAATTGTCCAAATTCTGGCAAGTTCCTTGTACATCTGGTTTGCCCAAATAACAGGCGTTTTACCGTAAACTTTCCCGGCTATTTCCAAACCAAGCTTTTCAAACCCTTCCATTCGTGCCTCAAAATCAGAAGCACTTTTTAATATCTCGGCGCGAACATCAACTGTTAAACCGTGACTCGCCAAAACTTGCAACATAGCTCCAACAAAATAGCCTGTACCCATTCTTGGTTGAAAACCCTCGTAAGGTACAGGCAACTTCACAAAAGGCACACTGTGCTGCTTGCATATTTCCTCAACTTTTCCTCCGCTTGCCACACCAATTGATGGCAACTTAGCTTCAATTGCTTGGCTTAATGTCGAAATAGTCTCCTCGGTATTGCCGGAATAGGAACAAAAAACATTAAGTGCGTTTCGCAAACTGTCCGGTGTTAACAAATATGTATAGTTCTGGAAAAAAGAAATCGGTAATTCTCCTGCTTCATATCTTTTATTGGCAGCAAGAATCCTAACTATAGATGCCGGAAATGCCGACCCGCCTTCCCCATAAAAACAAACCCTTTCAAAATCACCTTTTACATTGATTTCCGATGCTACATTAAACCCAACTTCAAATTGCTTCGGGGCATCCAAAATTGCCTGTCTTAAATTGGATTTATCAAAACCTGGAGAAGTACTAACCATGAAGTATCTAAAATTCTAACACAAAATCTAAACCGATTCTCCCCAATGCTCACTGAGGACCCTTCTAACGTCATAAGGATCAGCGGCCACAACGGATTCCGCATATAGCTCCATAGCCCCAATATCTGCAGTTGGTGTCGTCGGATCACCACGGTCAACCAGTCTTAAAAGGACAGGAAAATCTGTCCAGTCTTCGTCTGTTTCCGCAATAGGGGGTCTGGAAATAGAAAGTGTAAAACTCCTTACCCCTAAACGGTTAATATAAACGTCTAGCAGGTCGAATGTATCTTCCATAAATTCTTCATTAAATTCTGTTCCCAACATACAAATCTCTCTTTCTTTGATTGGCGCAATATGGGACATCACGACTGCCCCATTTCTTCTTATCATCAGCCCTAATTTATCATGCAAATGTTCATAATCTGTCCAAAAATTCGCCCCATACTTCTGTTTGTACGCTTGTGCGTCTTGCCTTAACCTTTCTATTAGTGAATAATGCATGCCTTCCGCCATAACTACTTGAAGATGACCATGCGTAACGGATGAGGCTGATTTTCCTAAAGCCTGCCACATTAGAAATGGATACACGGCATCAGGGTTGTTAGCGTGCTGGGCATCCCAAATACTACTCGCAGCTTGCAAATAATCAACAACTTGCTCTCTGGAAAACCTCAGAGGATGCGCCTCATTAAATATAACTAATGAATGCTCACCATCAAACTTCGCAATATTTTCTGCACTAATACTGTGCTCACCCCGTATTCTGCCCCACATTGATTCCGGAGTTCCCTCCATTGGATTTGCAAAAATATCGCCCTTCTCAAGAGAATTACTGATTTGTAACTGTACCTTGTCGTCGTTGTCACCATTCCGGGTCATACCGGGTCGCTTGCTTCGAATTGCGTTGAATAACGTTCCCCTACCAAGAGGCAGTACAACAACCCGAACAATTGGTTGACGTTTAACCCTTTCTACATCACCATAACGATTTTCTATGTCGGGATACATTGTTTCCGGGGGTTCAGTTTCACCCAATGCGGTTGAAACTCTCAGTATTCTCGCGGCAATTTCCCTTTCAACACCCTCAAGACGCTCTATTCTATCTTTCAAACCAAAAATACCATCTTGGGGAAATGGTATTTCGGCAGGCTGTAATGAAGCACTCCTCTCTCGCAACACTTGATCTATTTTAGTTTAGATCGATCGCTAACTACTGTCAATGGAAATTGAATCAAAATTATATACTTTTACTTAGCCACTAAACTGCAGCCGGTTTGCAATCCGCCCTCATACAACATCACAAAACCGGAAGGGCAAGTGGTGGCAGAAGTTGTGCCTGAATCGGGCTCATCGGAAATCTGATTTTTTACAACAGGCCGCGGGCCGTCAAAGGTCTGCGTACCCAAACTCACCTGTCTACCGTTTTGCATGCTAATTAAGATTAGTAAAATACTAAGAAGTATCGACCATATAAACAATCCCGTTAGTAGCCTAGCAGTAATAAATTTAGACTGCATTTATTGTCCGAATCTTCTTTGCCTGGTGCTATAATCCGCAATAGCCCGCTTCAGTTCGGCAACGGAAAAATCAGGGAAAAAGAGCTTGGAAAAAAACAGTTCAGTATAAACGGTCTGCCAAGGCAAAATACCCGATGTTCTCCTTTCCCCGGAAGTCCGAATAAGCAAATCAGGATCCGGAACCCCCGCCGTATCCAAATTGCTGGCTATTAACTCTTCGCTTATTTTTGACGGCTTTATACCCTTTTTCAAAATTTTCTTAACAGCCCTTATTATTTCATCATGTCCACCATAATCAATACAGATATTGAGCATATACTTATTATTTTTGGAAGTTACCTTTTCCATCCCCTCAAGCACATCGCGCAACGCTTTGGGAACCCTGTCACGCCTACCAAGCCACTTAAACTTAACTCCCTCACGGATAAGCTCTTTCAAATGCTTTCTGAAAAAAAGAGTGTAAATCCGCATCAAATACTTCACTTCAGTGCCAGACCTGTTCCAGTTCTCCGTTGAAAACCCCCATAATGTCAAAACTCGCACCCCCAGATTGCGCGACCCCCTCACCACGCTTAACGCAACCTCCAACCCCTTCTTGTGCCCATCAACAGGCTCGAGTCCGTGCTTTTTCGCCCATCTTCGGTTGCCGTCAGGAATAATGACTACATGTCTGGGAAGGTTACTATTTTTTGGATTCATTTCAAAACCTAATGGAAAGGATATCAAAAATGGATACCCCTTTCAACTTAATAATAAACTTAACTCTTTCTACTAACAACAAAATCAACCATTTCCCCTATCACCTTTTGAAGTTTTATGTCACTTGTCATAGGCTTAACATGCTTTCTGGCACGGTTAACCAAATCTATCATCTCATGTTCATGCCATCTAACGGCACCGATATTTATGAGGATTTTCTTGATTTTCTCAAGATCATCTATTTTCGAATCTGGCTTTCCCCACAATCTGTCAATGATTTTACGATCATCAGTAGTCCCCAATTCCCGTGCTTTATAAATCAATAGTGTATTCTTACCCTCACGCATATCGGAAAGTACGGACTTTCCAAGCACCTTCTCATCACCATAAACCCCCAAATAATCATCCTGAAGCTGAAAAGCCAAACCCATTGCCAAACCGAACTTTTCATAAGCCGCAAGTTGCCTCTCGCTGGCGCCACCCAACAAACCTCCGATTGTCAAAGGACCCACAAGCGAATATCTTGCTGTTTTCAAATCAGCAACGTTTAAAATATCCTTGATCTTAGCCGGCCTGTAAGAATATTCAACGTCTAAGGCTTCACCGTAAGCGGTCTCCAGAATAACTTCATACAACTTTTTTTGACACTTAACTTTCAGGCTCTCTTCAAAATCAGAACTATTGACTAAGGAAAGCGCCTCAAAACATGCAATATCACCTACAATAATCCCCTGACTCACACCATAGTGCTGCCCAAAAATTTTCTCAAAACGCTTATGGATCGTCACCTTCCCACGCCTGGTATCCGACTTGTCAATAATGTCATCATGGATTAAAAGAAAAGTGTGAAGGATCTCAACAGCCAAAGCAACCGATAAAATACTTTTTGTTTCTTTACCCCCACCCATCAGATAACCCAAATAGACCAAAAAACCCCGCATTCTCTTCCCTCCCTGGGAAATATCTTCAAGGTCCTTATAGAATCTCCTTATCAAGCTCGGATATTGACCCAAAGCTTTGAACCGTTTTTGAAAATAAGAAGAAGCATAACTATTAAAGGTTTTTAAAAACTTTTCCAGTTCCTCACCAAATACGCTAGCATTCCCCATACTCAAATCAGTCTTGGTAAGAATTTTCGCCGCTCGAACCGCCCATGGCGTATATTTTTTCGGATTCCGCTCGACGTCTTTTATAAAACTTGCAAAACCCACCCAATTGGAGCCATAAACTTCCAAAGGGTTGGCTCTATACTCACCGTCATAGTTTCCAATCAAAACCGCACAATACTCATTCTCACAATTCTTCCCGTCCTGGGCAAAGTAAGTAAACGCACCGATATTTCGAACCTCGACGGATCCAATCCCCATTTCTTTCTTCAAAGCTCGATCGGAAGCTTCTTGGTAAGTTTCATCCAAACCGTTTACGTGAAGTGTATGAGAAATTGCCGTCAAATCCCAAAACCCATCAAAAAGCCTGTGCCTGCGTTTCTGCAAAAGCACTTGGTTTTTGGAATTTATAAGAAGGGTTACAAACGCCCGGTGTCTCTTCCCATGACCAGTATGAGTTTCTTCAAGGGATGCGTACCCTAACTTTTCATCATCACTATCAACCAATATAAGCCTGCTCATTCACCTCTCAATTGCTTTAGCTTAGTTTCTGTTCGAGGAGGTAGTTTGAAAGCCCCCACAAATTCATCCCTCACTGGTTCCTGAAAAAAAACCTCTATCTCAGGATTCCTTTCTTTTAACCAATCTACAACTGGCAACATAAACCTATCTAGCACTGAAGCGCCAGACGTAAGGCCAACTACATTAACCTCGGGAGTAAACCATGCGTCCTGTATCTGGTGGGGGTAGTCAAAAATATATGAATGGACGACTCCCGCACGCTCGCCTACGTCTCTTAAAGCATTCGAATTATCGCTATGAGGAGAACCTACCACAAGTAGCATATCCACCTGAGGTGCCAATGCCTTAACAGCCTCCTGTCTGTTTAAGGTCGCATCACATAAATCCTTCTTCTTATGAATAATCACGTCCGGCCATCGCATCATAAAACTCTGCTCTATCTCAGCAACCTTATCAGCCATCAATGTTGTCTGCGAGAAAACTTCGCTAGGCCTATCGTTGGGCAAAGCCAAATGATCTAATTCCTCAATATTTTGCACCAACACCCTATTTTCCTGCCTCGCCCTGCTCATCACAGCCCTAGTTTCTGGATGGCCATCCTTTCCTATGTAAACAACATAATGATTATTCCTATCAGCTTTTGCTACACCCAGTTCAACCCTAATAACTAATGAACAGGTGAAATCGTATGTTTCTAGCCCAAGCTCTTCGGCAATCCTATCATCCTCTTCTGTATGGCCATGGGCAGACCATGCTAACCTGGTGTCCTTAGCAAGACTTTTCCAATCTTTCCCCGCGCTGACAATATCATCGGCTTTCAATTCCTCTACCATTGGGATATTGTGAACTAAATCGTTGTTAGTTTTTATAGGAATACCCTCACTCGCCAATAAACGAACCCCATCAATAGCAGCAACAACGCCGCCACAAGGACCACGACTCCCCGCAACCAACACTTTTCTAACTTGAAACTTTGAAGACTCGGGAACCCAAAGTCTGTCTGGACTCATATGGAAGCTCAAATTATAACGTAGTTAGCCCAACTTTGCACCTTTATGCTAAACTTTCCCCCGATGGACGAACGTGATTTGATAAAACATCTTGGATCAAGGCTGGAAAAGCCACCTATATTAAGAAATTGGCTTGATGAAGACTGCGAAATAATCGAGAGAGGTACGCACTACCAATTAGTAACTATCGATACATCATCGGAAAAAGTAGACTTCCCTTCCGGGGCGCCTCCATTTGAAATGGGTTACTTTTCTGCATCCCTATCACTAAGCGACATATCAGCATGCGGCGGAAAACCTGAAGGGATCCTCGTCTCATTGTCTATTCCGCCATCATTTGACAGTCAAGTTTTTGAAATCTACGAAGGTATAATCCAGGCTGCGCAAGACACAGGGACTCCAATACTTGGAGGGGACTCAAATTCGGCGGGAGAATTAAGTATATCAATAGTAAGCATTGGCAAAGTCTCAAAAAACAAAGTCCTCAGAAGGAAAACCGCAAAACCCGGCGACTTGGTTGGTGTAACAGGCCCTCTAGGGAGCTTCAACGCCGGTTATTCCGCATTTCATAATCACACAGAAGTAGACTACCAAAAAATGCTGAGGCAGCCAGCAAGAATTGTTGCTGGGCAAACACTTGCAGATATCAAGGCAGATACAAATTATGAAATAAGTTGCATAGATTTACCAGACGGCTTAATAAAATCACTTACAGATAACACACCCCCAGGTATGGGGTTCTCTATCAACGATGGTGACATACCTGTTGTTGGAGACGCCGATACACCCCATTTTATTTCGGCATCAAAACCTGCTGGGGACATAGAGCTACTTTTTACTGCAAATCCTAGACTACGAAGAGTAATAGAAATCAGATTTGCTACGGCGGGGCAACAAATATTTTGGATTGGGGAAGTAATAAGCCATCCCGAAATAAAAATAAGCGCACCAGGAAAGCAATTTGCATTAGAAATACAGGGATTTGTGCATAAGTTCGACGGATACAAACTATTCAACTAGAATGGAAGAAATAATTGAGATCGTCAATAAAAACGGTAAAGTCGTCGGCAAAACAACCCGCCAAAAAGCCTACCAAAAAGGTTCACTCCATCTTGCCGTGAACGTGCTCGTCCTGAATTCAAAGGGCCAAATATATCTACAGAAAAGAAGTGCCAATAAATCGTCCTTCCCACTGCACTGGGACATTAGCGTATCGGAGCATGTCAAACCAGGCGAATCGCCAAAAAATGCTGCGATTCGCGGCCTCCAAGAAGAATTATCAATAAAATCACCTGTGAAATTAGCCAGAAAAAAACATATCCAAAAAAGTACATTCATTAAAAACGGCGAGAAAATAACAGAGAATGAAATTGTAAGGCTATATGTTGCAAAACACGACGGTAGTATAAAAATTAACAAAAACGAAGTTGCCGAAGGCAGATTCGTATCTGTTCAAAAACTCAAAAGCATAATCTCGTCAGAAAAGTTTACACCTTGGGGACGTAATGAAGTCGAATTCTTCCTAAAGTAACTAAATCCTGTAGTAGCTTGCCAGATATATTTGTGCTTCAGTCATTGGAACGCCAGAGGGGAATGTTTTCAAGTATCCAGCAACTACCTCTCTAACCTCATCATGAGATTTAAAATTACCAACTGTCTTATTCCTACTATCCATAAATGCAACCTCAGACATCTTAAGCAACATCTCCCCAATCATTGAATCCGGCCTTCTTTTATATTCGTCCTCAAAATCAGGCCCAACCCACAAAATTCCACACGACGCACACCCGGTTTCAACAACCCCAACATCCCACACGCCATTTTGGGAAAAACGGCCCCTTACCTCTAAACAACCGTCATTTATAACCTCAGAAAGCGACTGAGCAAGTAAAACTGCACGTCTGTTTTGGGGAAGCCAAATTATACCCTCCTTGTTCCCACCCGTAATCGTTAGCTGATATAAAACGCCAAGCACCGATTGTTCTGATTCTCTCGATCGTCGATCCTCAAAATTACCAGCAACCCTCTGAGCCAAACCTTCCATGTCAAACTCTTGCATAAACTATGTGGCAGAACCACGCATTATACTCCGTCTTTTATTGGATTTCGAATGTATCTATTTTTTCAATCTTACTTCTCCATTCAATATCAACCTTCTCTACTTTGGCCAAAGGAGAACATTTTTTACACCAAGCGATAAATTTCTCACACTTTTTAAGCCGACCAAGCACACAACATCTACCCCACATCGCTTCTATTTTTCACCCATCTACCAATCCAAGCTCCCCCGCTTTTTTTCTTCAGCCTTCCCAAAAAATACGCCTTGGACACTGCCGAATATGAAAACATAGGCTTTTACTTGCTTTTCCATAAATGTTTTTTTAAATTGACATGCATACTGTCATCAAAAGAAATACCCTCAACCTCCAACCGCCTCTTTTGCTCCCACCATCCGTCGAATGCGTAGTTTGGAGCCAACCGTCCATTCCTATCAACAACCCTATGGCACGGCACTTCGGCTCTATCATTGGAATGCAGCATCCACCCAACCTCCCTTGCTCCGCGTGGTTTACCAAAAAGAAGTGCCACCTGACCATAAGTGGAAACTTTCCCTTTTGGAATTTTTTTAACTTGACGAAAAACCTTTTCCCTAAAGTTTATATTTATTTTCACTTTTTGCTTATTACTTATCACTTATTGCCTACGACAATTCAGTTGAAGCGATTCATCGTGGCCGCAATCCCGTCTGCCAGATACGAAGAAATCGCTGACTCTGCACCGCTTGAGACTGTCGGAATCTTTTTTTGTTCTTCATCGCTAAAATTCTGCAATACATAGTCACTCACATCAAGCGGTTTAGGCTTATCACCTTCCGGAGAATTTTGCGAAGGATGCCCTATCCCTACTCTCAGCCTCCCAAACTCTACGCCACCCAAACCGCGGATAATAGAATCTATGCCCTTGTGCCCGGCAGACAAACCGTCAAACGCAAGCCGCATCTTACCAAACGGCAAATCGACATCGTCGTAAACTACTAAAATATCCTCTTTTTTTATCTTATAAAAATTGGCAATAGCGGCAACTGCAACTCCGGAATTATTCATAAAAGTAGATGGTTTCGCAAAAACAGCATCCTGGCCCTTGGCATAAAAACATACCCAATCCGGACTATATTTCCACGACAAACCAAGATTCTTAACAAAACTGTCAAGAACCATAAAACCCAAATTATGCCGTGTAGATTTATATTTATTGCCAGGATTCCCAAGACCAACTACTAATTTCATAAGCTTGCAATAAATATATCAGAGGAGCACCTTTGTCTGCAGTGAAACGAAGACAAGGTGAACTGCTGATATAATTTGCCAGGATTGCCAAGACCAACTACTAATTTCATCCGACTTTTTTCTCTGCCCATTTCCCAAAATAAGGCAATTTATAAACCCTTCCTTGCTTTGCCCGATAAAAACCCAGAACACAAAACGCAAATATCGCAATCCAAATAACCGAGCCGCTGAAGGTAGAAATAACGCTAAATATTCCAAACCTGGAAAATACTAATCCTAAAATGATATTTAGAATGAATAAAGTACCCGTCGAAAGCGTCGATTGCATCGCATGAAACCGTATAAACTTGTCCTGCGGCTCAACCATTAAAACAACTATCCCTGTCACAAAGCCCAGAAAATAGGACAGTGCCGCTACCATTCGTCTTTGTTGACTAACACCTTCCATGTTCAAATTAAGCTCAGCTGAGACTGGCTTCCACGCACATCCTCAACTTTTGCCTCATCACCATTTTCCACTATTGCCGCCTTAATTGCCATAAAATCATTTTTAATTGCGTTCATAATCCCCCCGTTTCTCAAGGCCGCGGCGGGATGGTACATGGGCACAACAATTTGCCGCTTCCCACTAAAATCCACAACGAATTTTTTCCCATGGACCGCAGAAATCCGCGCATCCGGCAAGAATTTATTCATCGAAAACCGACCCAACGTCACAATAGCCCTTGGACCAATGATGCTGATCTCTTCGTCCACATATGGGGCAAAAGCCGCAATCTCTTCGGGTTCCGGATCACGATTCCCCGGCGGCCTAAAACGCACCACATTCGAGATATACACGTCTTCCCGCTTCATCCCAATTGACTCAATCAGCTTGTCCAATAACTGCCCGGCAAGGCCGACAAACGGCCTCCCCGCACGGTCCTCGTAATACCCTGGGGCCTCACCCAAAAAGTAAACTTGCGCATCCGCATTGCCCTCCCCAAATACCAGCTGGGTTGCACCATGCCTTAGCGGCAGTGTTTTATCCTCATCCATCCGCTTTCGCAGCTCACCAAGCTTTTCCCGCTTATCCATATAAGTTCAAGATTATTTTACCACCGACAAGAAGCAGATAGAGCCAAAAAACACGTAGCCTCAGGAATAATTGAACCAAACACAGCCTTACTTTATACTTAAATTAAAATGACAAAGAAAAAAATAGCAATCGCAATCCTTGTAACTATCGGCGCAACCGCACTTGCGGCAAAGTCACAATTGTTGGCAATCCTAGTTTTTATATTTGTCTTCCTGGCTATTGCAACCTACCTAAAATATAAACAGTAATTTACTGGTTGCCTTTTGCCTTTTCGCTATCCAATCGATCTTGGGAAACCTCACCTTCACTTCTCCAGCTACTCTCCAGCCTCCCGAGGACGTCCCTGGATTCTTCCGGGTTTAAACTGCCGGAGATGATTGCCCGCAAAGCCTCAACCCTCTCTTCCTGAGGAAAATCACCACCCACCGACTCATCTCTTTCCATTTTAGCTTTATCCTCCATAACTTAAGATTAGTGCCAAACCCAGGTCGATGTCAAAACAGCACACCTCACCGAAAACCAAAATTTAGTATAATTCGCAATCTATATGATAGACAGACAAGAAGGCCTGGTATTTATCCCAACCAAGCGCGACAAAAACTTTGTTGTTTCTTTGGGCAAATCCCAAGAAGTAAAAATCTTAGACGACCATTCCGTATCTCTAGTTCGATTCAAAAAAACGAGAGGCCGCAGAAGAATATTAGACGTATCTTGGCATTTTTACGAAGAAATAAACGACGAAAATCATCCTTGGCACAATAAAGTCCGCTATCATCCAGATAAACAAACTTCGGAAAAAAGAAGACTATTCAGTCAAATCCAAAGAGCTTCTTCTGGTTAGATTTACAACCTCACAACGTCAGCTTCTGTATTCAAACGTTCCTCTACTTGATATCTGATCGCACCATCGCTATCACAAATACTAAGCGTCTTTGTAAAACCCACGGCTTCACTTCTTAATCCTGGTCCCCACACTTTCATTAACAATCCTCCTTCAGAAGAGACACTGAAAATGTGTTCAACAATATACGGATTTCCACTGGGTTTCCCCTCACGATCACTTCTTGTGGCAATCGCCTTAACCCTTCTTTTTACCCCATCCTCCGCAATGAATTGAATAGATCTTGGTAAATCAGAGCTTTCAACGCTTTCTCTCAAAGTCAAAACATTTCTTTCAACAGAAATATCCCACCCATCACCTGCCAGTCTAACCAAGGCATTGAATGGATGATCACCCACATGCACACCATTGTCCCTTAAGAAGGAACTAGCTTCCATCACCTTTTGTAATCTTTCAATTTCTTTTGCGGAAGGGCGTCGATCAATACTTTCCATAACGTTAATCCGTAACTAAATATATCATAAACTGTCAAGTGCCACCTATCATTTTTTTTATTCAGTTAGCACAAAAAAACTACTTTTTCCGATATTGATTCTTGTATAGCTTTTTAATTTCTTCCACTGTCGTCGCGTCCTCTGCTCTTTTGTCTTTTTCCCGAAACTTTACCAATCGGGGAAACCGCAGCGCATAGCCAACACCGGCAACCTCTCCGGCCGTATGGATCGGCGACTTGGTAATTTCGTCCGCATAAATTTCCAAAACTACCTCCGGCTCCACCCAATAACTCGGCTCAATTTTAGATTTAACTCTAGCCGGTTTGTGATCCAGCCTCAATTTCTTGCCGATTTCGTGAACTTTTCTAAATTCTTCATCCGTCAAACCTGTTCCAACCCTGCTTATTGTCTCAAAAACATCGTCACGCTCGTTGTAAATTCCAACCAACAAACCCCCCACGCCAAAATCAGTTCTCTTCCCTTTCCCGCTGTAAATCCCGAGTAGTACGCAATCCACGGTATCTGCCAAATCTCCACTACTGGCCCTCTTAAACTTAATCCAATGAAATCCGCGCCCGCCCGCTTTATATGGCGCATCCAGTTTCTTAATCATGAGCCCCTCAAGCCCGTCGGAAATTGCCTCACTGAAAAATTCCTGGATTTCTTTTGCAGTAGAAATCACTCTCTGCTCTGCAATTCTAATAGTTGAGTTATTTGTTGATACAATCTTCTCCAATAATTTCCTTCTCTGCTCCTCGCTCTTTCCGGTTATATCCTCCCCATCCAAATATAAAATATCGAAGGCAAAACAGACGAGAGGCAAGGCTTTTGCAGTTTCTTCAATCTTGTATTTGCGGCGCCTTTTGGTTGTCTCCTGGAACGGTAAAAATTCCTCTGTCAGCGGATTATATGCAATCGCCTCCCCCTCCATAATCACCGATTTAGCCTTGACTTCTTTTAAAACTCCCTCTGCTAGATCCGGAAAAGAATGCGTCATATCCTCAAGGTTCCGCGAGAAAATCCGAACATTACGTTGATCGTTTATCGTAGATAGTTCATTGGGACTTCCCGATGAACCATTAACCATTAACGATTTACGATCTAAATGTATTTGCACCCTAAATCCGTCAAATTTTGGCTCTGCCGCAAATTTGTCACCCATTCGTTTAACCACTTCATCCGCGTTCGGCATCCGCTCCGCAAGAGCAGGCCTAACCGGTTTTCCGACAATTAATTTGATCGTGGATAACCCTTTTTCTCCATGTTTAAAAAATTCTTCGGCAACATAACCCAAATCAGAAGTTTTGTTATACGCATCCTCGATTATTGGCCGCAGTTTTTTATCCCCTGTTTTGGCAATGGAAAGCGCATCCATTACAGTCGGGTCACCAATCCCAAGCCTTAAAGTCCCAAGCGGAATATTTGCAACATGTTTAACGGATACTGGATCCAAATCTTCCAAAACTCTAGCTAGAGCCGAAATCTTTTTTTCTACCGACCCCTCTCCACCCGTATTGGCAATTTTCAAAAGCTCCCCAAAAACTTCACTCACAGACAACGTGTTACCCACTGCGTGTTTCGTTTTACCTAATTCTTGCGCCGCCAAACCCATATTCCCCAGTTGTCGGTACGACTTAATAACCTCTTCTTTCGATGTGTTGTAAGCCTTCGCAATTGCCTGCGCAACCATAGATTCGGCCATTCCCATCTCAATCGGCATGTAAAAGGGAGCAACTCGACCTTGCAGCAAATAGCAGATTTTACCAACTTCAAGAGCATCCGATTCTTTAAGAAGCCGTGACATAATGTCAATTAGCTCCAAGCGCTTACTCGTCGCCTCCAGTTTTTCGTAATACTCCGCTAATTTAGAAAATTTCATAAGATTAAGCAGCCTGGTCCACCTTTCTAGAAACGACTGGCATCCATGTTTCTCCACCATCTAAACTAAAATCGAGGTGGTCTGCGCTGATCGCAGATCGAGTTGAAATACTTGTGCCACGGAAGCCTTCCACATCATCATAGTCCCAAGCTTTTGCAATTGCTGGAATATTTTTTACGCGAAATCGGTATAGCACTCCTTCACCAGCATCACTTTCTGGAAGGTAAGTTTTTGCCTCATCCCAATCATTAAAAAAAATTGTTCCAGGTTCCTTAGAATCCTCCCCACTGGGTAATAAACCACCTTGAGAAATCCCGGGTATATCACTTCGAAGGGTTGCATGATACGCATACTGATAAACTTTCGATTCATCATTAGGAATAACTTCATCTCTCACGGCAGCTATAACCTCTTGAACCTGTTTTTTATCTAACTCAAAATCCTGAATTTGTTTTTGGACAGCTCGTTCAACAATCTTTTTTATAAATTGGCCACCTGATTCTGTTACTTGGCTGGTTTTAGCTGTATCAGGTCTTTGATTACCTGCAACTACTGAAAAACCACTCATCAAGCCATCTTTACCCGTTACCTTCACACCATTTGAATCATAATAAGACAATTCAAATTTTAACCTGTCAACGTTGTCATATTTTGCCTTCAACAACCGTTGGCCACTATCTATTTGTTTATTTAGCTCCTCAGAACCTCCATAAATAATTTGCAAAGCGTTTCGCATTTTATCGATAGAATGATAAGACTCCACGCTATCAACAAATGGCGAAGTTGATAAAATAACATTCAAACCAACTACAGCTTTTAAGTGGTTTGGTCTATCTCCATCTGGATCATATACCACCTCTACAAATAAACCAGTTTCTTCATCATACACACCCTCTACTTGTTTCCTTCTCACAGTCCGGTAAGGGATATCATAAGCCATTCTCTCCTGAAGCCTTGGCACCATTGTCATCAAGCTACAAATATCTTTGATTGTTTCGTCCCTGACCGGCTCAACAACAGCAGCTTCAGATTTACTTTCCCTAGATTCGTTCGTTTGAGACTGATTACCAAGTTCCGCAGTACCGTGTCCTTCCAAAGCTATCTGAGAGGCTGACTTACTTCCTATTTTCAGTCCGAATTTCCCAGCTGCTTTGGAAATAGCATCTTTTAACGCAAAGCTTTTTTTGACAGAGTTATCACCTGTGTCTCTTCGCTGAGAATGTTCTGGTTCTGGTAATTTAACTTCACCTTCGCTCATCTCAGAACGTACACCGCTCCCTTCGTGCTGCCTTTTTTCTTAACCAGTTTCTTTTTCTGCAAGTCTTTCAAATCTCGAAGTATCGTATCGTCGGAAAAATCACGCAGGATTGTTCGCCATTGTCTATTGTTTACGGATCCATTTGCCTCAATAAACTCAACCAGCTTCACTTGGCGCTCCGACAGAGCAATCTGTCCTGTTCTCCCCTTAAGACGTGAATCCAGCGACAACTTTTGCACCCTCTGTTTTACCATTTCCAATTCCTCTGCCACTCCCTCACAAAAATATTCCAGCCAGGTGGTTAAATCACGGTCTGCCAATGTATCAACCTTTTGGTTAGACACGGATTGCAAGGTTTCGTAGTACCTTTTAGCATTGCGATCGAAATATTCCTCTATTGAGAAAAACTTTTTAATATCGTAGCCTTCACGGAATAAAACCAATGTCGCAAAGGCTCTAGATGTCCTGCCGTTTCCGTCTACAAAAGGATGAATAAAAGCCAAAACATAGTGTGTAATTCCGGCTTTTAAAACCGGATGGACATCTTCTGCATCGCGGCCTTTCAACCAGTCCAAAAAATCACCAACCAAACCATTAACTTTATTAGCTTCCGGCGGTTTAAAGCTTATTTCACCCGTTTTACTGTTTTTTACAACAACCTGTGTTTGCCTGTATTTCCCTGCCCGCTCATTTGATAAAACCTTGTCTACAGTTAATCTATGAATCTCCAGTAAATCTTTCTCGCCAAAACCTGGTCTCTGGTCTCTGGAAACTGACTGCTTTTTATCTATATACTTTAAAACATTCCTGTAGTTCAAAACCTCCTGAATATCGCGGTCCCGCGCGGATATCTCCTCTCCTTCCCGCCCCTGGCGAGGCTCGCCTTCGGCGGCCAAAACTGCAACCACCTCCCCCGTATCCAAACCGTTTCCCTCAATATGTGTTCCGTGATGGACAGTACGAATTATCGCCTCCTGCCGAAATTTAGCCTCATAAGCCGGCACAAGAGGCGCAGACTCAATAATCTCCTTGCTGGCTTCTATCCTGCCAATAAACCCGAGTATTTTATTTGAAATTTTATAGGTAGGGTTATACATCGTAATAAGTAACAAGTAACACGTAAAAGGTTACTTTGCTTGAGATTTGTAAAGCTTCCATAATAATCTCCCGCATCGAGACCTTAAATCTTCAGCTTTATCAAAATCCGATTGGGAAATATACTTTCTTTTCAGAGCAAATTCTAAATAGTAACCTGCTTCGGCCAATGAACCTAGAGCAATTGATAGAAAATGGCGAAATTCATTTCTATTGTTTCTGGCGTGGCCTTCAATTATATTTGCTGGAACTGATAGAGCCGCTCGCCGGAGTTGTGAAGTTAAACTGTATAATTCGTCCTTTGGAAACTTAAAGGTTAAATCATACACCGCATTTACCAATTCATCAGCTACTTGCCAAGCTAATAATTTCTTATAACCTGTCACGTATCCCGTGTCAGCCATCACTTTTTGCGTATCTCGTATCACTTATTGCGTGCTACCTATCACATACTAATTATCGCACATTTCCCGCAATTTGTTAACACATTCGTATCCCGTGTCGCTTACGTATCTCGTATCTCGTGTCACTTATTACGTGTTACATATCACGTATCACGTGTCACAACCTAACAACCTTCGCCTTTTTAAAAATCTCCTTAGGTACGCTTTCCTCCTCCGCGGCAGTAATTATTGTTTGCTGATTGCCAATAACAGACAAGACCGTCTCCCTATGCTCCCAATCTAATTCCGAAAAAATATCATCAAGTGCCAAAATAGGCCGCACTCCCCGCTTAAGTTTAAAATACTCCAACTCGGCAAGCTTCAAAGCCAAAACCGCCATCCTCTGCTGTCCACGTGATCCGAAAAATTCCAAATCCCGCCCCTTATAAATAAACCTAAAATCGTCCCTATGAGGACCGGAAAGCGTCATCCCTGCCGCAATATCACGCTCGCGGTTATGCAACAACTTTTCGGCCGACACCGTACTTTGCTTTAACTCCCAAGACAATTCTCCAAATTCGGAGTTGCGCAACGAGGTTACTTGCAAAGGAGCAGTCTCCGGGTTTTGACTGTTTCGAACGTCATGGAAATTTTCCACCGACCGTTGACTGCGACTGCGCAAGTGACCGAGTGCAAGCGCACTATCACCCGCATTGACAAAATTTAAATATTCAAAAAATTCTGCGCGAACTTTAGAAATATACTTCGCATATTCCAAAAATCTCTCGTCCCAAAAACTAAGCTCCATTGGTTTAGATTTGCCCTCGGATATCCTTAGCAAGACCTTATTCCTGCGTGCAACAATCTTTCCATACGCAGATACAGCTCTCCAATAACGATGTTCAACAGCCGATAAAAACTTATCTATATGTTTTCGTCTCAAACTTGGCGACCCCGAAACCAAATCAAGGTCCATCGGCTCAAAATCGATAACGGAAAAAATCTGCACAAAATCAATTAGCCTTTTTTTAAAATTATCGATATAAAACGACTTCCCAACCTTCTTCCTGTCTGCAATTTGAAAATTTACAACTAAATCCTTTTTTTCTCCATCAACTTCTATAATTCCGCTAACTTTTGCACTTTCCTGTCCATAAGCTACCAAATCCAGTTCCGTCTCCACTCTCAGCGGTCTTATTCCGGCAATCAGGGCAATTGCCTCCAGCAAATTACTTTTGCCGGATCCGTTTTTGCCGATGATTACCGTTAAATCCTTATCAAAAATTATTTTCCGATCGGAGAAACTTCGGTAGTTTACAAGTGAAAGCTCATTGATTTGCATATTTTTCAATATAAGTAAAAAATCCAAAAACCAATAAAAGGGCTGTTCCCCCTAAAACCAGTATCCCAAGATAGCCAAAAACCACTTCAAAAATAGCGGCCATTGGTGCCATGAACGTCGCGATTATTGAAGCCAAAACAATATTTGCACCAAACACTGTTCCCTGGTGCGAATGAGGAACCAGTTTTTGCATACCGGTTCTGGAAGCAATAAAAATTAAAATTGCACCTAATCCGGCAAACACTAAAAATAATATGTTCGATGCAATGATCGCCCAATAAGGAAATATCTCGGCCTTTATTAAAAAACCAAGAGACACCAAGGAAAGTCCCATCACCGCAAGCCCTAGCTTAACAATTTTAAACTCATTCATAACAAGCCTATGGACAACATAAAAACCAGCCAGCACACCAATACCTATAAACGGAAAGATAAATATCGGGCTCCTCTCGACAGGAATTCCGACAATCTCATCGTAAAAACCAGGCCCTATCGTGGCACCAAACATCATTACCCCCTGTAGTGCGGCAAAAGTCAAAAAAAACAGCCATAACAGTTTCCTCGAAAAGGAATACAAAAAGCCCCGCTTAATATTTTCAATCGATTCCCATACGGTATGTTTTGTCCGTGTTACGGGATCGAGTCTTGGCAAGAAAAATGAAAGGAGAACAGCAAAACCAAGTAACAATTCGGTAAGTATAAGTAAATTCCGGTTTCCGAAGAAAAAATTAATAATTGCCCCGGTTAAAAAACCAAAAATTAACCCTCCGGAAAGCACCAGCATAAAAAACGAATTGGCAATCAATAGTTGATTTTTTTTGACAACTTGGGCCGTCGCCGCCGATGATGCAGGTATAAAAAAAGAGTTACCCGCAAAATATAAAAAAGAAAGTGGAATAAAAGCCACAGTCGTCCTGCCAAGATAAATTATCGCCAACACCACAAGTGCGATAAAAATATTTGCCGCAAGAATAATTTTTCTTCTGTCAACAAGGTCCGCCACAATACCGGCAAAAATCATTAGTAGAAGCGCAGGAATGGTGAAAGACAGCACAACTCCGGCAACTCCAAAATTACTGCCCGTATGGGAAAAAACAGACACAATTAGGGAAAGCAGTAAGCAGGCAGATGCAAACTGGCCAATAAAAATCACCATGACAAGAACCAAAAAGTTCCTGTTCTCCAACACATTCAGATATGGACTCGGAATTAACTTCTTCATAAATTAAGGCATCAGTCTCAAATGCTAAAATCAAGAGCTACCACGAATAATACAACTTTCGCACCCAGACTAAATATTAAAGTTTTTGACATTTGGGGCAAAAGTGGGCACTTCGCCCGTCCATCTTTTCTCTCACAATTTTCGTCCCGCACCGCTCACACGGCTCCCCAGTCTTGTGATATGCCTTGGCGTAGGTAAGATAAAGCCCTTTTTCTCCCCTTCCATCCACAAAAGAATTGGCGCTGGATCCCCCCTTTTTTATTGCCAAACTAAAACTGGCTAGTATTCCGTCAAATATTGCCTTTATTTCCTTGTCCGACAAACTTACCACTGCCCTTTTTGGATGGATTTTTGCCCTCCACAGCGCCTCATCGCTATAAATATTGCCGACTCCGGAAATAACTGCCTGATCCATTAATAACTGCTTGATCCGCCTTTGGCCTTTTACCTTTAGCCTTGCACGAAACTGATCAAGCGTCATCGTCATCGGATCCGGTCCTAGCTCCTGACCGATTGCCGCCTTCACGTTTTCCGTATCACTTGTTACAACTTTCACCCAACCAAACTTACGTATGTCGTTAAAGTACAAATGTCCCCCGTTTGTAAATTCAAAAGTAACGCGGGTGCTTTTATTTGGCACAGGCAGATTAAGTGGTGGAATCGGATGCCCGCCGGAAACCCGAGTCTTTTTTAGGCCCGCAGACGAAGTCGAGGACCGCAAGCTTTGCTTATCCTGCTCATATATCAACTGCCCGGTAAGCTTTAGATGGATAACAACGGATAATTGACTAACGTCTAACGACGAACGACTAACGCTTAAACTTTTGGCTTTAGTCTTAAGTCCTTTGTCTTTAGTCAAATCAACAACAATTACCTTCCCAATCCTCCTCAACCCCAAAACCTTTGCCCCTTCGAGATTTTTTGCCGAAAATTCACCCCAATAAAATTTCTTCGGCCAATCATATTCGACTGACTTCAAGGTCAAACCGCGTATAACTTTATTTAAGGAATTAACAATTACCGTTACTTCTGGTAACTCTGGCATTTATATGTAGGAAAGTATATCAAAAAACACCGAGGTTAGAATCTATGCGGCCGGCCTTGACCGGTTGTCTGTTTCCGATCCCATCAATGCCACTGCTCAACTTATCAATATCAATAACCACAGGTCCTCTATACTCATCAACCGTAACTCGTGGCCAAGCACGAATGTGACCATCAGAACCTATATTAGGCGATTCTTTGGGTAGTATATGAGCAATCTCACCCCTGTAAATAAAAAATGCAGGTATCATATCGCAGCTCATACATAAAGTATGGCCCTTACAATTTACCAGTTCAAGAAGAAATCAAATTTTCCTGGCAAAGATCTTGAGCCATACGGTACTTCCGCCTTGCCTTTTGTATTTATCAATGCTTTCAATTTTAAATCCTGCTGACTCAACCAGTTTCTCGATTTCTTTTTCCTTAAAAAAGGAGAAAAAGCGATTAACTTTCATTCCGTGTCTCTCATCTTCCACTTGTCCTTCAAACTCACCTTCTTTTATTGCCAAATAAAAAATCCCATTACCTTTTAAGATTTTACTGATCGATTTAAAAACTTTAGGTACCAATTTTTTGGGTATATGCAGAATTGAAGCTCTAGAATATACTCCATCAAAAGTGTTTGCTTTGAATTTCATATTTGTCATATCACCTACAACAAATTCTGCCTCAGGAATTCTATTCGCAGCGGCACTTATCATCGCCCTTGATAAATCAAGACCAGTCACATCCAAACCTAAATCCGACAATATTTTTGATTGGTAACCCGAAGCACAACCTAAATCAAGAACCTTCCCGTCTTTACCTATCTGTTTTGCAAGCTTTTCAATATCATCCTCTCCCCAATCGTGCAAAGTTTTATCCCAGCCCCAGTAGTCTGCAAGGTCATCATACGTTTTAGAAAGATTTTTTTTGATAATATTAAAATTCATTTTAGTTTTGATTCAACAAATTTTTTCATTTCCCGCATAAACCTTTCTTTACCAAATTTTTGTGCGTGTTTGCGGATCTCATCCCGCTTCCATAAACCCTTTTTCTCCATATCGACAAAATTATTAATAGCAATAGTCAATGCACCTGGCGTTAAATCTTCCATTAAAAGTCCGGTTTTCCTTTCCACAACTGTCTCTTTGTATCCGCCACCGGCATAGGCAATAACCGGAGTTCCGCACGTCATCGCCTCAACCGGAGTTATCCCAAAATCCTCGTCCTCGGCAAGTGCCAAAAAAGCCCGGGCACCTGCATATAATTTGGCAAGTTCAACATCGTCAATATACCCCAAAAATTCAACGGATTTTCCGGCGATTGATTTTAACTTATCCTCGTCTCGCCCAACCCCCACCACCTTAAGCGGCAGGTTCAATTTTGAACAAACCTCAACTGCCAACTCAATATTTTTAGCCCCAACCAGCCTCGATACTACTAAGAAGTAATCTCGAGGAATTTCGGATTTCGTCTTTCTATGGGAAACGTTTTCATTTCGAATTTCGAATTTTTTTACCTCAACAGGCGGGCCTGCCCGCCATTCGCCTACGCTCAAGGCGCTGGCAGGCGGGTATATCACCACTGACTCTCTCCTGTAAAACTTTTTTATCCTCGCCTGAACCTCGCGTGAATTGGCAATAAACCAGTCTACCCTTTGAGCTGCCTCAAAATCGTAAACACGCATAAAATGGTTAACCAAAAGAGCATATGCAGAAATTAAAGGGTTGTTGTATTTTTTTGCGGTTGAATATCCATACAAATACCTCGGCGGCGTATGACAATAACAAACCTCAATTGGCATGCGTTTGTCGTTAGTCGTTTTGCGTTTGACAACTCCTTTAGTCAC
>ORJL010817402.1_pt1 | contig 24871 bp, 22 predicted proteins | sample 1779941 | NCBI WGS metagenome assembly ORJL01 (sample SAMEA104232317, study PRJEB22302) | groundwater metagenome | biome: forest; feature: aquifer; material: groundwater | place: USA | collected 2011-08-07 | depth 5.8 m
GATGGGTGCTGACCCCACGGCCTCTCCCGTGACAGGGGAGTGCTCTACCGTTGAGCTACAGCCGCAATTTCCCTATCCTACCAAAATCTTTCCAAAATGTCGTGTGTTCGCACTTCGTAGCTCCGTTTCCGAATGGAGCGAAGTAGTGCCGGTGAATGGAATTGAACCATTGTTTAAGGCTTATGAGTCCTTCGTTCTACCATTGAACTACACCGGCTTGTCCCTCCGAAGCCTTGCGCGAAGGAGGACGATACTAGAGACACTAACAAAACCGCTCAATTCAGACAATACATCGTTGTTCGCGTACTCCACATACCAAACTTTTTTTCTTATACATTTGTTCTACTATACTAGTATGACTACCTACACACTACAGCAATCATGGTTTCCGCATTTCTTTTTTACCAGCAGAGAAAGCGCGCCGTTGTGGTTCGTTATACGCATCTATGTCGGCTACGAATGGCTTACCGCAGGATTGGATAAGGTAATGAATCCGGTATGGTTCGGCGGCGAGGCAGGCGGAGCTATCAAGGGATTCGTCGCAGGGGCGCTCGCGAAGACTACCGGCACACATCCGGACGTCCAGATGTGGTATGCCTCATTTCTTAAAGATGCAGTACTCCCCTATCCGGTCGTGTGGTCAAACGCCATTGCGGTCGGCGAGGTACTCGTCGGCGTCGGGCTTATCGTGGGAGCGGTCGTCGGAGTCGCTGCATTCTTCGGCGTTCTTATGAATCTTAATTTCATGCTCGCCGGCACTGTGAGTATCAACCCTATTCTCTTCACACTCTCCATCGGCCTCATTCTCGCTTGGAGAGTCGCGGGCTACTGGGGCGCCGATAAATATCTCCTCCCACACCTCCGTACTTCTCTCGGCCGCCGCGGACTTTCCAGCGCATAAGCAAGGCAAGGCCTTGGTAAAATTTAAAATGTACGTGATAAAATGTCCGCATGCGAATTCGGTTCACGAAGCATGCGATTGAAAAATTCGGCGCGTTGAGAAAGTATGGCGTCTCTGTATCGCGAGCGCAGATCTTACATACAATTCGCAATCCAGATTTAATCGATTATAGTCGTTTACCGCTGTATATCGCGCAAACTAACTTTGATAAGCGGCGCAATAACTTTTTATCCAGGTCTGAAATCACAATATGAAAAAGATAATTCCTAAAGTCTCATACGATTCTGATGCTGACGTTCTCTCGCTCGCTGGAGCGGCGACTGGACGCATAGACCACGCCAATGAGCTTGGTAATTTTGTCGTGCATTTCACAAAGGATGACAGGCCGCTCTTGATTGAGGTGTTAGAAGCATCAAAAGTTTTTGGCAACAGTCCAATGCCAGTGCGTAAAATGACGAGTCTCGCATTTGCCTAAGCGCCTAGCAAGGCGAGGCCTTGCTAAAAAGAAAAAGCCCACATTGTGGGCTACCAGCAGAGCTGGATTTGAAGAACAGAACTAGTTGGCGATATGGAACTTGCCGGTCGCAACGAGGGCGTCAGCTTCTGGCTTGGTGATGAGCCACATTTCTTCCCCGCGGCTAGTGCTTACTCCACTGCTCGACATTCCTGTGCTTATTTTTCCTGTCCTGCGGAATGCCTCTTCTCCAATCTTGACCGCCGGAGATGCGAAAGCGCAAATCATATAGCCGCTGTCTCTCGTGATACACGCGACTGCCAAACCTTCGGCGACCGATTGCACCAACGAGACTTTGCCGTGGATAATTTGACCATCAGCATTTTTACCATGAATCATTAGGAGTCTCGCGGACTCTCGCTCGATAGTCTTAGTTTCGTGTGCGCCACTGGCATCGGTCGTGTAGATCGTGACCTCTGATTTTGCCGCATTCGAGATCAGTTCTCCTCCAACGACAAAGAGCATAATGACCAAGAAAATGCCCGACCACAGTCTCCATTTCCACACGTCATGCTTTTTCATCCACGTGACAAACCGAAGGCGGCGGTCGTTTGTGCGGTTTTCGAGCTTTTTTCTTTCCGCGAATTCTCTCAGATCTTGAGACACGACGAAGAATCTCTTCTGGTCGCCAAACGACATGAATCTTTCGGATGTGAGTGGCACAAACAAGTCGTCTGCACATTCCAACGGACTTAGTGGATGGAGAAAGCAGTCGTGATCAAAGAGAGCCACCTCTTTAACCATAACCATTCCACTGACTGCAATGCCTGCCTTCTTTGCATTGTTGTAATCGGTGATGGAGCAAATCGCCAGCTTGCCACCAACGTAATTACGGACAAAGTGCGGCAAATTTCGCCACTCGTTATTCAACTTGATCATAGTTGTCGTAACGAGACATACTACAACGAACACTGCAAGTAGAATAAGCACTGTACTCATTTTTATTTCCTTCTCAAAGATGTCAAAGAATACCCAGTTTGTTTCCCTTGGGAAACCGACTGAATAATTGAGCAGGACCGTAGCCCACTCAACTCTTATATTATATACATAATCAGACCATTCTGTCAAGTGGACGATTTTTGCGTTGTATACTGAAACACGTGGGACAGATACAAAATTTTGAGGAGCTGGCAGTGAATGATTTAAGAAGAGACGCGCTCGCGATTGCGGAGGCGGGATATGAGGCGATAAATACAGAAAAAGTTGTAAGGAGTAAGGTGCAAGTAAAAAACAACGAGCTGTATATTGGGGATAAGATTTACAAACTTGCAGGACGGCGAGTTTATTTTGTCGGCATCGGGAAATGCGCTATCTCTGCCGGTAGGACGATTGAAAGTGTTTTGGGTGATACTTTTACAGCCGGCATAGCTTTAGATGTAGCAGATACAAATTCAGGCAACAATTCAAAAATAGAAACCTATGTCGGCACGCATCCTTTACCGAGCGAAGCAAACGTGCGAGGCGCGAAGCGCATTATTGAATTTCTTTCTGGATTGAAAGAAGAAGACCTCGTTATTATGTTCATCTCTGGAGGAGGCTCTACTTTACTCTGTTTGCCACAAGCACCAATGACTTACAGAAACGAGAGCGAACTTTTCAAAGAACTCACAGAGAAAGGTGCGCCGATTCAAGATTTAAATATAGTGCGTAAACATATTTCGCGAGCGCGCGGAGGCGCGCTCGCGGTGTCCGCATATCCAGCAGAAGTTATTTCTCTAATCGCCTCTGACGTGCCGAATGATGATATTGAAATTATCGCATCAGGTCCCACGGTTCTTGATTCTTCTACCGTTGACGACGCTAAAGCGATTCTAGCGAAGTATGGAATCACAGCTCCGATAAATATTGAATTCGTTGAAACACAAGAGGATGAAAAATATTTCAAACGCGTGACGAATATTCTTATTCTGTCCAATAAAGACGCTCTTTCCGGAATGAAGGACGAGGCTGTACGTAGAGGATACGAAACTACTATCGTAGACGAATATTTCACGGGAGAAGCGCGCGACATTGGCCGTGCCGTCGCGAAAAAGCTTCACACGATGTCGCCAAAAACCGCACTGCTCTACGCTGGCGAGAGCACCGTCACAATTACCACGTCCGCCGGAGAAGGCGGGCTTGCCCCTCCGAAGCCGATAGGCGAAGGGGGGCGAAATCAGGAGATGGCGCTTTCGGCTCTCACGGATATTAACTACGATGAACTTATTTTGCCATTCGCATCCGACGGTCGCGACAACACAGACCATGCGGGCGCAATCGCTGACGAGGCGACCCTCGCGCATGCGCGCGATAAAAATCTGTCGGTGGAAGAATATTTAGACGCTCATCGCTCGTACGATTTTTTCTCAACGACTAATGATGCTCTTGTGACGGGTTATACTGGATCTAATGTATCAGACATAATGATTGCTCTTAAAAAATGAAAAACTCTCACATTCTTTGGATGAAAGACGTCGGTATGGACGACGTCGCGCAGGTTGGCGGGAAGAATGCCTCATTGGGTGAGTTAATCAAAACCGTCGTACCGCAGGGAGTACGCGTCCCCGAAGGATTCTGCGTTACGGCGGATGCTTATTATTATTTCTTAAATCAGACTGGTCTTAAGGGATTTATCGCGAAAACTCTTGACGGTCTTGATACGAGAAATCTCGGAGATCTATCTCGACGAGGAAAGAAAGTTCGAGAAGCTATACATGCGACTCCTCTACCGCAGGACCTTGAAAACAAAATTATAAGAGCATACGAACAGATGGAGAAACAATACGGTAAAAATACAGACGTTGCAGTACGCTCCAGCGCGACAGCCGAGGATCTGCCGGGTGCCTCGTTTGCCGGAGAACACGAGACGTACTTGGGAATACGCGGAGCGAAGGACGTAGTTCAGTCTGTTGTGTGGGCGATGGCTTCTCTCTTCACCGACCGCGCCATCTCGTATCGCGCCGACAAAGGTTTCGCGCATACAAAAGTTGCTCTCTCGGTCGGCGTGCAGAAGATGGTTCGCTCGGACACCGGAGCTTCCGGCGTCATGTTCACTGTTGATACTGAAAGCGGATTCAAAGATATCGTTCTCATTAACGCGACATGGGGATTGGGCGAGCTCATAGTGCAGGGCCACGTCACTCCTGACGAATACTTGGTTATGAAGTCTAAAATCGATAAAGTAAAAAATCCTATAATTGAGAAAAAAATCGGCGTGAAGAATAAAAAAATGCAATATGCTCTGCATAAAAAAGGAATAATTCAAACAAAAACTGTAAAGACTACGAAGAAAGAGCAAGAAAGTTTTGTGTTGAATGAAGAAGAAATCGTTGAGCTCGCGCGATGGGGTGCGATTATTGAGAAACATTACAGTGAACGTTCCAAGACATGGACGCCGATGGATATGGAGTGGGCGAAGGACGGTCAGACCGGCGAACTGTATATAGTGCAAGCGCGACCGGAGACTATACAGGCGCGTCGTGACTTCTCTAAACTCGTTGAATACAAGGTGAGCGGTCAGGGAAAGGAACTCGTGAGAGGAATATCGGTCGGTTCGTCGGCGGCAGTCGGTGTAACTCGTATCATCATGAGTCCGAACGAGATTAGACAATTCAAGAAGGGTGAAATTCTCGTGACGGAGATGACCGACCCTGATTGGGAACCGATAATGAAGATGGCCTCTGCTATCGTCACCGACCGCGGAGGGCGTACCTCTCATGCGGCAATCGTCTCGCGTGAGCTCGGTCTGCCGGCAATCGTAGGCGCAGGTAATGCGACAAAAGTTTTGAAGACTGGCACGCTCGTTACAGTGGACACAACTGGCAGTGCCGGCATAATCACGGCCGGTAAATCAAAAATTTCTGTGCGCGAACACTCAATAGGCGCACTGCCGGAGACTAAGACGAAAATTATGGTTAATATCGCCTCTCCAGACATCGCTTTTGAGCAGTCATTCTTGCCAGTAAGTGGGGTCGGGCTAGCGCGCGAAGAATTTATCATCGCTTCCAACATAGGCATCCACCCGCTTGCCATTCTTAATTTTAAAAAACTTACTCCAAAAATTCGTAAGGCAATACAGAACAAAATAGCTGGCTGGAAAAATCCTGTTGATTACTACATTGATAATCTCGCGTACGGTATCGCAAAAATAGGCGCTGCTTTTAGTCCTCGACCAGTCATTGTGCGATTCTCTGACTTTAAGACCAACGAATACGCAACGCTTCTAGGCGGAAAAGAATACGAACCGGAAGAAGAGAATCCGATGCTCGGCTGGCGCGGTGCCAGCCGATACTACGACCCTAAGTTTAAGAATGCATTTGTGCTGGAATGCCGCGCGCTTGTGAAAGCGCGCGAGGATATGGGTCTCAACAACATCATTCCTATGATTCCATTCTGCAGAACGGTATCAGAAGCAGAACAAGTGCTCGGCATCATGGCGAAACACGGCCTCGTCGCGAGAAGTCAGACTTCAAATACGAATTCTAGAAGTCTGACTTCTAAAACGACACCGGTTTATATGATGTGCGAGATACCTTCCAATGTGCTTCTGGCAGAAGAATTCTTGGACCTCTTTGACGGCATGTCTATCGGCAGTAACGACCTTACACAACTCACGCTCGGATTGGACAGAGACTCCGGCATCGTGACGCACATCGCAAACGAAAATGACGAGTCCGTGTGCGCCCTCATCAGCATGATTATTCGCAAATGCAACGCGCGTAAGAAATACCTCGGCATCTGCGGGCAAGGCCCCTCCGACCTCCCCGATTTCGCCGAATTCCTCGTCCGCGAGGGCATTGAGAGCATGTCACTTAACCCAGACTCGGTCGTTAAAACTCTTGAACAGATTGCCGAGCTTGAAGAGAAATTGTCAAGATAGGATATGAAAATAGACAGCGTTGTCTCCAAATCAATTCCTGATACACGCGGGCGCCTGACAATAGAAACAACCCTTTCAACGCAACAAGGTTCGACCTTAAATCCGAATTCCCAAGGTCGAACCTTGTTGCGTGCGACTGCGTCAGTACCATCAGGTAAAAGCACCGGAGAACACGAGGCAGTAGAACTAGACGCGGCTCGCGCAATAGAGAATGTAACCGGCGAGATGGCGGCCGCATTAGTCGGACGCGACTTCAACTTGCTTGACGAGCTTGATACATTTCTTATTGAACTTGACGGCACGCCGAACAGGTCGCGTCTTGGTGCGAACGCAATTCTTTCGGTCTCTATCGCGGCGATGCGGCTTTCTGCGCTTCAGGATAAAATTCCACTTTGGAGGGCCATTGCGAGGCGAGGCGGGCTGCATTTCGGAGAGTGTGCCAAGTGCAGCGAAGCGAAACGCTCTCTGAAATGTAGCACGCCGAGCGAGCATACGCCGCCACGACTCTTTGTGAACGTCATGAATGGCGGTGTCCACGCTGGCTTTAAGCTTCCCTTTCAAGAATATATGTTAATCGTTGGGGGTAAAACAAGCGTCGCGTTGCCGGTCGCACAAAAAGCGTTCGCGAAACTCGGCGAGATGCTCGGTTCTGGAACACCGATGGGTGACGAAGGCGGATATGCGCCGATATTTGATACATTAGAAAAGCCATTTGAGATTCTCGCAGAACTTGTTAAAGAATTTCCTGATACGGCTATCGCCATAGACGCGGCGGCGAGTCAATTATTCCATGATGGTGCATACAACCTGCTCGGCAAGGAGTATTCCACGAACGAACTCGCGAAGACGTACGCGAGTCTCGTCGGACGTTTTGGTGTCCGCAGCATAGAAGACCCGTTTGATGAACATGCGACCGATGATTTTGTCCGCATCACCGCCGCAGTGAATGGGAAAATCCTTGTCGTCGGCGACGACTTGACCTGCACAAACCCCATACTGATTGCTGAAGCAATAGAAAAGAAAGCGATTAATGCGGTACTTATAAAGCCAAACCAGATAGGCACGGTGATGGAAACAATTAAAGCGGTACGAGAAACGCAGTTCGCCGGATTGGGGGTCATTGTATCGCATCGCTCGGGCGAGACCGACGACACATTCATCGCGGACTTCGCGTACGGCGTCGGCGCCTACGGCATCAAGGCCGGCGGCTTTGGTCAGAAAGAACGCATCGCTAAATACTCCCGCCTCCTCGCCATAGAGCGCGAAGCTGAAACGATGTAGTGTCGTGACCAATTCACTTTTCTAATGTACTAATTTTTCTCCTATAGGGTATAATTTAGCACATGAAGAAAATGCGGACTGAAACAAGGGGACGATATCTGCCGATGCGCAATCTCATTCTCCGAACGCTTGCGGTCGGTGGCGTGATGAGCATCGCGCTCGTCGCACCGAAAACACTCACACTTCTTAAAAAGCTTGACCGCGCTGCAATCAATCGCAAGAATATGTATCGCCGTATTACGCAGGCAATCGCCAATCTCGAGCATGCGGGAATGGTGCGAACATCGGGAGAATACGGACAACGCAGGGTCGCCTTAACCGAAAAAGGCCATTCCACGATTGAGACGATTTATGCCAGCGAGTACCGCATCCCCGAGCCTGCATTCTGGGACGGCAAATGGCGAGTGGTGATGTTTGATATTCGCGAGAAACGCCGCACGACTCGTTCCAGGCTCCGACTTCTTCTCTCCGGTGCTGGCTTCCTGCGGCTTCAAGACAGCGTCTGGGTGTATCCATATCCCTGCGACGAGTTCGTCAGTCTCATTCGCGCACATCTGAAAAGCGGGACGGGCGAGATGCTCTCCTTCGTCGCCGAAGCGCTTGAATCGGACCGACATCTGCGCGAACACTTCCGCCTCGCATAATAATCATATAATCAGATGCACTAACTTTTGCCCTATAGGATAAAAATTAATACATTGATTCTATATAATACTGTAGAAGTCATTATTATTTCCACTCAACAATAGGACGGTTCAGAAATGATAGAATATGTCCATGAAAATTCATTACTTTTCGGGGGAGGTGTGGGAGGAGGAATATGTAAAAGCAAGATTATCGAATGAGGAGATTTCTTTTCACGAAGGCCCGCTCGCCGCGTTTCCGGACCTCGCTGACCCAGAGGCAGAAGTGCTCTGTATGTTTATAGAATCAAAAATAGGAGAAGATGGGATGAAGCGATTCCCTGCTTTGAAACTAATAGCGACGCGCTCAACCGGCTATGACCACATAGACATTGCCGCCGCGAAGGCGCGCGGTATAGCTGTAGCTAACGTCCCTTTTTATGGAGGAAATACTGTTGCGGAATTCACGTTTGCACTCTTACTCGCGCTCTCGCGGCGAGTCATTGACGCAGACGAACGCGTGCGCGATACGGGAACATTCTCACACGACAATCTTCGCGGTTTTGACCTCGCCGGTAAGGCAATCGGTATCGTCGGCTGTGGACATATCGGCGTTCACGTTATTCGCATTGCGAACGGTTTCGGAATGAAGGTTCTCGCCTTTGACGTAACAAGAAATGACGAACTCTCTCGAACACTCAATTTTACTTATGTATCGCTACCGGAATTGCTCGCGGCTTCCGACATCGTCTCCTTACATGTCCCATATAATGCACACACGCATCATCTCATCAATCGCGAGAATATCAGTACTTTCAAGAAAGGTGCGTACCTCATCAACACTTCTCGCGGTGCCGTTATAGAGACAAATGCTCTTGTTGAGGCGCTAAAGAGCGGCATCATCGCAGGGGCAGCGCTAGACGTGCTTGAAGAAGAGGGCGAGCTAAATGACGAAGCCGCACTCCTAACCGCGCCTCATCCGAACGAAGGAGCAATAAAGATTGCACTGGAGAATCATTACCTTATTACGCATCCGCGCGTCATCGTGACTCCGCATGTAGCATTCAACACGACCGAGGCTGTGGAGCGCATCTTGAACACGACTATAGAAAATATCAGCGCCTTCGCATCCGGCTCGCCAACAAATATCATCACTTAGAAACCACTGCGCGTTTCTTCTCGGAATCTTACTTCGTCTTCGTTCATGCCGAAGTAGTGGGCGTATTCGTGCCAGATCGTTTCAGCTACAATCTTCTTCACCTCTCCAAGGTCGTCATCTGATGTGCCCTTCCGTAGCCTTGAGCGGAGGAGGGCCGCCTCTTCTATCGGCAACTTGAAAAGCGTAATGGTGTCTGGGACCGTCGGGCCTATGCCGTACGAATCGCCGCGAATTGTAGCAGGAATGCCTTGATACAATCCTAGAAGCGTCTCACGTTCCGAAATGCCTTGGCGTTTTCTGACTTCTTCAGACGGCTCGTTTTCAACTAAGAGTGCAACGTTTTGTATCCTCTCGCGAAATTTCTCTGGAATGAGAAGAAATCCCTCCTGCACCAATTTATCAAATGCTTCGCGGGTCATATCTTGAAGTGTACAAGATTGCTGGTTCAGTAGCTGACGCAATACAAAAGCCGCTCTTTCGAGCGGCTTTTGCGAACGTGATGCCGAGCAGTACTGTACTGGCCTTAATGGTGGCCGGTACTGGTTCCCCTCCTTCGACAAGGCTACGAATTGCATTATCTTATGTAATCTTATACAATCTAATGTATCAGATATATAAGATTATGAAAGATAAATTCAGCAACAGAATACAAAGCCTCCCGAGCGAAATCTCGGAGCTCATTCGCCAGATAGACGAGCTACGCGGCCAGTGGGTAGAGGGTGCCGATTTGGATCGGCAAGTGCTCATGCGCCTGCGTAAATCGGTGCTCGTCACCTCAACAGGTGCATCAACACGCATTGAAGGATCAGAACTCTCGGACGAAGACGTGGAGAAGCTCATGCGCGGACTGTCGCTCAAGCGATTCAAGAGTCGTGATATACAAGAAGTGCAAGGGTACTACGAACTTCTCACGAATGTCTTCAATTCGTATCAGTCGATTCCCTTCTCTGAAGGAACGATCAAATTCTTCCATCGCGAGCTTTTGAAGCATGTCGAAAAAGATGACCAACATCGTGGCGAATACAAGAAGAAAGAAAACCGCGTGGAGATGGTGAACCCAGATGGCAAGTCGGTCGGCGTATTGTTTGAAACTACGCCCGCGTATCTTACGGGGAAAGAAATGTTAGAGCTTGTAGAGTGGGCACAGCAAGCTATGGTTGAACGTAAAATCCATCCGCTTCTCATTATCGGGAATTTCATCGTAGAATTTCTCTCTATCCATCCATTTGAGGACGGCAATGGGCGGCTTTCGCGCATCCTAACCAACCTACTTCTCTTGCAGCAGGGTTATGCCTATATTCCCTACATCTCGCACGAGAAGATTATCGAGGACAATAAAGCCGAGTATTATCTCGCGCTCCGCCAGAGTCAACGGACATTCCGTCTGCAAAACAACAACATGACACCGTGGATGCGCTTCTTCTTGAATGTGCTCCTAACCCAATCTAAGCAAGCACTCGGTCTGCTCACGCATGCTCAAACCGAGCAGCTTCTTTCTCCACAACAGGAATTGGTCTGGAAGAACATTCCGCAAACCGTCACTACAACTCCCAGCGAGATAGCTCTCGCGGCTAATGTGCCGCGCCCGACCGTGAACCAAGCATTGCAGAAACTTCTGCGGCTCAAGATGATTGAGCGCGTCGGCAGCGGCCGCTCGACGCGGTATCGTAGAAAGTAGTCTTTCTTATATAAAAACCCGCGCCGGAATTGAACCAGAATTTCGTGATTGCAGCACGGAATATCGTTCAATACGAGAGTCGGAATCGAACTGGAAATACGTTGTATATGCTGAAAACGCAAAAACCACTTTCGTGGTTTTTGCTCGCTTTTCTAGCCGAACAGGGGCGCCGGTACAGTACCGACTTTGACGGGGAACGGTACTGGTTCCTGGCGTCACAACCGTGTTGCGGGGGCCGGAATCGAACCGGCGTCTGGAGGTTATGAGCCTCCCGAGGTACCTCTCCTCTACCCCGCTGTTTAAAAGTATACCTATCTGAACAAGTTGCGCAACTTCGTTTTTAGATGGCCTTCAGCTCGCGGAAGACGGCTCCGTAACGCGCGATGGTGCGATGTGCCAATTCCTCGGATAGATTGAAGGCGGAGCCCTCGTGCGCTATCTGATTGCGCACCTTATGCGCCTCCCACGCGTCTTGAAGCGTTTCAAAATTTTCCGGCTCGGCCGCCTTCAGCTTCTCGCCGACGCCGTCGCCCACATACCCGTGCCGAGCGAGCGCGTCGTCAAGCATGATGTCAGCTTCAATAATCGCCTCGCGCCACTCGCTCGCGCTCGCGCCTTCAGCGAGCGATTCAATGTGTTGCCAGCGCGGATTTATTCCACCAGCCGCCTCCGGCGGCGTGATGAGCGTGCTGTAAAAAGTCTCCTCGCGCTTACGCAGTTCAAATAGTTTTACCGTCGCATATACAATAACGAACAATCCTACAACAGACAGAATATATCCTATGACGATAATCCAGAGCCAGATATGCGCGAAAAAAGCTTGTAGCGCTGCGTAATTAAAAACTGCGTGCGGTCCATAAATCCACTCATACAAAAGACGAAAGAAGTATTCTACGTTGGCCTGATTGCCTGACATATAGACTTATTATACTACTTCGCTAAAGCTACGAAGTACGCTGTACCACATCTCCGACGGCGAAAAGCGATTCTTCTGATTGATGCGGGGCGGTGAAATGTATGCCGACCGGAAGTTTCTTCTTTATCCCGAGCGAAGTCGAGGGGCCTTCTCTTTCTACTGTGCCCATCGGGACGGATATCGCCGGCATGCCGGTCAGGTTCGCGAGGACCGTGAAAGCGTCTTCCAGATAAAGCGAGAGCGGGTCGGTCTTTTCTCCTATCTTGAACGCAGGCGATGGCATGGTCGGCGTCGCGATTATGTCAATTTCTTCAAACGCGGTGTTGAATTCGCGCGTAAGTTCCTCGCGCGCGGCGACTGCTTTACGGTAATACGCGTCAATATAGCCAGAAGAGAGCACGAACGTGCCGAGCAGAATACGCCGACGCGTTTCTTCCCCGAACCCTTCAGTGCGCGAGAGGATGTAGTCGTCAAGAAGAGTCTTTCCTCTCGCCGCATGGCCGTAACGCATGCCGTCCAAGCGCGCGAGGTTGGTAGAGACCTCGGCGAAGTTGATGATGTAATAGGCGGCGAGCGCTGGCTCCGCGGAAGGAATTTTAATCTCTTTTACTTTTAAACCAAGTTTCTTAAGGGTTGATTGAAATAGTTTGTATGTATCTTTATCAAGAGCTTCAGTGAAAAAGTGCGTCGGTATGCCTATTGTTTTAACTTCTTTATTTTTTCTAACGTACAAACCGTCCGGAATAGAAGTGGAATCTTTATCATCTCGGCCTCGGATTGCGCTCCAGAGAATTTGCGCATCTTCTACGGTCTTAGTAATCGGACCAACTTGGTCAAACGACGATGCCGCCGCGATAATGCCGGAGCGCGAGACACTGCCGTAGGTTGGCTTAATGGCGACTACACCGCAGTAGCTAGCAGGATTCCGTACTGAACCGCCTGTGTCGGTGCCGAGCGCGGCTATGGCCATGTGCGCGGCGACAGCGGCGGCGGAGCCGCCGGAGGTGCCACCAGATACGCGAGTCGTATCATGAGGATTTTTCGTAACTCCAAAAGCAGAATTCTCGGTAGAACTGCCGAGCGCGAATTCGTCCATATTTGTGCGGCCGAGAAAGAGCGCACCTGCAGCTTTTAACTTTTTAATAACAGTCGCATCGTAGGTGGCGCGATAATTCGCGAGCATTTTAGAGCCGGCGCTCGCAATCTTCCCTTCTATCAAGATATTGTCTTTGAGCGCGAGCGGGATTCCGCAAAGTACCGGTGCCGAGCGTCCCGATGCCGATGTTGCCTCTTCATCAATCCTTTCCTGCGCTGCCGAAATTGCCGAATTATCCGCATCAAATATTTCAAGATACGCGTTCAGCTCCGGATTCTTCGCGTGCGCGGCTGCAGCGCACGCGTCCCAGAGCTCGCGCACGGTCAGCTCCCGCGCGCGGAGCGCGCGGGCTGCCTCTACAATCGTCATCTCATTCGGCGCTTTCATACGAACGAGCTCATGAGTAAGAAAGCATGTAGTATTGGCCTAGCGGCCCGAGCGCTTGCTTTCTTGCTCGTGAGCGAAGCGAGTTTAATCATGGCTGATTATCTGCTTCACCGATAACGCATCGCCTTCTCTTGCAGGGAACTGCGCGGCAAGTTTCTCGGTGTACGCGCCCCCCGCATGTGGCTCGCCGTCTTCGCGCATGACGTTACGCAACGCTGGAAGTCGGATATCAGAAGTCGGGAGTCGGAGGGATTCAAGCTGCCCGACGTATTTAAGTATCGCGTCAAACTCGCTCGTGAACTTCTCCAACTCCTCATCCGCCACTCGTATGCGTGCGAGTGCGGCGAGTTTCTGTACCTCCTCCTTTGTCGCCATGCTGTCACTTTATCACGACTTAAGTTTTTTTAGGAACTCGGTTTCGGTAATGACCGAGACGCCCAACTGCTCGGCCTTGGTGAGTTTAGAGCCGGGGTCGGAGCCCGCGACGACAAAAGATGTTTTGGATGAGACAGAATTAGCGGTTTTGCCGCCCGCGCGGCGCACCCTTGCAGCGGCTTCTTCGCGCGAGAGCGTCGGTAGCGTGCCAGTGATAACGACCGTCTGACCGGTCAAAGGACCTTTCTTTGGCGCAATAACTTTTTGAATTTTCAAATGTTTCTGAAGTCGCGCGAGGAGCGCGCGATTACTGGAATCTCTAAACCACTGTGCGACCGACTTCCATATTATCGGGCCGATGCCGTCTATTTTTGAAAGTGACTCCTCGCTTGCTTTACCGAGCGCGCCGAGCGTCGGGAAGTTCGTCGCCAAGAGAAACGCTGTTTCTCCTCCCACATGCGGTATTCCGAGGCCGATAAGCAGTCTGCCTAGCGAGACTTTTTTAGAAATTTTAATTGCGCCCACAAGATTGTCAGCTTTTTTCTCTTCAAACCCTTCTAGCGTGAGCAATTCCTCTTTTGTCAGCTCAAAAATATCGTCAAAGTCTGAAATGAGATTCTGTTCCATAAGAAGCCGCACCGTCTCCTTCCCACAACCTGTGATATTTAACGCACTCCGCCCGGCAAAATGTATCAGACGCCGCGTCTGTTGCTCAAATGAACCAGAGACTATGCATCTATGCGCTGCTTCTCCAGGTACTCTCTCAATACTGCCGTCGCCACCACAAAGGGGCGAATGCGTCGGGAACTTCCATACTTTGGCATTTTTCGGGCGCAATTCTTTTATGACGGAAACTACTTCCGGAATAACATCGCCGGCTTTTTGTAAAATGACCGTGTCTCCTATTCTAATATCTTTCTCTTTTATAAAATCCTCGTTATGGAGCGTTGCGCGCGCAACGGTTGAACCCGCCACCAATACCGGAGAGAGATGCGCAACCGGCGTGAGCTTCCCCGTGCGCCCCACTTGGAGCGAGATGCTCTCAACAATCGTCTTGACCTGCTCGGGTGGGAATTTATACGCGATGGCAAAGCGCGGCGCCTTACCGGTGTATCCGAGTGTTTCCTGTTCCGTACGTGACTCAACCTTCAGAACAACGCCATCAATCTGATAATCAACTTTCTCTCGCGTCGAAGATCCCAAGCGACGCGAGGGGCTCCCCTTCCATTTTTGCCAATACGCAAATACTTCTTTAAGCGAATCTGCGTGTTTATGCTCCGAATTGACCGGTAGCCCAAGCTCCGCGAGATATGCGAGTTCTTCGCTCTGCGTCAGAGGTCCGCCAGCTGGCGGATCAGACGTGCGTGCGACATCGTAAAGAAAGGCACCTAGCGGACGCTCCGCCGCAATCTTCGGGTCCAACTGGCGGATAGAGCCGGCTGCGGCATTACGCGGATTCGCGAATTCTGATTCGCTCTGAGCTCGTCGAAGAGCATTGAGTTTTTTAAATCCAGAACGAGTCAAATACACTTCGCCCTCGGCGATGAGGTCAACGGGGCGCGCGAGACGTTCTGGAATTTCGCGTATCGTGCGAATGTTGTGTGTGACATCTTCGCCTATCTCGCCATCGCCGCGCGTCGCCGCGCACACTAGCCTTCCCTTTTCATAAGTAAAAACTACCTTCAGCCCGTCTATCTTTAATTCAAGGTCGTAACCTGAATGTCGGGACGTAGTACGTCCCGACATGAAACGCCGGACGCGCTCGTCAAACGCGCACACCTCTTCTTCGGAGAACGCATCGTTAAACGACCATTGTGGAACTTCATGCTTCACTTTTTTTAAAAACGGCATCACATCTCCCACGACTCGCCGAGTAACGGAGTCGGCGACAGCGAGTTCGGGATACTTTTCTTCAATTTCTTTAAGTTCGCGATGAAGGGCATCATATGCGTCATCGGATATCTCCGGTGCATCCAGAGTGTAATATTTGTGCGCATGATGCGCGAGAAGCTTCTGAAGCTTCGTTGCTCGTTCCTTAATCTCCTTCGGTGCCGGCATAACTAGTAACGAACATTGAGTCCTCGTGCTACGAACCGCGCGCCGTTCGGGCTCGCTACCGTACTGCACGAGACATCATAGCCCTGCGAAAATATGTACGTTGTTCCCGCGCCGTTGGGCTTGTAAACGGTTACGTCTGCACATCGTTTATTTGAATCCAGAGAGAGACGATTTGTCACAATCCACTGCGAAGCAGACCATATCTTTGTCGCGGAAATCGGAGAGGAGCCGTCGCAAGTCATCGCTGGAGGCGACGGAGGATCGCTTGATGGATACGCAAAACGATTCTCTTGCTGGTCGGCGTAGAGCGCGCATTCAAGACCTGCATCGGCGGCATAAAACGCATACTGCGATTGAATCGCAGATGAAGCGAGCACCTGCTGTTTATACGAAAGCGAGCCGAGAGCGAGGCCGAATGCGAGCATGACCGACATAAAAATGACGGCGATGAGCAATGCAAAACCTCGAGTAGGTTGCAGGTTGCAGGTTGCGGCTGACAGATTTATGCTATGCCCTCGCAGTTTTCTGCAAGCTGCAAGCTGTTGTCTGCAAGCTGTTTTTTTCATTGCCATGGAGTTAAATGGTCGCTGATTGTTACCGAATAGAGAGTCCCATGGAAGCTCCATGATACCGTTGATACGATGCGCTCGTCGCTCGATGAGACATCAATCGCCTGTACCGTACGCGTGAAAGGAGTTGCTGTTCCTCCCTGCTGGGTATATCCATAGGTGCCGTTGGATAACTGTGTCACATATAACGATACGCATGAACTTCCTGAACAAGGGGACAACGACATACCGCTGCCGGAGCCCATGTTTCTTGAAGGGTCGAGCGTACATGTTGTCGCACGACATTGATTGATAGATGCATTTAGAAAAGTGTCCCATGCAGTGGTTGAGACATTAGCTCCGCCTGCCTGATATGCGGAGAGATATGCATTATCGCGCATTGCGCGCACGTATTCTATGCCTTCCTGCGCGAGATATGAGGCGGTAAGCTGGTCGCGCGAGATCTGTGCCGCGACGATAGCGCGGCTCGCGGTAAACAGAGGCCCCGCGATGGCGAGCGTAAGAATGGTTATGGCGACCATTGTTTCAATAAGGGTAAACCCAGTTGGCAGTTGGCAGTTGGCAGTTGGCAGTATTTCACTGCAACCTGCAAGCTGTAATCTGTAAGCTATTTTTTTCATATGTCGCTACCGCGCATGGTCGCGCCGGTCTCTACGGTAAAGGCTTCTGTCTTCCCCGGCCCCGAAGAGACCGTGCCTGAAACAATGATGGTCACGCGAGACTGCAGATAATCGCTAGGCGGCTTAGCGGTGCCGGACGCGTAGAACATAAGGGATGAAATGGTTACCGATGGGTCGGTAAGAGCGACCCCATTTTGAGTAATGACGGCAGCGGAAAGTGCGTAATTTATCGTTACGCCGCTTGAATTTCTCACCGAAAAATTCGCACCGCCGTTACTACAGTCTCCGCTGCTATTGCATGAATAGTTCGTACCGGTGCGGATGGTGCGTGTCATAGTCTCCAGAGCAAATGAGAGATTATTTATTCCGGTCGCGATGCCCTGTGTCTGCCGATTAATGCCTATCATCACCAGATATGCTTCGGATGCTAACGTCATGATAAGCGCGAAGAGACCTACCGCGATTATGAGCTCTATAAGAGTATACCCACGGACTCCGGATGTCGGATGTCGGATGTCAGACAGTCCGTTTTCTGATTTCTGATTTCTGGTTTCTAGAGTCATGGACATGAGACTGCATTTGCATTTATCTGTCCAGACGCAGATACTGAAATATAATGAGCACCGCCCTGCGGTGAAGAAACGGTGAGACATGCTGATGTAGCAGGAAAGGACGCGGAATATGAACCGTTCACACTTATGAATGGTTCCGGATTCGGCCGCGCGAATACGATATCCAAAGAGGATAATCCGCCGCCCAGTGCGTAAGCGCATGACCAACTGCTTGTCGAATATGCGCAAAAATCACTTATAGTAATTCCGTTCCCGAGAGCGTAACTTGTGACTTTTTCTCCCTGTCCGGACTCATAACTGCAGTTTCCGGACTGCGCGTTCGGAGCAGATACATCGTTAATGGGATGGCACACTGAAGAAACTGAAGGCGATGGATATGTATCTGCAAAGAGAGTAAAAGAGCCTGGAGTTCCGCTCTGAAAATGCAGACCATATCCGGCATTCACCGTAGTCCCGACAGCACGACTGCCAAGCCCGTATGTCTCGGCAGAGCGCAATGAGAGAGCAATGTCGTAGGCGGTATTCGCGAGTATGAGCGTTTTGTTGAAAGAGCTATGGCTGGTGAGCACGACCACCGTGATAATGACGATGATGGTGAGCACGACCATAAGCTCTACAAGTGTAAAGCCTGCCTGAGCAGGGCTCGCAGTCAGGCCGCGATAAAGGCGAATGGGTTCCATTGAGTGAAATAGGCGAGGACGAAGCCCGCCGCGAGATACGGCGCGAACGGCACCTCAACTCCCATTCTAGAGCCATGTGGTCTCCTATACAACAGAGCTATCCCAATCAGAGCGCCAATCCAAAAAGAGAAAATAAATCCGGAAAGGGCGGCAGAACCTACAAGAAGAGACAGTCCGAATGCAAGCGGAGCATCCGCGAGTCCCATATAGCGTCCGCGCGAAAGGAAGTGGATAAGCGCAAGACTCCCTGCGATGAGGGCTGCGGTGAGAAGAGAGGACGCGAACATTGAGAACGATGGTGCGAGGAAAAAACCGGATACCGCGCTCGCTATAACGAATATAATAAGAAGCGATGACGGAAGTATCTGATGAGAAATGTCATATAGTACAAGCGCAAGAAGCACAGAGAGCGAAATTAAGAATAAAATGAGTTCAAAAGTAATCCCTAAATTGAGATACGAGAGTACAAAAAGCACTCCGAGTAGAACTTCAGTAATCGGAGAAAACGGAGAAATTCGGACACCGCAACAAATGGACCTTCCTCGCGATAATAAGAATGAAAAAACTGGAATGAGTGCGGACGGAGGAAGAGATGAATTACACGCATCGCAGCGGGAACGTCCGGTTAAGAAGCCTTGTCCGGTGTAGAGACGCACAGAGATTACGCCGACGAAGCTCGCAACGATTGCACCGAGTGCAAAGAAAATAATTTCCATGTGAATACACTCATGTTATCAGACAAAAACGAACGGCCATGCGCGCATGGCCGTTCGTTTTTGTGGTTTCAGTCCAGAACCTAGAACTATGAGCAGACAGTAGCTGTACCGAGAACTGTAGTCACTTGCTTCGCATTACCGGTGCTGTCAACGCACCAGTACTTGGTATTGTCAGCCAAGAGTTGTGCTTGAATAGCGTACGCGGTCGTTGAGTTATTGCAGACGACTGAACCAGCTCCGTTGGTAGAATCAGCTCCTGCAATCGCTTTGACAATAGTTGCATCAGAGAAGACTCCTGTTGCACAGCTGTTGCCGGCTGTGCCGTATGTATTCGCTCCCGTACCTCCGTAGTAAATCTCGGCCTGTGTCCGGATGGTGGAAAGGTCGGATTGGATGGCCGCATCGTTACCCTTAGAGCGAGCCGTGTTCAGCGAGGCGAGCACGACAGCAGAAAGGATGCCGATGATGGCGATGACGACTAGTAACTCAATTAGGGTGAAACCCTTTGAACTATTTTTGTACATAATTTATTATATTCGGCTAATGTGTTCATTGTACGCCTTGTAAACTCTAAAAGAAACGGGGCTGTGGATAGCACTACTTCGCTTAAGAAGGCTACGAAGTGCGGGTGCTCATAGAGCACCAGCTAGGTTGTAGATAGGCAGTAAGACGGCGGCGAGGAGCGTACCGACTCCTAGACCGAGCATGACTATCATAATCGGCTCAATGAGGCCGACGAGCGTGTCAACGGCGTTCGTCACCTCGCGATTATAGAACTTCGCGAGGGTGGTGAGAATCTTTCCGAGTTCTCCAGTCTCTTCGCCGACCTTGGTCATCGCAATCATGATACTCGGAATTTCCGGATGCTTTCCGAGAGCTCCTGAAATGGATGAACCTCCCTTTACGTCCTTGCCAACTTCTACAAGCACCGCCTCGTAGGCGGCGTTACCGACGACCGAGCCTGTAATCTCAATCGCTTCAACGACCGATACGCCGGAAAGAAGCATCGTAGAAAAATTGTCTGCGATTCTGGAGAGATAAAGTTTCTTGTAGAGGTCGCCTACATACGGAACGGATAGTTTAAGGCTGTCAAGAACGAGTTTCCCTCTCTCGGTCTTGCTCAATTGCCAAATATAGAAACCGCCGGCCGCAAGCGCGATAAGCACGAAGATGCCGTAACTGACAAGGAAATTTGAAAGTCCTATGACTATCTTGGTGTAGATAGGCACTTCCTGTCCTGAATCCACCAGAATGGCGCTGATTTTCGGAATGACGAGGGTTAACATAAGTCCCATCACGCCGAAGAATACAGCGATTACGAAAATAGGATAGATGAGTGCGTTCTCGGCCTTACTGACGATGTCGTAAGAACGGTCCAGATAATCTGCGAGATATACGAATGTTTCGGACAACTTGCCGGACTCTTCTCCCGCACGGACCATGTTCACATAAAACGCAGTAAATACCTTAGGGTGACGCGCGAGCGCCTTAGATATCGGACTTCCGCCCTGCAAGTCGTCCCCGACCGCCGACAGAATATTCGCGAGCTGTTTGTTGTCAACCTCGGCGGCAAGAAGCCGGAAGACGCGGAGCGCAGATACCTGCGCTTCAAAGAGCGTCGCTATCTGGCGCGAGAGTATGACGACATCTTTGTTAGAAACACGACCGAAGAATGGTAAGTCCATGTCCAGCAAAGAACGCTTTTCTGCGGACTCAATCACCGAGATGATTAGGTTGCGCCGCTGGAGCGCCGAGACCGCGACCTCCTGCGACGGGGCTTCTATCGTCCCGTCCCTCTCGTGCCCGTCTTGGTCAATCGCGTGGTATTTGAAGAGCATAGAGACAGTGTAGCGCACACTTCCCTATGCGGTTACGCTTACATGTTGATATTAAAGATTTTTACATGCGCTACCTAGAATACAACTCGTTCAGCCTCGCTCTCGTTATAAAACCAACATAGCCAGTTGCGTTGATTCCATACTTTGTCTGGAAGTCCTTCACCGCAGTGTAGGTTTGGTTGTAGAAACCGCCGGTTATCTCTCCCGCATAGACACCCTCTTTCATAAGGGCTGTCTGGAGCGCCTTAATGTCTCCAGGATACGGCGAGCCTATCTGTAAGTCCTTATCCCAGAAATACTTGAAACTTGCCTGTGTTTGAGAAGCTGGATTACGTGCCATCAATCCATCAACAGCGCTCAATGCGCTAGCCGTTTGAGATGTCGCTGTAAACGGAGAGCTCCGCACGAATGGTTGTGTCCCATTGTTCTGGAAATATACGAGTTCGTATGTACCCACAGTCTTCGGTGCAACCAGAGTTTTTGTCCCGCTTGCAGTGCCGCCGGTGTAGAACCAACTCACGCCCTGTCCACTTATATACTGATACTCTGGAACACTGCCCCATCCGCTGCCGGCAATGACGACGCCTATCCAATCATAGGCGGATGATGGGGTGAAATTGCTCCAGGTTGCCGAGATTGTGCCTCCCGGAGCGTAAAACGGCTTGTCGTACGTTACTTTTGCCGCCGCAGCCGTGACGGTGACCGTTACAGACTGTGTGACAGAGCCACCAGGACCTGTGCATGTAACGTCGTAGGTGTTCGTCTGTGAAGGAGCGGCTGTCACATTGCCTGACAGAGCGCTACTGTCCGGAGCGACACAAGATGTCGCGTTAGTGGACGACCATGTGAGCGTTGTTGATTGACCGGAGTAAACACTTGTTGGGTTCGCGGTAAGTGTGAGTGTCGGCGCGGGGGTTGTTGTAACGTTAATCGTAACGCTCTTTGTGACACTTCCGCCGGGGCCAGTGCACGTAACATTGTAGGTGTTCGTCTGCGAAGGAACGGCTATCACATTACCTGACAGGGCACTACTGTCCGGAGCAACACAGGATGTCGCGTTTGTAGATGACCAGGAAATAGTCGACGATTGTCCTGCGGTAATAGAGGCCGGATTTGCTGTTAACGAAAGCGTCGGGGCGGGAGTTGTATTAGACACAAACCCAAACGGCGCGTCGCTCTTGTCATCCACGTAGCCCGTGCCGTCTGCCTTCTGGCCAGTGATGTAGATTTTATAGATTGACTGATTTAATGTGTCGCCAAGTCCGTATGTTAAGGTAGGACTGCTTGGGTTCCAGAAAAATTCGCAGTTACCTTTTGGGTCGCACGATTTAATCGTGTGCAGATCTTTAACTATCCAGGCAACCCACTGGTCATTCTTGTACAAGGCAATAGATGAAGATTCTATTCCCTCTGTGAGCCATGATATTTTATTTACTTCGTTAACTTTGAATATTTCACCTCGATTCGGGCTTGTGATTTGGAGAGACGCTGATGAAGCAACCGAATTTACATAAACATAGTCAGATCTTGATGCCTCGTCATTTTTTTGGCATGTAAGTCCTATAGAACTACCCGCATAACCTGAATAGTATGCCTCCCGATTTCCATTGGGCGCTACAGCAATACTAAAGACATTAGTTTCGTTCAATGATGGGTGCACGCTACTTATCCTGCAGTTCGTCATGCCCGGAGACGTTGTCCAGCTCAGATTAATTCTTTGCAGATCAGAGAGCGATACTGGTCCGTCAGACCACCCACCCAACGTGTTGATCTTGATATCAACGGCGCGCGGTAGAAGTGTGAAGGGCGCATCACTCCAATCTCCCACCCATTTTTTGTTGTTGATGACGTGAACATAATATTGACCTGGAGTGGGATAGGTAATCGCATTTGTGACCATGTCTCGTACTTGACCCTCCCAATGTATCGAGGCTTTTCCGCTCGGGATTATTTCATAGACTGAATTAAATCCATCCCCGACCTTTTTTTCTAGATACGCTTTCACATCGCTCGAAGGATTAACTCCATTGTTTGGATCATACGGACTCCACGTAATCGTATTCAGCTGGCCAATCTCCCACTGCTCTCCGCCGTTCGGAGCGGTGACGGTGATGCCTGATGAAGAAGTTCCGCAACTGAAATTCGCATATTCGTTATTGCCATCTATCACCGTGGTAGAGGAACCTCCACAACTACTGCCCCATGTCATTGGTGCGTTTGGCCAGCCTTTTACCGTTGCTACACATGTCCCAACTCCCGTGCAACCATAGCGCCCAACCCAATTGGCTTTCGTGGGTAACTCTCCCCAGCACTTCTGCTCTGTTGTCGCGCCATTGAAGACACATTTCACTTGTTCTGAAAAAGAAGCAACAGGTTGTGCCCCAACCGCGACCGTCACTTCAGCGCTGGCAGAGCCGGCGCTGTTGGAGACGGTGAACTTCGGCTTGTAAGTGCCTCCGTAATTGTACGTGTGCGTAAATGTAGCCGATGTTTGGAGTCGGCTATCCTGACTCGCTCCGAGCATAGAAGCGCCATATGCTTCGTCTCCCCACAGTACCGAGTAACTTAATTGCGCGCCCGGATTATTTGGTACTGATGCGTTTACCGTCCACGTGCCGGACTGTCCCACGCTTAGTGACGCGGGGCCATCAATGCCATTAACAACCGGTGCGCTCAAGTTTGAATTTGAATCTGTGACGGTAATCGTCGCGGTACCGAGAATTTCTTGTGGAGCCAGCACGCATACCGCACCCGCAGGCGCGGTGCATGGGGATGATTTGGTGAGCTGCGCAGTGTACGTGCCGGGAGAGGTGTAGTTGTGTATGGTATCAAATCCGCCTCCGGCTTGCGATAACCCCGACGTAGTTCCATCTCCAAAATAGATTTCGTATATTCCATTCGGATTTAAGCCCGATGTGGTGAATCGCACGGAGAGTGGCGCTGTGCCGTATGTCGGCGAGGCGGAGAAAGACGCCGTACTGCACCTATACAATGCGTTTAGTTTCGCGCGGGTGAGAGGTCCGACATAACCCGTCTGGCGGATGCCGTATTTGGCTTGGAATCTGACCACATCGCCAGCGTTATCCTCGTCGAAGTCTGAATTATTTCCAGTAGTATCAATGCCTGAAGAGGATAGGGCCTGATTGAGAGCCGAGACATCGTCTCCGCTACTGCCGACGGTGAGGTCTCTGTTGAAGTTATGACAGAACGCTTGCCTTGTGGTTGTCGGGGTACCGCCCGTGAGCGAGGCCTGTACATTATTGATAACCGACTGGTCTGCGCCAAACGAAGAAAGAAGCGAGAGAATCGCCTGAACCTGCGAGTCGGTGAGGACTGCCGCCTGTGTGAACGCAGGAGAAACAAGAATGCCGATGGAGAGAACAACACCAACGAGATATTTTTTCATAAAATGGCTAGAATTGGTAATGCTGGAATAGTACAACCCCCCCCTAAAAATCAAGCTCGTGTGTGTATAACTTCAGTATTTTCCCCTTTCATATAAAAACGAAAACCGCCCAGCAAATCGAGCCAGACGGGCTTCAATTCGTGGACGGTCAGAAAAACCCTCCTACCCACTTGGCCCACTTTGGCAAATGTGGGAGCGCTAAGAGGGAGAGAGTGAACAGGCCACTGAGTATGATCAAGATGGCCAAGATGGCCAAAAGGCATTTCTTGCCAAAACTCCTGTCGTCCTGGTTTATTTGGTCCAGATATGCCCTGATGTTCTCCTCGGTCATAGGCGGCAGATACAAGCCCGCCATCTGCGTAAATCTTTTCTCCATGGTTATCCTCGCTTATGTGCACAAGACGGTGTCGCTCGGCGAGCGACATGTGGTCTTGCGAGTCAATCCGCAATTACCATAACACGCCGACAAGAATAAAGCAATCTCTCGTAATGGTTCAATACCTTCGCAACACCCAGGGCTTAAAGTTGTTGCATGGCATACACACAAAACCCCAATCTCCCGAAGGTTCGCATGGAAGCTGTTCGCTTAGTCAAATATCGCGGGTGGAGCATGCGCAAGGTTGC
>ORJL011425237.1_pt1 | contig 24870 bp, 14 predicted proteins | sample 1779941 | NCBI WGS metagenome assembly ORJL01 (sample SAMEA104232317, study PRJEB22302) | groundwater metagenome | biome: forest; feature: aquifer; material: groundwater | place: USA | collected 2011-08-07 | depth 5.8 m
CGGCGGCGGCCCCACGAGCGCCGCGACAAAAAGCCGTTACAGCTTCGAGGCTGTCGACTCTCTGCCGGACTCGGTGCGCGTCAGCGTGCGGATGACCTCCGACTCGCCGAACGGCGGTCTGTCCCTGTTCTTCGCGGGCCTTCTGGGCCACCACACGACCCAGATGTCCGCCAGCGCGATTGCCATGATGGTCCCGCGCGACATCGTGGTGGTTGCGGATCTTTCCGGTTCGCACACCGACGACAGCGAGCTCCGGCACTACCGAGACACCGACGTGAACATGTACGACGTCTGGGATGCGTTTGCGTTCTCCAAGGGTATGAACGGCGTCGGGAACCTGTGGGCGTCGCCGGGCGCGGGGAATCCGGCTGTTGTTCCGGCTGCTCACGGAGTTGGGCTGGGATCGCTTCCCTCCGGATTCGTCGATCCCGGCACCGCCGCCAGCGGAGCGCAGGTCGGTCCGACTTGGGGATGGATGTATCACTGGGGGAGCGAGCTCGATTCCGATACGTACGTGCCGAGCACGGATCCCGGACTGATGTACCTTCCGCGCAGCTCGAACTGGACAAGCGCGAGCTACGCTAACCTGACGACGGGATTGACAGCCGCAGGCTACAGCGCAGCGGAGGTTGCGGCGCTGAAGTCGAGCACGTACGACAGCTCGCAGGATTCAAGCGGTCAATACGGCTGGACCAATCGCGTTGCCGTAGCACTGGGTCTGGCTCGATGGGACAGCGGCCTACCTGGCGGACGCTGGTCGACGCTTCCCCCTGGGACGCCGAAGAAAACCGGTAACAACAACAACTGGCCCGCCGCGAGCGAATTGACCTGGCTTGTGCCATACCCCTTCGCCCAGGGTTCGTGGAACGACTACATCTACAACTACGCCCGCAGCACCAGCACGGCCATGTACACGGAAGGGAGCACCAGCTTCCGTTACCGGTTCGGATTGAAGACGTTCATGAACTACCTACTGGAAACACGTGAGTCGCACGCGGAGACGCCGGAGATGGCGGACGTTCCGACGCAACCGATGGAAGCGGTCAAGGACTCGGTCGACCGCATGATGCAGGTCATCACCGATCTCGACACGGACGATCAGGTGGCGCTGGTCATCTATGGCACGACGGTCCACACGGAGATCCCGCTGACGCGGACGTACTTCGATGTCAGCAATCGACTGAGGGCGATGCAGGCGGGTTATTACGACTCCTACACCAACATCGGCGGCGGTCTCAACGCCGCGGTGACAGAGTTGCAAAGCTCGCGAGCCCGTCCGGCGGCACGGAAGGTCATCGTCTTGTTGACGGATGGTAAGGCCAACGTCAACGAGTTCGGTGAGACGACGAGTTACGCCGGCGGTTCCGCCTACACCACCGCGGAAGCGCAAGCGGCGGCGGATCTGGGCATTCGCATCTTCACCGTCAGCGTGGGCTCAGACGGTGACCAAGTCCTGATGCAGGACGTGGCCGACATCGGCGGCGGCGAGATGTTCCACGCCGAGGGCTCGATTGACGAGTACAGCGAACAGCTCGATGCGATCTTCCAGGAACTCGGGGGTCGCCGACCCGTCGAGCTGATCCAGTAGCAAGCGTTCTTCCGTCGAGACTCTCCTCGTCTCAACGGGAATCCGAAACACCTTGCCCGGCCGCCCGGGGTTCTCCGTGGTCTCGCACCACGGGGACCACGGGCGGAACTTTTTTGGACGTCGGCGCAGAAACGGTTCGGAACCATTCTGCGAGTTCCATTGAGCAAGAATGGCCGCTGCTTCGCAAACCAATCGTATGTTAATTTGACGGGGTTGCGCCGGGGGCGAGCGCACGGCGCAATCACCAGACTTCGCGACGCTCTGTTTTGGCGAAGGGGAGGTAGGAGGGGAGAAACATGGGAAAGACACTTGCGAGTTCGACTGGTTCCTTGTGGAAAGTTCGGATGCTCTTTGGCGGGATTGTAGCGCTGGCAGTGGCGGCGACGCCCGCGGCGATGTCCCAGGAAGCCGATGCCTTGCCTATTGTGCGGGTGGAAGAGGACTGGCAGCTCGTCTTGAACGAGCCCAACGACGACACGGACTGTCCACAGTTTCACACAGTGATGTCGCCGACCGCGGACGTGGACACCTATTACGCGGAGGTGCTTTGGAACCATCGAGAAACCCCGGACTACGCCTCGGGCGGCATTCAGCTTCGAAGCTGGTACGATGAATTGCTCCTGCGCCGACGGACGGTCGAAACGCGAACTCTGAGCGAGTCGGCCGAAACCATCACTTGGACGCAGGCGCTCGAGGCCGACGACGAGGAGCTGACCTTCTCGCTGACCAACGGCGGCTCATCGACGTGGGGTTCCTTCGGGCGCGACATGGTCATCGACATTCCGACGGGGATTGTCGAACTCAGCGCTTACAGTCCCCATGTCTCGGCCGAGAATTCTTGCATCACTTACGGCTCAAACCGCATCGAATCGTTGAGAATCACGGCCGTTCGCTACTACGGTCCGGAAGGCGTGCTTCTCCAAGAGGACACCACTCCGGTGAGCGTCTACGAGTTGGGCGATCACGAACTGGAGGAGGACGAGGAATAAAAACGAACGATCGTTGCGGAACAACCCGCGTCCGCGCGGGTTCTTGCCCATCGACCGTCTTAAAGCGTGGGGACGGCGCTCAGGTCGCCTCCGGTCCTTCCGGAGTTCATCCCACGGTCCGTGGATCCGATATCGGCGAAGACGCCTGGGGAGTACGACTACGATGCGACGAGTTAGGTTTTTCAATCCCGATCCGCGTCGACGAGGCGCGAGCGCGGTGTTCGTGGCAATCAGCCTGACCACCCTGCTGGCCTGCGCCTCCCTGACGATCGACACGGGCATGTTGTATTCGACACGGACCGAGCTGCAGCGTACCGCTGACGCGGCGGCACTCGCGGGTACGCTGCGACTGATGGACAACGCCCGCCTCAAGGACAGCACGCATCTAGCGGCCGTCATCGATGACTCGCGCGACGTGGTGAGCGAGTACAGCGGTCGCAACGCGGTGAACAACGAAAGCCCGACGGTGACGTCGGGCGACGTGTCCGTTGGATACCTTAAGGATCCCATGAGCATGACCGAGGCGATGGACGTTTCCGATCCGACCCGGTTCAACGCGGTTCGGGTCATGGTTCGCCGCGACGACGTGGCCAACGGTCCGGTCGATCTGTTCTTCGCCAAGCTCTTTGGGAAGAATTCCAGTTCGATCACCGCGTCAGCGGCAGCCGCGTTCATGGACGGGGTGGTCGGGTTCCGCCCGACGTCGGGAACCGGTAACGCCGGGATTCTGCCGCTCGCTCTGAAGGACACGGCTTGGCAGAAACTGCTGGACGGAACGAAGACAACCGGCGACGTCTATTCCTATAACCCCGAAACGGGAACCGTGTCTACGGGCACGGACGCTATCGAAGAGTTGAACCTCTATCCCGGATCCGGCGGGACGCAACTGCCGCCGGGAAACTTCGGAACCGTGAACATCGGACCGTCCAGTGGAAACAGCACGGCACACCTGTCCAGTCAGATTCGCTACGGTGTCACGGAGGCGGACTTGGTTCCCTACGGCGGGGAGCTCAAGCTGGGGTCGGACGGCACGCTGAGTCTCAACGGCGACACAGGACTAAGTGCCGGCATCAAGGATGATCTCGCGGCTATCATCGGGAAACCCAGAGTTATTCCGATTTTCAGCACAGTGGCCGGTCCCGGAAACAACGCACAGTACACGATCGTCGGGTTTGCCGGCATCCGGATTCTCGGCGTGAAGTTGACCGGATCCATGAACAGCAAGTACGTGATCATCCAACCCGCGTTGGTCGTAGATGATTCAGCGATTACGGACGACGCCAACGGAAAGAGCTACTTCGTGTATCAGCCCGTTCGCCTCGTTCAATAGACGAACCGGGCGGCAACAGAATCGGCGGCGACCGTGCCGCGGCGAGAACATTGGGCGGATCGAACCTCAGGTTCGGTCCGTTCCCATTCGTAGGCGCGATCTTCCCGATCGCCGGGCTCGACAATCGCCGAGCGTCCGGGAAAGGGCCGCGAATCTACCGTGCCGGTACGGACGCAACGACCCCATGCACGCGTTTGTTTTTCCCAACACGCCCGCGCACGGTCGACCGATACTTGGGACGATCGTCTGTGGTTCGGGATCGGGCGGGACGCGGCGACGCGAACGGCGTAGCCGCAGCCTGTCGGACGGGGCGTTGTCGTTGACTTGCCTCTCTGCGAGTCCTACGATTGCTGGGGTTATCGGTCCTGAGCGGGCCGCGCCGGTCGATGCGTGAGTGTACGGGGAATTGCGCGGTGTCGACCGCCTGAGCGACCGCGAGAGCGGACGCGCCGACGCGCCATCGCACCACCACTCCGACGCCACGCCGACCGTCGAACGCCCGACGCCGGGACGTTGACCGAGACTTTGCCGGGAATGGGTTCCCGCAGTTATGAGGTGAATGCTCATGGCCAATGCGCAAGACATCCTTTCGCTGGTACATAAAAGCGTAAACAAGGAACGGTTCCGCGAGCAGCACTGGGAAGGGACGTTCGCCGAGTATCTCGACGTCGTCGCCGCGAATCCCAAAACCGCCCGAAACGCGTTCCAGCGCATCTACGACATGATTATGCACTTCGGGTGCGAGCGATACCGCCGACACCGCGAGGAACTGATCCGATATAAGTTCTTCTCCGACCCCATCGACGACGGGGTCGACGCCATCTTTGGGCTCGACAAAGCGTTGATGAACCTCGTCGACTTCTTCAAGTCGGCCGCCCACCAATACGGCACCGAGCGGCGCATCCTCCTGCTACACGGACCGGTCGGTTCGTCCAAGAGCACCATCGCGCGGTTGCTGAAGAAGGGACTTGAGTATTACTCACGGCTTGACGAAGGCGCGCTCTACGCCTTCACCTGGGTCATCCCCGATGAGCACGGCCGCGACGTGCAGCACCGTTGCCCCATGCACGAGGAACCGTTGAAGCTCGTACCCATCGAAGCCCGCAAGGCCGTTCTAGCGCGGATCAACGAAACCGGGGACGAGGGCATGCAGGTTCGCATCGAAGGCGCCCTCGATCCGTTCTGCCGGAAAGTGTACGAAGATCTGATGGTTCGCTACGACGGCGACTGGACCCAGGTCATCAAGCACGTGATCGTGCGACGCTTGGTGCTCAGCGAAAAGGACCGCGTCGGCATCGGCACATTCCAGCCAAAGGACGAGAAGAACCAAGATTCGACCGAACTCACCGGCGACATCAACTACCGCAAGATCGCCGAGTATGGCAGCGACAGCGATCCGCGGGCGTTCAACTTTGACGGTGAGCTCAACATCGCCAATCGCGGCATGGTCGAGTTCATCGAAGTGCTCAAACTCGACGTCGCGTTCTTGTACGACCTTCTCGGCGCGTCGCAGGAACACACGATCAAGCCGAAGAAGTTCGCGCAAACGCACATCGACGAGGTGATCGTCGGACACACCAACGAGCCCGAGTACAAGAAGCTGCAGTCCAATGAGCTGATGGAGGCGTTCCGCGACCGTACCATCAAAATTGACATTCCGTACAACACCAAGCTCGACGACGAGATCGCCATCTACGAGAAGGACTTCAACAAGAAGCGCATCCGCGGGATCCACATCGCTCCGCACACCGTTGAAGTCGCGGCCATGTGGGCGGTGCTGACGCGTCTGGAAGAGCCGAAAAAGGCCGGTCTGACGCTGATGCAGAAGCTCAAACTGTACAACGGCAAGAGCATTCCAAACTTCACGGAAGACTCCGTCAAGGAACTCCGCGAGGAGTCGCCGCGCGAGGGCATGCAGGGAATCAGTCCCCGCTACATCCAGGACAAACTCTCCAATTCGCTGGTGTGCGACCACGCCATCCAGCAGCGCTGCATCAATCCGTTCATGGTGATGAACGAGCTGGAGAGCGGCCTCGCCCATCACAGTCTCATCACCGACGAAGAACAGAAGACGCGTTGTCGAGAGTTGCTCGGCGTGGTGCGCGAAGAATACGAAGACACTCTGAAATCCGAAGTGCAGCGGGCGATCAGCGCCGACGAGGACGCGATCGCGCGTCTCTGCTCCAATTACATCGAGAACGTCCGGGCCTACACACAGCATGAGAAGGTCCGCAATCGATACACCGGCCGGGATGAACCGCCAGATGAACGGTTGATGCGCTCCATCGAGGAGAAGATTGATATCCCGGAAAGCCGCAAGGACGACTTCCGTCAGGAGATCATGAACTACATCGGCGCGCTTTCGCTGGACGGGAAGAAGTTCGAGTACGCGACCAACGCGCGGCTGCACAAAGCCCTCGAGTTGAAGCTCTTCGAAGATCAGCGAGACACGATCAAGCTGAAGAACGTGGTCTCGGGCGTCGTGGACGAGGAAACGCAGGCGAAGATCGACGTCGTGAAACAGCGGCTCATCAAGTATTTCGGTTACAACGAAACCAGCGCCACCGACGTCCTCAACTACGTCGCTAGCATCTTCGCAAGAGGAGACGCGAAGCAGAAAAGATGAAACGTCAAAACGTCGAAACGTCGAAACGTCGAAACGTCAAAACGTCGAAATGGGAAAACGCGGAAACTGACGCGCAAGATGACAAGCGGAGGATGAAGAGCATGAGGTGGGGAACACGCTGTTGCAGGGAGAGCGCTCCTCCGATGACAAAACGGCACGCCCTCCTCCGCTTCGATCAGGGAGTATTCCGAACTATTGACCGTCGGACGTACCGACGGCTTCTTGTTTCGACGTTTTGACGTTTTGACGTTTCGACGTTTTCTTGGTTTTTCCTATTAACGCTGACCACCAACGTTTTCGCAAGATCGTGAAGGGCAAGATCCGCCAGGACTTGCGCAAGTTCCTTACGCGCGGCGAGTTGCTCGGACGCGAAGGAAAGCAGTACATCAGCATTCCGGTTCGCGGAATCGACATCCCTCATTTTCGATACGGCGACAACAGCGATTCCGGCGTCGGCTCGGGCGAGGGCAAAGCGGGGGACGCGGTCGGGGACGCGGGCGGCATCGGACCCGGCGGAATCGACGAGGGTCAACACGTCCTCGAAGCCGACATCACCCTGGACGAACTGGCCGAGATCCTCGGCGAAGAACTCAAGCTCCCGCGCATCAAGCCCAAGGGACGGGCACGGATCACCACGGAGCGAGACAAGTACAGCGGCATCCGTCAGTCCGGGCCGGAATCGTTGCGGCATTTCAAACGCACGTTTCGCCGGGCGCTGCGTCGACAGATCATCTCCGGGTTGTACAACCCGGACGCCCCGCGCATCATCTTCGAACGCTCCGACAAGATGTTCCGCAGTTGGAAAACGGTGCTCAGCCCGCAGTCCAACGCCGTCATCCTCTACATGATGGACGTCTCCGGTTCGATGGGCGATGAGCAAAAGGAACTCGTTCGCCTCGAAGCGTTCTGGATCGATACATGGCTGCGCAAGAATTACCAAGGGATCGAGAGTCGGTACGTCGTGCATGACGTGCGCGCGGGCGAGGTCGATCGCGAGACCTTCTTCCGCGTCCGCGAGGACGGCGGCACGCGCATCAGCAGCGCGTACCGCCTGGCACGGGAGATCATCGAGCATCATTACGCCGCGACCGAGTGGAACGTGTACCTCTTCCACTTTTCCGACGGCGACAACAGCAGCGAGTCCGACAGCCGCGAGTGTTGCCAACTGCTGAAAGACCACTTGTTGCCCACGCTAAACATGTTTGGGTATTGCCAGGTGGCCAGCGCCTACGGCAGCGGCAATTTCATCAACGTGCTGCATGAACACCTGTCGGATCTCCCGACCGTCGTCACCAGCCGAGTGAACACCAAGGACGACATTTACGACAGCATCAAGACGTTCTTTTCCGCCGGACGATAGTCGACCTCGCGTCGCCAAGAGTGCTTTCGCCATGAACAATCGCTTGCCAAGAGAAATCGCGGAACAAGCCGAGATCATCGCGGAACACGCGCGCCGCGAGGGGTTGGACTTCTTCCCCACCGTCTTCGAGATGCTCTCCGCCGACCAGATGTCGCAGATCGCCGCCTATGGCGGATTCCCGCAGCGCTACCCGCATTGGCGGTTTGGCATGGAGTACGAACGTCTGCGAAAACAACAGCGCTACGGGTTGAGCCGCATTTACGAGATGGTGATTAACAACAATCCGTGCTACGCCTATCTCTTGAACGACAACATGTTCGTCGATCACAAGACGGTCATCGCCCACGTCTACGCCCATTGCGACTTCTTCAAGAACAACGTCTGGTTCAGCAAAACCAACCGGCGGATGATGGACGACATGGCCAACCACGCCACGCGCGTCCGTCGATACATCGAGCGCCACGGGATGGAACAGGTCGAGCCGTTCATTGACACCCTTCTGTCACTTGAACACCTCATCGATCCGCATTCCGTCTTCATGCGCCGCGAGCCGCAGCGACCGACCGCGGAACAAGATCGCAGCGAGACGGAAGACCCCGAGCGTCGCACCGGCGCGCGCTTCCCCGCGAAGAGCTACATGGATCGCTACATCAATCCGCCGGATCGAATGGCCCGCGATGTTGCGGAGGACGAAAAGGACGCCGAACAGGCGAAGCATCGCTTCCCGGAAGCGCCGAAGCTCGACGTTCTGCTCTTCTTGCTCACCTACGCGCCGCTGGAGGATTGGCAGGCGGACATTCTCTCCATCATCCGCGAGGAGTCGTACTACTTCGCACCCCAAGGGCAAACCAAGATCCTCAACGAAGGCTGGGCCAGCTATTGGCACTCCACCCTGATGACCAACTACATCCTCCAACCCGACGAGTTCATCGACTATTGCGAGCATCACTCCGGCACGCTGGCGACCAGCCCCGGTCGACTCAATCCCTATAAACTCGGGATCGAACTCCTTCGCGACATCGAGCGCCGTTGGAACACGGGACGATACGGACCGGCGTATGATTCCTGCGACGACATGGCCGCACGAAGGGAATGGGGAAAAGGCAAAGCGCCGATGGGTCGCGTGGTCGGCAAGGCGTCGCCCGGTCGGCAGAAGGTGTACGAAGTCCGCGCGATCTACAACGACGTGACCTTCCTCGATGCGTTTCTCACCCCGGAGTTCGTGGAGGACCAGAACCTCTATCACTACCGTCAGGATCCGGCCACGGGCAAGATGGTCGTGGTCAATCGCGACTTCGACAAGATCAAGCAACAGCTGCTCTTCATGCTGGCGAACCACGCCCAGCCCTACATCTACGTGATGGACGGAAACTACCGCAACCGCGGCGAGCTCTATCTCGCCCATCGGCACATCGGTGCGGACATCGAGATCAAATACGCCGTCGAGACCTTGCGACAACTTCACAAAATCTGGCGTCGCCCCGTTCACCTCTGCGCGCGCATCGACGATGAATCGATCCTCTTCAGCTTCGACGGCGAACAATCGTCGCAGCAACAAATCGACGAACGGATCGACGCACCCGCCAACTCGCTTTGACGCCGCGATTCCAACCCCTGAAAAGCAGCTCGGGCGAAAACGAGGGCGAAATAATGCTACAATGTAATTGTTGAGTCAACAATGCGAATACCCGCACCCACGGTCCAATAAAACAGAAACCGTGATCGACGCGACGCCTTTGATGTTGGCAAGGGCTGGATAACTTGCTACAATCAAAGGTGCTTTGCGGGGGGTGCGCAATCTTCATACTTGCTTATCGCGCGTGACGCAGACCGCGCCGAGGGTTGTGCCGTTGTAGCATCGGTTGCGGGGGGCGACTTGGGGGATTCCACGCCGACAGGCGCGTCGACCTCGCCGAATCGGGGGGTGTTCGCGGTGAGCATCGCCGGGCGAATCGCTTGGCCGTCGATGACGCTTGCGCTGGCGTTCCTGATCCAATCGGGTGCCGCTGCGCAAGCGCAGGCCACCGAAGTCTCCTCCAAACCCGGCGATGTGACGGCGGTTACGACCCCGTCCGATCGCGAAACACCCATCAGCCTGCAGCACTCTGTCGCCCCGCTCGAACGGGTCGCCACGCTTCGCGTCGCATCCGTCGATGTTGCGGCCGCGACCGCGGAAGACATCGAGCGAGAATCAAGCGGCCAGCCTCCGCGGTTCGCCGTTGAACGACCGGTGGATGTGAACCCGCGGACCGACGGTACGTGGGAGACGTTGGACTCCGGCCTTTCGGTTTGGCGACTACGCGTCTCCGCGTTGGGTGCTCACTCCTTGAACTTCGGATTCGTGCGCTACCAGCTGCCCGAGAGCGGTCGGTTGCTGGTTTACTCCGTGGACCTGTCGCGGCGACTGCGATCCTTCAGCGCCGCGGACAACGAGACGCATGGACAACTTTGGACGCCGCCGATCGAGGCCGAGGAAGTCGTGCTCGAAATCGTGATCCCGACTTCCGAGGTTGCCTCGGTCGACGTTCAACTGGGTTCGGTCAACGTCGGGTATCGCTCGTTCGGCGAGGTCGCAGCCTCGCCCTCCGGCTCGTGCAACGTCGACGTGTCGTGCGCCGAGGGCCAAGCGTGGCAGAACCAAATACGCACGGTGGGGCTGATTTCCGTCGCCGGGGTAAAACTCTGCTCCGGCGTGATGTTGAACAACACAGCCGAAGACTTCCGGCCTTATTTTCTCACGGCGGATCATTGCGACGTGACCTCGCAGAACGCCGCCAGTGTGGTCGTCTTCTGGAATTATCAGAATTCGACGTGTCGCACGCCCAGCACTCCCGAAAGCGGTTTCACCGGCGACGGCGACAAGGATCAGTTTCAGACCGGCGCATTCCTTCGCGCCGCTTGGTCGCCGATCGATATGTCGCTTCTTGAATTGGACGACGCGCCGGATACGGAATGGGGCGTGAATTTCGCCGGGTGGGACCACAGCGAAACCGACCCAACGAGCGCCGTGTGCATTCATCACCCCCGCGGCGGCGAAAAGCGAATCAGTTTCGAACAGGAATCGGCGTACACAACGTCCTATCTCGGCCTGGTCTCGCCGGGTGATGGCACGCATCTCCGTGTCACGGACTGGGATCTCGGGACGACGGAGCCGGGATCGTCGGGTGCGCCGCTGTTCGACCCGGCGCACCGCGTGGTCGGCATCCTGCATGGCGGATACGCGCAGTGTGGAAACGACGACTCGGATTGGTTCACACGGTTCGCGGTCGCGTGGGATCTGGGCGGAACCGCGGCGACGAGGCTCCGAGACTGGCTCGATCCGCTTGGGACCGGCGCCGATACCCTCGATTTGATCTCCAGCCACACGGTGCATGTCACCCCGGCGAGAGGCACGTCGCACATGGGTCGGGTCGGCGGTCCTTTCTCGAATCCAGAAGTGGTCTACACGCTTCGCAACCCGACGGGTGACTCGACCAGTTATCAGGTTTTCACGGACCGTGGCTTGCTCTTGCTCAACGGCGCGACGACACCCCTACAGGGCGTACTTCCTGCGGACGGCGGGACGACCGAGATCGTGGTGCGTTTGCCGGATTCCATCACAGGGTTCGGCATCGGTGCCTATGACGACACGCTCCGCGTCGTCGACCTGACGCACGGGCTGACCCAGTCGAGACGACACACGATCGAGGTCGGGCTGACCCGATTCGCCACGGCGCCGAGCGAGGGGTTTTTCTGGGGCGGTCCTGTCGGCGGACCGTTCAACGGATCCGCCCTGTACACGGTACGCAATGAACAACCCACGCCCGTTTCGGTGCGAATCTCGGCGAACGTGCCGTGGATTTCGCTAAGCGGAGCGCCTGGACCGCTGACCATCGACTTACCGAGCCAGGAGTTCTTCGACGGCGTCGCCGTCGGCTTCTCCGATGCCGCGCTGGGTCTCACCGAAGGATCGCACAGTGGGCTGGTGACGTTTCAGAACTTGTCCGGCGGCGCCGGCGACACGGTGCGTGAAATCACCCTCGAGGTTGGTCGCATCGTTTACGCGTCGCTCGATTCGCCCCTCGCGGTGCCCGACCAGACGACGATCACGAGCTTCGTTGATATACCCCAGGATTTCTGCATCGCGGACCTCGACCTCGACCTCGAACTTCGGCATTCCTATGTCAGCGACCTCGTCGTTGAACTCACGTCGCCCAGCGGAACGATCGTCCGACTGCACAACCGGACGGGCGCTTCCAATGACGACTTGGTGCTAACCTATGACGACGACGGCAAAGGCGTCGCGCCGGATGGTCCGGGGAACCTCGCCGATTTCGATTCGGAATCGACCGCTGGTCGTTGGAGGCTCTCCGTCGCCGACCGGGCGAGCGGCGACACGGGCGTGCTAGACTCGTGGCGAATTCGCGTAGGTCCGGAAGTTGCGAACTGCCCCATCCCAAGCCTCATCTACCAATGGAACTTCGACACCGATCCGCACTGGACCACGCAGGGCTTGTGGGCGTTCGGCGTACCGGGAGGATTCGGATCGTACAACGGCGATCCCGGCGCCGGGAACACCGGTCAAACGGTCTACGGCTACAACCTGCAAGGCGACTACCAGAACGGCTTGGCGTCCGCCCAGTACCTCACAACCACGGCGATCGACTGCTCGGAGCTCACCGGAACGCGGCTTCGGTTCTATCGCTGGCTCGGCGTGGAGCGAAGTCAATACGACAAGGCGTCGATCCAAGTTTCCCGCGACGGCGTCACCTGGACGACGGTGTGGTCGCACACCGACCCCGGTTCGATCGAGGATTCGGAGTGGGCGTATCAGACGTTCAACATCTCGGATCTCGCGGACGGACAACCCAGCGTGTTCATCCGTTGGGGCATGGGTCCGACGGACAGCACAACGTCCTACCCCGGATGGAACATCGACGACGTCCAGATTTGGGGTTTGGCGCCGTTCGACGACTGCAATCGAAACGGGCTTCCGGACGGCAACGACCTGCAAACGGGACGCAGCAAAGATTGCAACGGAAACGACCTTCCGGACGAGTGCGATATCGAAGGCGGCGGCAGCGGCGATTGCAACCAGGACGGGATTCCCGACGAGTGTGATTGCAGACCGCTTCGAGCGATCCTACCCGAACCGGGAGGCACCATGAAGAGTCGTTACGTGTCCTTCAGACCGCCCAATGTCGCCTGCCCCATCGCGTTGCGCATCCGCGTTCAGCCCTCCACGGCCTTCGCCGAACTGGCCGGCGATTCGTATTGGGTCGGCGCGCCGATCCGCGTCAACGAGACCGGGGCGCCTGGCGGGTTCTTCATGGTCGCTCCGCTTCAGTGTCAGCCTTTCGTTACGGATTGGAGTGCGATTCCCTTGCTGCACGTCTACGGAGCGGCCATCGTCCCGAACACCGAGTACGAGGTTCAGGCAATCCGCGCCGGTTGTCTCGCCGGTGCGGCCCCCACCTCCGGGGACGGATACTCTCCGCCTCTGTTCGTCATGACGTCGAAGTGGGGGGACGTGATCGCTCCGTTCGGCGGACTATTGCAGCCCGCGTTCACGGACGTGGCCGCGCTGGTCGATCGCTTTCAGAGCGTAGCGTCGGCCCCCATTCGCCCGAGACTTCAGCTCCGCCCCGAGGTTCCCAACCCGACCTCGCCGATCAACTTCCTGGACATCGCCGCCGAACTCGACGCCTTCAAGGGCGTTCCGTACCCATTCGCGATTCCAACGGGCTGCCCGTAAGAAAATGTCATTCGGTGGAACCGCGCCGAATACTCGCTAACCTCCCTCGAATCTAGCGGGTCTGACCACTACGAGCCCATCCCGACAACCCCTTTCCCCCCTAGGGAGTGGGGCAAAGGTGAGGGTTCTTGAGGTCAGAATGAAGCAGCCCGTTGAGGAGTCTTTTGGGACCGACTCTCCAGTCGGTCTCTTGATCGGATTCCATGGAGGACTGACCGAGTGGAGAGTCGGTCCCACAAACCAACAGGCTTCTTCCACGGGCGGATCGAGGTCGCGTGAGCTTTGGGAGTAGGCGTCAAACCGCGGAAAGGATCGATCATGGAACGACGAGGGATCTTTGCACTCGTGAGCGTGGGCTGCTTGGCTTTGGCGACGGGATGCGTGGTTTGTTTCGACAGTGAACTCGGTTCCCACTGGGGCGCCTCTTGCGGGACCACGTTCTGGACCGCGCCGGTGACGGAGCGCCTCGCCCTCGACGCCGGGGGGATGGAGTCGCTCATCGCCCGAACGCACAACGGATCGGTTGACTTCACGCCTCTCGCCGCCGGAGAGGACGGCTATGTCGAGATCACCAAGAAGACGGGCGGAAGCACGCTCGGTCGGGCCGACGAAGCCATGAAGTTGCTCGACGTGTATGTTGAATCGTCCGGCGCGACTCGGCACGTGGGCTACCGATGGAAAGAGTGGAAGCGACCCGATTGGTCGGCCCACGTCAGCCTTCGCATCCACGCTCCGGCGAACGTGAGGCTCGATGTCGAGACGCACAACGGCGCCATCACGGTGGCCGGCGCTCAAGGCGCCGTGCAGGTGGTATCTCACAACGGAGCGATCGTCGTCGACACTGCCCAAGGGAGCTTGGTTGCTGAAACGCACAATGGTCGCATCACGGCCACATACGCGGGTAACGAGGTCCGTCTTCTCACGCACAACGGATCGATCACCGCGAACCTGAGCGCCTGTGGGCGCGTGAGCGGGGATCTGACCACACACAACGGTCGCGTCGAAGTGATCGTCGGACCCAACACGTCCACTCGACTCAGCGCCCGTTCCGACGGCGGCGGACTGTCCGTCCACGCTCCGCTCGACGGCGCGCAAGTGTCCGGGCGCGAAGTCGTCGGGAACATCGGCGCCGGCGAGGGACGATTGGAAGTGACCACGCACAACGGTCGCGTGACGATCACCGACAAGGCGGGGTAGCCGTGTGCCACTGCTCTGTGAGCAGTGGATCGGGGCGGGTGCTGGGTGTCCCATCCTCGCTACTGCGAGGGTGGGGGACGGATGCGAGCCGCGACGCGGCGTCGTGATACGAGCGCCGCTACCGCTTCCCTACGCAAAGACAGCTTGAATCGATCCGCACATCCGCGCGCGACCAGACTCTGTCAAAGCGCGCCTGAACCGCTGCGGCCTCGGCCGGCGATCCCGATGTGCGAAGGCACTTGGCGAGTCCATATAGCGCCCACCCGTTGTTCGGCCGAACGGCGAGATCGTCGCGATACACCTTCTCCGCCTCGGCGTATCGACCCGCGTCGACGAGGATCGCACCCAGCGCATGTCGCGCGGGAACGATCCAGTCCGGCGACTCGTTGTATTTCAACTGATCTTCCAGCTTGACGGCCTCGCTTAGCTCCGCGACTGCGACGTCGATCGACTTCTTTCGGTAGGCGATCTCGCCGTTGAGTACCTTCGCGGCGATCGCAAGCACCTGCTCGGCCTTGTTGTTGCCGAACGGCGTGTCTTTGGGAACTCGCACGAGCGCGTCGTTGAATAACTCGCGTTCACGCTCGGCGTGTTCGACTTCGCCCTTCGCGGCGAGCGCGACGCCGCGCGTGAAGCGCCACATGCACGTCGTCACCGGCAGATACGACGGCGGCTCCGCGACCTTCAGGATGTCATCCCACCGACCGAAGCGCATCAGCGCTTCCAACTCGATGGTCATGAACCCGTCCATGAACGGATTCGCCTTGAGATACTCGGCGGGAACGCCGTTGATTACCTCGCGCGCGGCGGCCAGCGACACCGCGCTGCGACCTTCCATCATCGACGCCCACGCCAGAAAGTGCGGATTGTGGGCCATGTACAGGCGATAAAAACCCTGATTCGGAACAACCTCGCGATATTTCTTGTCGGCCTCTTTCGCGCGCACGTTCGCATCGCACGCATCGGCCCATCGACCCACGCGACAGTAGGTGTGCGCGGGCATGTGGACCAGATGCCCCGCGGCGGGAACAAGACCGGCGTGCAGTCGATCGGCAGCCGCGACGCCCTTCTCTGGGTTCGGCGAGGACTCGGTGGCGTGAATGTAGAGATGGTTCGCGCCGGGATGCTTCGGATCGAGTCGAATCGCTTGTTCGAGCGTGCCGAGAATCGTCGTCGTGCCCGGATGCGGCTTGCCGTCCTTCGTCCACAGATCCCACGGCCTCAGGTCCATCATCGATTCGGCGTACAAACACGCGACGTCCGCGTCCTGAGAATACAGACGAAACACCTCGGCCATCGCCTTGGCGTAGGCTTCGTCGAGCGGTTTGCGGTCCGCGGACGGGTCGGCGGAATATCGCGTGCCGAGCGCGCCGATCAGCGAGCGCTCGACCTCGCTCGCCTCGGGGGCAAGCGAGATCGCTTTTTGCACCGCCTCCCACGCCGCCTTCGATCGCTCCGCGTCCACCTCCGGCTTGTTGATGTGCGGCCCGTTGGCGTAGGCGATCCCCCACCACGCCATCGCACACCCCGGATCGATCCGCGCGGCCTCCGTGTACGCACGGATCGCCTCATCATGATTGAACGCGAACGTCCAAATCAACCCTTGGTCAAAGTACTTCTGCGCCAAACGCGACGATGTCGTCACCGCACGACGATGATCGCCTAGTCCTTTGAACAACGGCACGCCGCCGGCCGATCCCTCCGACCCCCGCGCGCCCACGGTCCCACCGGACGACTGACAGCCGACAAGCGCCAGCGCAAACACCGACAACTCGAACAACCACAGGGCCGCATTCGTAAAGCGTTTCATCGAACAACCTCCGTCGACATCGTCCTCGAATCTAGGTCAAGCCGCTGACACGCGCCCCGTTCCCGTCAGTGCGTGCCCGACGATCCGGAGAGTTCTTTGACCAGGTCGCCGACGACGGCCTTGGCGTCGCCGAAGATCATGAGGGTGTTGTCGGCCGTGTAGAGTTCGTTGTCGATGCCGGCGAAGCCGGGGTTCATGGAGCGCTTGATCGCCAGCACCGTCTTGGCCTTGTCCGCGTCGATGATGGGCATCCCGTAGATCGGGCTCTTGGTATCGTGTCTCGCGGCGGGGTTCACTACGTCGTTGGCGCCGATCACCAGGCAGACGTCGCAGCGGGTCATCTCGCCGTTGATGTCGTCCATTTCGGTCAGCTTCTCATAGGGGATTTCCGCCTCGGCCAGCAGCACATTCATGTGTCCCGGCATGCGACCCGCGACGGGGTGAATGGCGAAGCGAACATCGACGCCGCGCTTGGTGAGGAGGTCGTATAGCTCGCGCACGCGATGCTGCGCCTGGGCGACGGCCATTCCATATCCCGGAACGATGACGGCCAGATTCGCCTGTTCCAGCAATTGAGCCGCGTCCTGCGCCGTGGCGCTCTTGGCCGTCTTCTGCTCGCCCGCCGCCGTCGTGGTCTGCACCTGCCCGAACGCGCCGAACAGCACGTTGGTAAATGACCGGTTCATCGCCTTGCACATGATGACGGAAAGGATGAAGCCCGATGAGCCATCGAGCGCGCCCGCGGTAATCAGGAGCTTGTTTTCCAACACAAATCCCATGGCCACCGCGGAGAGTCCGGCGTAGGAATTCAGGAGCGAGATCACCGTGGGCATATCCGCCCCGCCGATGGGGAGAATCAGCAGCACGCCGAAGACCAACGACAGCAACACGACGACCGGGAACAAGTACCAAAGCTGCGGATTCCAAACGATCAGCGCGCCGACCGCAATGGCGACGGCGAGAAGACCTAGGTTGAACAGGTTTTGATTCTTGTAGGTGATCGGTCGGGACGGGAGCCACTCCATCAATTTCCCGGCGGCCATGAGACTGCCGGTGAGTGTGAGGAACCCCAGGATCACCTCGATCATGATGGCGACGGTGCGGAAGGTGGTCAGCCCGCCCTCTTCATGATACCACAGGTAGTACTTCGCAACGCCCACCAGACCGGCCGCGAGTCCGCCGAATGCGTGGGAAAGCGCCGTTCGCTGAGGAACGGCCGTAAGCGCCACCATCGACAGCGGCACGCCGACGATGATGCCCACCACGAGGGCGATGCCGATCCATTTGAACGTCACGATCTCATGGTGCATCATCGTGCCGCCGATGGCGGCGGTCATGGCCAACACGCCCGCGAGCACGCCGCGTCGCGCCGTCCTCGGATGGCTCAACCATTTCAAGGAAAAGACGAAGAGCGCCGTGGCGACGAGGTACGTCAGTTGGGTCAGGTGGAATTCGTAGGTCATGACTTGCCGGGCTCCCGCTTCTTGAACATCTTCAACATCCGGTCGGTGATGAGGAAGCCGCTGACGATGTTGGTCATGGACGCGGCGACGGCGACGGTTCCGAGCACGGTGGTGAATGTGTCCTTCTGTTCGCCCGCGATGATGATCGACCCGACCACCGCGATCGCCGAGATGGCGTTGGTCAAAGACATCAGCGGCGTATGCAGAAGCCGCGAAACGTTGCGGATCACCTCAAAGCCGATGAACGTCGCCAGCATGAAGACGAACAACATCGACCACAGATCAAGTTGCATCATTCTGCCGAACTCCGCTTCAGCAGGCTGAAAGCCTGCTCCAAAGTAGCCGGTGGCAAGCGCAGCGCCGCCGCCGGACGAGGCCAAACACAAACCTCCCGACCCTGAAAGGGTCGCATCCTTCCGCGCGACCGATACGACCCTTTCAGGGTCGAATCCCTCAAGCGTGTCCTACGAACCGTGGGCGGCGCTCCGCTTGCCCACGGCCACTGGCTGTCAGCCATTCAGGCTGAAGAGTCGGGCCTCGCTCGTGCGAGAATCCTTTCTCGCAAGCACTCCCTGCGGGAATCCCTTCCCGCGTCTTCCCTTCTCCCGTAACCGTACGCCCGCTATTTCCCCTGCAGCGCCTCCTTCGCGCCTGCGTGAAGGATCTGTCCGTCGTGCGTCACCGCCGCGCCCTTTTGGATGTCGTCGTTCAGATCGAGCTTGAAAGCGCCGTCTTTCAGGAACGCGGTCAGAAATGCCGTCAGATTCCGCGAGTACAGCGTGCTCGCGTGAAGGGGCATTTGCGACGGAATGTTGAGCGGGGCGAGGATCTTCACCCCGTATTTCTCCACATTCTTCCCCGGTTCACTCAGCGTACAATTCCCGCCGCCCTCGGCCGCAAGGTCCACGATCACGGACCCCGGCTTCATCCGCTTCACCATCTCTTCGGTAATCAGCTTCGGCGCCTTGACGCCGCCGATGAGCGCGGTGGTGATGACGACATCGTTCGAGGCGCACTTTTCGGCGATGAGCGCCGCCTGCTTCTCGTAGAAGTCCTTCGACAATTCCTTCGCGTACCCGCCCGCGTCCTGCGCCGCTTCCGCAGTCTGCACGCCGACGAACTTCGCCCCGACGCTCTCGACCTGTTCCTTCACCACGGGGCGCGTGTCCGTGGCCTCGACCGTCCCGCCAAGGCGTTTCGCGGTGGCGATCGCCTGCAAACCTGCGACTCCCGCGCCGATCACGAACACCCTCGCGGCAAGAACCGTCCCCGCGGCCGTCATGAACATCGGGAAATACTTCGCCAACTGATCGGCGGCCATCACCACACCCTTGTATCCGCCGATGTTGGCCATCGACGAGAGAACGTCCATGGCCTGCGCTCGCGTAGTTCGCGGGATGCAATCGGTCGCAAAGCAGGTGATCCGACGCTCCGCCAGCCGGCGAACCGCGTCAAAATTTCGCGTGGGGTAGATCGTGGTGAGCAGGCAGGAACCCGGTTTGAGAAGGTCGACCTCGTGCGACGCCCCACCGTGTCGCTCGACCGGGTGCTGGACCTTAAAGACGAAGTCCGCCCCGCCGAGCAGCGTGCCGACGTCGCTTTCGATGGTCGCACCGGCTGCCTTGAAATCGTCGTCGGAGAAGTAGGCCGTCGCACCGGCACCCGACTCCACGACGATTTGCACGCCCGCTTTGACGAGCTTCTTGCAGGTCTCGGGAACGAGCGCGACCCGCCGCTCTCCGGGAACGATCTCTTTGGGAATGGCCAACTTCATTCGTAATTCCAGCGCAAAGGGAATCCTCTCACCGCACATCCATCGCCAACGCCGGGATGATAGCAAGTTCCATGCCACGGGAAAGCGGACCCGATGGGGAACGGACTCTTTCAATTCTCGAAATCAAGGCCGCCGGGTGCAACGGGTCGCTTGTCCACCCGTGGCCTTTCGATTGCGTGCCATGGGTGGCCTGCCCACCAGTGGTCTTCCGGTGTAGCGGCGGACAATCGAAAGACCTTGCCGGACGGGACACGGTGGTGGCTTTCTCGCGCATCGGCGATTATGTTCGACGCAGGTGACCGAGGTGCGCGGGGCGCGGGTTGAACGGGAAGGGTCCGCACCGACCACGGGAAACGGATCCGATGCGTTTGCGAGACGTCCAATGACCAAGACCCTCGCGGCGGTGATGACCGACCCCGCGGCGCGAAAGGACCGCACGTCTGCGTGTGACCTGCGGGAAATCGCGCTGCCCGACTTGGAACCGGATTCGGCGCTCCTTAAGGTGGAGCTCAGCGAAGTCTGCGGCACCGATGTCCACTTGCGCGATGGTCGTCTCGCCGGCGTCCCCTACCCCATCATTCCCGGCCACGTGACCGTGGGAACGCTTCACACGATCCGCGGAACGATCCGCGACGTCGACGGGCGACCGTTCGCCGAGGGCGACCGCGTCACCTTCCTCGACGTGCATCGCACGTGTCACGCCTGTTGGCACTGTCTGGTCGCCAAGACCTCGACACGCTGTCCTTCGCGGAAGGTCTACGGAATCACGTATGGCCTCGCCGACGGACTCTGCGGCGGATGGGCTGAGTTCTTGTATCTCAAGCCCGGAACACACTGCATTCGCATGGACGGCCTGCCCAGTGAACTCTTCATGGCCGGAGGGTGTTCCCTGCCCACGGCGCTGCACGCGGTCGAGCGCGCGGACGTGTTACTCGGCGACGTCGTCCTCGTTCTGGGCAGCGGTCCGGTTGGACTTTCCGCGGTGGCGTTTGCGGCGATGCGCGGGGCACGAGCCGTGTTGTGCATCGGCGCACCCAACGATCGATTGACGGCTGCGAAGCAGATGGGCGCCTCGGCCGCGCTCAATTTTCTCACCCTGTCGGAGCGAGATCGAATCGAATGGGTTCGCGCGCAGACCAACGGTCGCGGCGCGGACGTGACCATCGAATGCACCGGCGTGCCATCGGCTGTCACTGAGGCTATGCGATACACCCGCGACGCAGGCCGGGTCGTTGTCGTCGGACAGTACACCGATCACGGAGACACGGCGTTCAACCCGCACCTGGATCTCAACAAGAAACACCTGGACGTTCGCGGCTGCTGGGGCTCGGACTATTCGCACTTTCACCGGGCGGTCGAGCTGCTCCGCGTTCCGCAGTTCGCGCAGCGATGGTCGAGCCTGCGCCTGGAGCGATACCCACTGTCCCGCGTGAACGAAGCCCTGGACGACGTCGCGTCCGCGCGTACGATCAAAGCCCTCGTCGTCCCGAGCACCTCCGCCTAACGCGCGAGCGAGCCGTGTGATGCGGATCACATTCTTCACCAAACCCGAATGTTCCCTGTGTGACGCGGCGCTCTACGTGATCGAGCGCGTTCGCCGGCACATTCCGTTCGAGCTCGAAACCGTCGACATCTCGGCGGCGGAAAACGAACGCTGGCACACGCTCTACCGGGACCACATCCCCGTCGTTCATCTGGATGGCACGGAAATCTTCCGACACCGAGTCGACGAGCGCACGCTGCGGCGCATGCTTACCGGAAGTTGAAGCGCCGATCAGCGGAGTCACTTCAAATCCAGGCAGACGATGCGTTCCATGTTCCTAGCGTAGAGTCGCCCCCTGTGCAGCACAGGGACGAACCAGCAGCGGCCATCGAGGATGTCGGCGGAAGTCAGCGGCTTGAACGCTTCGGCGCTTGCCTTGCCGATGCGGAGTTGACCGCCTTCGGTGAGAAGAAACAGGTATCCGTCGGCGAGGACGATGGTCCCGTTGGCCGTGCGCGGCTCGCTCCATTTCTCCTTGCCGGTCGCCCACTCGATGCACTTGAACGCGGACTGGTCGCAGGTGTAGAGGTGCCCGTCGTGCAGGACGGCGGATTGGAATTTGTTGAGCAGCTTGGGATTCTTCCAGACCTGTTGTGACACGATCTTGTCACCTTCGGCGCGAAGGTTGAGCAGCGCCGCGCCGGTCTTGTAGCCGGAGGTGAGGAAGAGCTGTCCGTCCGCGACGATCGGCATGGCCGCGTTCACCTTCCAGTCCGTCTCCCACGTTTCGCGCCAAAGTTCGCGACCGGACGCGGCGTCGGCGAGGATCGCCGCATCTCCCGTAAACCCGACGATGCGGCGCTTCCCCTCGAAGGTGATCGGATACGGCATGGCGTAACCGACGGTGTCCTTGCCGCACGTCCACACCTGCTTGCCCGTCTTCTTCTCGAACGCAACGAGCGCCCCCTGCTCCTCACCGGCGGTTGTAATCGCCAGGTCGCTGTCGATGAGTACGGACGCGCTGTATCCCCAGGTCGGGGGATGATCGAACTGTTTTTCCCACACCACCTTGCCCGTGGCCGCGTCGGCGCAGAGCAGGCGGCCAAACGCACCGAGGATGTACACCCGATCGCCATCGACCGTGGGCGTTGACCGCGGACCGTCGCCAAATTCGTTGCGATACTCCTTCTCGATCGCCGTCTGCCAGAGGATGTCACCGGTGTCGGCGTTCAGTGCGACGAGGGTCTGCTGTTTGTCCTTCGTTCCGCACGTGTAGAGGCGGTCCCCCACGGTCGCGAAGGAGCTGAACGCCGAGCCGACGTTCTTCTCCCACACCTTCTTGGGCGGCGTCTTGTGCTCCGGGTTGAAACCTTTCTCCTCGCTGATGCCGTCGAAACGCGGTCCGCGGAAGTTCGGCCACTCGGCGTGCGCCGAAGCGACGAACGCGGCCGAGACGAAGCCCAAAGCGACGGAACGAAACGCGCTGGTTCGATGTTTCATGAAGTTCTTCGGTTTCATATCCGCCCTGTTTACGGGGTCGGCGGCGGCTGAGCAAGTGGGAACGGCGGAGAGTGGCGGGGAATCCGTTCCGCGCCGTCGCGGCAGGAAAGATGGGGCCCCCCGCCGGGACGCCGCGGCGCGCCGTTCGAGGGTCTGCTCTTTTTTGCGTCTGCACCTGCGTTCCGGCTTGATGGCGGCGGTTTTCGTGCGTTGTGCATGTTCGTTTGGAAGTGAGGGTGGAAAGTGGGTTCGTTTGGCATATTTCATGTTTTTGCGGTGCCACGGTGTGGCACTGGCTAGAAACTAGAAACTGGAGAGTAGAAACTAGCGGGAGGAAGCGGGGTTCTTCCGTGCAATGCGCATTTGGTTGAGCGATCAAACTAAGCGTCTCCTTTGCTTGCACACGATCGGTCCGAGGAACCGGCGACCGCGCGGAGTGGTGTCGGCGCGCTGGCCTCCGACGAAAAAGCGTGGGAGGTGATCGGAGATTCTCAGAAAGTCGCCGATCGACCGGCGATCTTCCGTACCCCACCCTCGTGGTAGCGAGGATGGGGCACGGGCGGACCCCGAGCGGTGGGCGTAGCCCGCCCTACCCGGCGTTTTCGGAGCAGCGCAAGAAGGTATGCGACCGCATCATTCGCACAACTGATTAGCCAGCGAGACGCAATCCGCGTCCCAGTTGTTGAGACAGCAGAACGGGTCGCGGGGGCAGACCTTGGTGCAGCAGGCGCTGTCCATGCAGCCCGGGGTCGGGTGCTCGGCTTTGCATTCGCCGGCGCCTGGCGATCCGCAGGCGCTGTGGCAGATTCCCGCACCTTCCTGAGCACAGGATTCGTCCCACTGATTCAAACAACAGAACGGATCCAGGACGCAGACGGAGTTGCAGCAATCCGCGTCGCTGCAACCCGGCGAGCCGGTACCCCTCAGCGACGCGCAGTCGCCGGCGTCGGGATGCCCGCAAACGCTGAACGTCCCGTCGCAGATTCCAGCGGCTTCGCTGACGCAGATGTTGTCCCAACCCGTCGCACAACAATACGGATCGATGGCACAGGTCTTCTCGCAGCAGTCCGCGTCCTCACAACCCGCCGTGCCGTGACCGATGCTGCAGCTTCCCGTAGCGGGACAATTCGGCACGCCGCAGGAAATGGTCACCGAGCCGCGACCGCCGGGCGTCGGCGACGCCGTCGTGCCCGGGTAGGTTCCCACGCGGATCAAATACGGCTGCCCTGCGACGGCCTCGAAGGAGAGCAGCGACTGGAATGCGCCGGTTACAAGTAAGTCATCGTTGCAGGCGAGCGGATCGTTCAGTTGCGTAGGACAATCACAGCCCGCGTACACCGCGATCTTGGTGTCGACCCGGGAGAGATTCAACGTGCGAACGAAGGCGGTGGCGGTGCAGGGCGCGGTCCAGCAGGCCCAGACGTCGTGGGAAATCTGCGGCTCTCGGGAGAACACGCAAGCGGTGTGCTCCGGTCCGTCCGTGGTGGCAATCCTGTTGTCGAACGGGAACGTCCCCGCCGCGCTTAGGGCCACCGGACTGGCGCACGAGTTTGCATCGATGGTGGGCGCGGTGGCGATCAACTGACAGGCGGTGTCACAACTTCCCGGCGCTGGCGGATCGCACTCCTCGCCCGTTTCGACGAGACCGTTGCCGCAGACGGGAACGGAACCGCCGACGGGGCACCCGAACGGGTTCACGGGCGTCCCCGGCGGCGTTCCAGGACATTGATCGACGGCGTCCGAGACGCCGTCGTTGTCGGAGTCGAGCTGGCTCGTTGCGCATCCGACCGCATTGACGACCTGCCCCAACGGAGTATTCGGACAGAGATCATCGCCATCCGACACGCCATCACAGTCGGTGTCGGTCAGATTCATGCGCGTGTAATTGACCAGAAGTTTGGGGCGGTCCGCGGCCGGGGCGAACTCGCTGCTGCGGACCGTCGCGCGGTTGGTCGGAGTGTCCGCGCCGGTGAAGACAATGAAACGCAGTTCGTTGTCGATAGATGTTAACTGCCC
>ORJL011045534.1_pt1 | contig 24855 bp, 24 predicted proteins | sample 1779941 | NCBI WGS metagenome assembly ORJL01 (sample SAMEA104232317, study PRJEB22302) | groundwater metagenome | biome: forest; feature: aquifer; material: groundwater | place: USA | collected 2011-08-07 | depth 5.8 m
CTACCTCCGAGAGATGGGGGTGAAGACCCACTATCTCCACTCGGAGATAGAGACCTTCGAGCGGGTGGAGATCCTGCGGGACCTGCGTCTGGGCGTCCACGACGTGGTGGTGGGCATCAACCTGCTGCGGGAGGGCCTTGACCTGCCGGAGGTGAGCCTGGTGGCCATTCTGGACGCCGACAAAGAGGGTTTCCTGCGCTCTCACGGCTCGCTGATCCAGACCATTGGCCGCGCGGCCCGTCACATCGACGGTCACGTCATCATGTACGCCGACAACGTCACCGACTCCATGCGCTTCGCCATCGATGAGACAAACCGCCGCCGCACCATCCAGGAGGAGTGGAACACTGCCCACGACATCACGCCGCAGGGCATTCGCAAGGCCATTCGGGACATCACGGACCGCGTGCGGGCCGTCGCCGAGGAGCAGGCCCCTTATGGCGTGAGCCGGATGGACATCCCCAAGGACGAGCTTGTGCGCCTCATCAAAGACCTGGAGGGCCAGATGAAGGGCGCGGCCAAGGCGTTGGAGTTCGAGCGGGCCGCCCTTATCCGCGACCAGATCGTGGAGCTGCGGGGCCAGCTCTCCCTCATGCAGGACGCGGATGTCCGCCGCGCCGGTGAGCGTATCAGCGGCTGGCGGCCGCAGCGGGGACGGCGGTAACTACCATTCTCTCCCCCTGGCAGGGGGACCGAGAGGGGGTCGGCGCTCCGCATAGCACGACCCTCCTATACCCCTCCCTGAAAGGGAGGGGTATACTATTGCCGAGGTGGGACCATGAAGCTCGATCCTGACCAATATGATTTCTCCAATAAGCTGAAACGGGTGAAAGTGAAGGACTCCGTTGTCGCTAAGGCCGTGGCGCGCATCGCCGCGGGGGAGCAGCACATGGTGCTCCGGACCGAGGACGGCACCGAGGTGTTGGCCATGAGCCTGGAGGAGTACGAGAGCCTCATGGAGACTCTCGATGTTCTCAGCGACGAAGACACGGTAAAAGCCATCCAGAAGGGCCTCAAAGACATCAAGGCAGGGCGGGTCTATACCCATGAAGAAGTGTTCGGCCATCCTTTGGGCGAAGCGCCCAAGGACTAGCAGTGCCTCGGATCACTTACTCCAGAGAGGCACAGCGCAGCCTGGAGGGCCTGGATGTTGGTATCCGAAGAAGGGTGGACCAGCGGATTGAGGTGTTGGCTCGGGGACAGATTCAGGGCAAGGGATTGCACTACGAGTTTGCCGGGATCTTCAGCCTTCGAGTTGGCGACTGGAGAGTACTTTATCGCCAGTTGGAGCCAGACCTCCTGGAGATTGTGGCCGTGGCCCACCGCCGCGAGGTCTACCGGCAGCGGTAGCTGCTGCTGCAGGACGACGACCTTTGCAACCTGCCAGAGGCGGACAGGCCTGCCTGCGGTAAGCAGGGCTGGGGGAGCGCACCCTCAGCGGGCCGCGAGGGAGGGATGGCAAGACGCGGGAACATGAACATGCAAAGCTTCAAAGCGGTAGCTTCTCTTGCTGCCATAGCCCTGTTAGCCTTGTCAGGATCCTCCGGTACTATTCTGCTCCTGCGAGTGCGCACCCGCCCACCGCACTGGGCGCGGCCAGTGGCGCCAGTTCCTCGCAGAACCCAGACCAATGGACACAGGTGGTGGGAAACGGCTTCGGGAATCCCAACAACGTCGCGCTTTGGGAGCTTCATGTGTCTTCAAAGGCCAGATCTACGCGGCAACGTGGCGCAAGTCTGGGACCGGGCCCTTGCAACTCTGGCGGTCTCCTACAGGCAACCCTGGGTCCTGGACAAGAGTCACCGACTTCCAGCCGCCGCTCCTCGACAGATATTGCTGCGTCTCTGCGATGACCTCCACCGGCCTTGGCGGGGGATTCATCTATCTTGGGACGTTTACGGGACGCACTGGCTCTGACCCCGTCCTGTACCGGTCTGGAGACGGTGTTTCCTGGACCAGGATCAACAGCCCATCAAGCGGCTGGGTTGCGGGCAAGAATTATGGGGTAAACCCCATGGTGGTGGGAGACAAGCTCTACGTTGGCACCTTCAACCTGGAGGGAGCTCAAGTTTGGCGCACTCCTTATGATGGCTCGACGTGGGAGAAAGTGCTGGACTTTGCAGTCGTCGACCCCGCAGTGAGATTAGTCACTTACCTCTGGTCCTGGAACGGCACCATCTACGTGGGCACATGGGATGGCGTGTAACCGATAGAGACCGTACTCCCCCAAGGAGCGCATAGCTACACTTCTAGCAGCGGCGACTCTGGAACCTGGGTAAAGAATGCCGGCGGGGGCGATGGCTTCGGAGACCGCGAAAACCAAAACATCGCCCAGATGGTGGACTTTAGCGGCTTCCTGTACGCCTCCACTTCCAACAGACATGGCGGCCAGCTCTGGCGCTCTCAGGATGGTCAAACTTGGGAGCGTGTTGTCACTGGGGGCTTTGATAATCCCCGGAACAACGAGTTGCACAGCCTTCGGGTGATAAACGGACAGCTGTGGGTTGCTACCCTAGCTTCGTCGCCCCACTCAACTGAGGTGTGGCGTTCCAACGACGGCAGCAGTTTCATGCGGTCAAATGAGCCAGGCTGGGGAATCGCCGAAAATAGAGGTAATTCGGGCATGCCATCGGCTTTGGCGACTTTGTCTTTGCAGCCACGCCCAATGCGACGACTGGCGGCCAGCTCTGGCGCACCGTCCCACCGCCACCGTCGCCTGAACTGTTAACACCTGCTGAGGGCGGTACCCTTCCGACTACAGGCGCGACCCTCTCTTGGTCCAGCTCGTCTAGCGCAACCCAGGTCCACATCCAAGTCATCCCCGCCAACAACGACGGCCCCGCCGTGGACCTCATCCGCACCGCCGAGAGCAGCTTCAGCATCCCGCCGCCCTCTCTGGGCCAGGGGCCCTACGTTATACTCCCGGACATGACCTATACCTGGCGGGTGTGGGCCAGCAGCAAGTCCACCTTCGCTCCGCCGGACTCCTCCTCCTGGGGCCCTTGGTCCGAGGCCCGCACCTTCCGTACGCCGGTGCGAGATAGCTCCCGTATCACGCCTGTTACCCCGGCCGATGGAGCGACGATGCGTAGCGGAGCCCAGGTGCTGCAATGGAACAACGTGGACAAGGACGTCTTCTACTACGAGGTGCAGGCAAGCTCTGACCCCAAGTTTGGGGAGGAGGGGCCGGCGGCCTCGGTGTGGCACAACCTGATCCATGGCGGAGTGACTCCGCTGAATAGCTGGACGCCCCCGAACCTTGAAACCTGGCACGTATTTCTGGCGGGTGTGGCCCCGGGTGCAGGGAGATGGCATGCCGGTGGCCTGGAGCACGACCTGGAACTTTAAGAACCAGTAAGGACAGAGGCGCGCATCCATGCCTTCCAGGCTCTGGCCGACCTCTTCCATCCCAACTGCTAACCCTGAGCCCCGGCGGTGAGGCAGCGCTGCACGAAGCGCTTGATGAGTTCGATGGCGCGCTCGGACTCAGCGCCTGGCGAGCCGGCGAACGCGTGGGGCATGCCAGGGAAGAGCTCGAACTGTGCGTCGCCGCCGGCCTGCCGGTACTGTCCCACAAACCGCTCCGGAATTTGCCACGGGATGTTGGTGTCGTCGCTGCCCTGGATGACCAGCAGCGGCGGTAGCTCGACCGCTTCTTGGCGCTCCAGGATGCGTTGCGGGTTGCCCTCCTGCATCCCTTCTACGCTCAGGAAGTAGCCCTCGCTGGCCTGCACCAGCCTCTCCTGATTGGATGCTTTGGCGAACTCGTAGCGAGCGTAGGGATCGACGATGGGCCACATGGCGACCAGATATGCCAGGGTGGCGTCCACCTGTGGCGCACCATCCAGGGGGAGCGCGGCGTAGCGAGGGTCCCAGGGCCGCAGCCCGCTGAGCACCACGCCGTGGCCGCCGCTGGAGGAGCCGACGGCGCCGAGGGATTTGGGGCTGCCGTTGTACCTGGCCGCATTGGCCTTGAGCCAGCGAATCCCGTAGTTGATGTCCTGCATCTGGGCCGGGTAGGGATGCTGCGGAGCCAGGCGGTAGTCGATGGCGGCCACCAGCAGTCCGCTTTCGGCCAGCGCCTGGTTGACCTGCCTGTCGTTTGTTCGGTCGCCGCGGCTCCATGCTCCGCCGTGCGCGTCAAGCAGCGATGGAAAGGGTCCGGCGCCCTGAGGCTGGTAGACGCGAGCCAGCAGCCCCTCGCCGTCCACGTGGTGGTACTCCACGTCAAAAGTCTTCACCTCGAATCGGGCGGCCGGGTCATAGCGCGCCGTGTTTGTCGTGGTCATTCATGACCTCCTAGCGACGGGGGTCTCGCAAAGGCTGCCGCCGCCGTCTCAGATCGTAGCAATTGCCGCGGCCCGCGCCTCGTCAGCCGGACAATTCACGCGGATCGTAGCAGTCAAGGTCGTCTTGTGCAACACGCTTTGGAGGGATAATGCCAGGGCGCTGTTGTGGTATCATGGCCTGACCCAAGATCCTTTTAGCCAGGGATATCAACCATGGTGACTCCGGAACGCATTCGCCCAGCTACTCTCGACGACCTCACCGCCATCAATGACATTTATAACTTCTACGTGCGCACGTCGACCGTCACCTTCGATCTCGAACCCTGGACGATGGAAGAACGCATAGCATGGCGCCATCATCATGCCTTTGCAGGTCGTTCGACTCTGAGAGTCTCAGGTCGTTCAGACTCTGAAGAGTCCTCAGAATCGATGAGCTCTGCAATAGGTGAGCGGTTTCCCGTCCTGGTGGCAGAGGTCTCCGGACAGGTCATCGGATGGTGCAGTCTCTCCCCGCTGCGCGCCAAGCCCGGCTATAGATTCACCGCTGAGGACTCCATCTACATCAAAGATGGCTGGCAACGCCGGGGTATTGGGAAAGCGCTCCTGGGCCGGCTGCTGGAAGAAGCGCGCCGCTTGGACTATCATACCGTTGTCGCCCTCATCGGTGATTCCGCCAACGAGGCGTCCATCGTCCTCCATCAGAGCCTGGGTTTTCGGCTTATTGGCACTGAGCGGGAGGTGGGCTACAAGTTCGACCGCTGGCTGGATGTGGTCCAGATGCAATGGTTCGCGTAGGTCTGTGGATTGTCGGGCAGCTTGCGAGGCTGCACTTCGCCAAGGTTAGTCATGGAGGAGGAGTCGATGCCATCCTTGACATTGAAAGACGGCACAAATATGCAGTACGGACTCCACGGGTCAGGGCCGACGGTCGTTCTGACCCCCGGCGGGCGCAGTGGCATGGAGTTCTTGTTGGAGTTCCCATCTCGCCACGTCTCTGTAAAGAGCGCTTCAGCGTAGGACGCAGTCAACTCAACCCAAGGATGGCTTCCGCTCCGTCTTCTTCCCCTGAAAGCCTGCCTCTGGCCTCGCCGTTCTTCTACGGCTGGGTCATCGTCGCCTGCGTCGCTACTGCGTCCTTTCTCGCCAGCGGCACGACCAACGTGGTCATCAGCGTGCTCCTCAAGCCAATCAATGAAGAGACCGGCTGGTCACGGACTATGATCTCCAGCGCCCTGGGCGCAGGAGCGCTCGCGTCCGGGTTGCTCTCACCGGCATCCGGGTGGTTGGCCGACCGCTTTGGAGGCCGCGTCCTGCTCTCAATTGCGGGCGCGCTGTGCGGTTCGCTCTACCTTGTGGTAGCGCAAGCACTGACCTTCCCGCTGTTCCTTGTGAGCTATGCCGCAAACCGAGCGATTGCGTGGTCGAGTCTGGCGGGCGTGGTCGGCCAGGCGACGGTTGCCAACTGGTTTGCCGTTCGGCGGCCGCGCGCGCTGGGGGTGGTCGGCATGGCGGGCGCACTGGGTGGGTCGGCCATGGCTATCCTGGCCCAGTTCCTCCTCGACCGGATCGGCTGGCGCGGTGTTATGATGACGTATGGCGTGCTGACGCTGCTGCTGGTTGTGGCTCCCAGCGCCTGGCTGGTGCGCCGCCGTCCTGAAGACGTTGGGCTTACTCCTGACGGCTTGCCGCCTGAGCAAACCGTCGCCGCAACGGCAACTCCCGACAGGGGCATGAGACGAGGAGGCACAGAATACCATTGGACGCTTTCTCAAGCCATGCGGACGCCTGCATTGTGGCTCATCACCGCCAGCGGCAGTGTCGCCTTGTTCGGGGTTTCGGGCGTCAGCGTGCATCAGATTGCGTACTTCACTGACAGAGGCATCCCGGCTGAAGCGGCGGCGGGGGTTCTGGCCGTCTACACCTTCTCCTCCGCCGTCGCGGCGCTGATGTGGGGCTTTCTCACAGAGCGGTTTGATGAGCGAACGATGAGCGTTATTTCTTTGCTTTTTGCCGCCGCCTGTGTCTGGTTCCTCACCACGGTCGACTCAGCCGGCGGGGCATTCCTCTTTGCCGGCATATTTGGTGTCTGCGCCCGAGGCCAGAACACCCTGGTGAGTATCGTTTTCGCCCAGTACTATGGCAGGACAAGCTTTGGCGCTATCTCGGGTTTTGCCATGCTGTTCCAGACCTGTGCGGCCGCGGCCGGCCCGCTGGCGGCAGCCTATGCATTCGACACGGCGGGGACGTATGTCGGGGAGTTTTACCTGCTCATCGGAGTGTTCGCGCTGGCTTCCTTCCTGATGTTCCTGGCCAGAAGGCCCATTGCGCCGGAGGCGCGATAGCCCTTGTCTCTCTATCAGCTTCCCAGGCAGGGGTGGTACAAGCGCTTCTTCGCATGGATGCTGGCGAGGAACGCGGACGTCTACGAGCGGCATGTCGCTGCTCGCAAACAGAAGGTCTTTGCCACGCTTGAGGGCGCCGTGGTGGAGATAGGGCCGGGCACGGGGTCGAATTTCCGCTATTACCCGCCCGACATTCACTGGATAGGCATCGAACCCAACCTCTACATGCGTCCCTACCTGGAGCGACAGGCGGCGAAGTACGGGATTGCAGTCGACTTTCGCGCGGGCCGTGCAGAGCGACTGGAGCTGCCCGACGGGAGTGCCGATGCGGTGGTCAGCACCCTGGTGATGTGCTCGGTGCGAGACCAGGGCGTCGCTCTAAGTGAAGTCCTGAGGGTGCTGAAGCCGGGCGGCCGCCTTGTCTTCGTCGAGCACATCGCCGCGCCCCGGGGCACCCGGCTGCGGCTGCTGCAACGCCTGGTCCTTCCCGGTTGGAGGCTGCTTGGGGACGGCTGCTGTCCGGATCGGGAGACCTGGGCTGTGATTGAGCGAGCGGGCTTCTCAGACGTGAAATACGAACGCTTCCGTGTGCCGTTCCCGGTCGTCAGCCCGCACATCATTGGGGTTGCGACGAAGTAAAGTAACCTGTTGTCATTGCTACGAAAATAGGTCTTGGGTTACTGCACAATGGCGGCGTTGCCTGAGGTTCTCGAAGGCCGCCGCCCGTCCTTTCGAGAACCCTTTCAGGATCTGCGACCTCAAGGAACGGGCTTGAGCGATTTTAATCCTGCATGGTGTGAACCGACATGAACGATTCTGAGCAAGCGAAGAATCTGGGGCAGTCGGGTCTATCCTTCCAGATTCTTCGTCGCTGCGCTCCTCAGAATGACATGCGGAGCAGGCGACCAACACTACCAGAGAAGCGCTCTTTCTATCGCCGCCTCGCCACCAGCGCCCACTGTGCCCGCACCGGCGCGCTGGCAGGCTCCACCAATTCAAGGCGCAGCAGTTCCACCACGTCGAAATTGAGGGATCTGATGAGCAGGTCTTCCCGTGTGGACAGCCGAGCTTTGAGGGGTGTCTGCTCAGGGTCTTCCTCGTTATACCCGGGTTCCGAGCCCTCGGCCGCGGCAGTGACCACCAGGAGGTAGCCGGCCGGTTTCAGTACTCGCCCCAGTTCCTGCATTGCCCTTGAAGTTGCCTCACTGGACATGGTCTCCAGGACGCTGGTGCAGATGACCACATCGAAAGCGCGACCTGCGAAGGGCAAAGCTTGCAGGTTTCCTTGCAGCAGATCGATGACGCTGCGTGTCTCAGCCACGGATGTTTTCGCCCGCGCAAGCATCCCGTGCGACTGGTCCACTCCAACCACCTGCATCCCTGCGCCAGCGAGGAACAGGCTGTTCCTGCCGCCGCCACAGCCCGCGTCCAGCGCCCGCAGCCCGCGCGGTTCCTTGAGGAAGCTGAGGAAGTGAACGACAAAAAGGTCGGGGTGTACGGGTGAACTCATGGGAGAAAAATGGCCCCCGCCCTTCGACAAGTCCGCTCATCTCTTACAGAGCCTGGATGGGCCTGAGAGCTTGTGAGTTTTTGTCCTCCCTCCCCTGGTGGGAGGGAGCTAGAGGGAGGGGGCAGGCATCGCTTCACCCTCTCCCTAATCCTCTGGTACGCAAGCTCACCACCCTTGGTCCCATCAAGGGAGAGGGAAAGATTCACAGCCTCTGAGCTCATCAAGTCTGAGACTCTCAGAGTCGAACGACCTGTCGAAGGACGGGGGGATGTTACCCTTAGCGGCTGCGCATTATTTCTCGGTGATTACCACGTCGTTGATGAGGACTTCTCGCGTTGGTGTGGACGCCTCGCCGCCGGTGCCGGCGCGCACCGGAACATTGGCGATCTTGTCGACCACATCCAAACCGCCGGTCACCTGTCCGAAGATGGTGTAGTTCTTGGGCAGCCTGCCGGAATGATCCCCGTGCATGACGAAGAACTGGCTGCCGTTGGTGTTTGGCCCCGCATTTGCCATGGCCACAATGCCGGGCTTGTAGTCCAGGGTCACCTTCTCGTCGTTAAAGCGGTAGCCGGGCCCGCCGGTGCCGTTGCCCTGGGGGTCTCCTGTCTGGACCATGAAGCCCTTTATGATCCGGTGGAACTTCACCCCGTCATAGAAGTTGTCCTTCGCCAGGAAGACGAAGTTGTTGACCGTTAACGGCGCGTCCTTGGCGAGAAGGTCGACGGTGATATCGCCCTCCGTTGTTTTCAGCGTCGCGGTGTATTGCTTGTTGGAGTCGATGGTCATGGGCGGGGGAGTGTTGTATTGCTTGGGCACGTTGCCTCCTGATGAAGATGATTGTGCCGCTGGCGCAACGGTGGTCTGTGCGGTCGCCTTTGGCGGGGCCGCTGTTGCCTGATTCCCGCTGCATGCGGTGAGCAGCACGAGACTAAGTGTACAGGAGAGTGCGAGCCATTTCAAAGCCATGTTGATCCTCGAAAAAAAGAGTGTAAGGAATTCTCTCCTCATTCTAGCATGGTATTCGATAGGCGATGGCTGCACAGACCAGGCAAACGCATCGCCTCAAACGCCATCCTCCGCATCCCATTAGATTCCTACTGAGGATCACCTTCCATGCTCCACCCCTCCCCGATAGCTTTTCATTACTTCATCCAAATTACCGCCATTGCGCTCAGCCGCATAAGAAAACAAATATTGCCAGTGCTCCCGAATTCCTTGAGGTGGTATCTGCAATTTTCTTTCAATAAGGAGGCTGTGTAGTGACCCAGAATCCTTGTAGGTTACCTGAATAATATTTTGATCAGGACTTGGCTTGTAAGAACGAGCCTCTGCGGATGAACCAGCTTGAAGTCGGCGTAAACCGTCCGCGGTGAAGAGTTGTGGCTCGTACCGAGAGATCAGATACAAGGAGTCGGCCAGGTGATAGGTTAGGTCGCCCCCGCGCATTCGGTAAATTACGGCTACGGCCTTTGCCCCCAATATCATGGCATCACGCCATTCATCTCTGTGCGGGTTGTGGAACTCTTTGCCGTCGCACTCAAAAGCGACTTTTCTATCCCCCAGAGATGCAACGAAGTCGAAAATGAACCGGCCGCAAATCGTAGAGACGCCGACCTGTTTATGCAGCTTTCCTCTTGCGGAAAGATGTGGAATCAAACATCGGGCGAAGTTGTCTTCGAGCGGGCTATCGTACGGTGGATCATACGCAATTCCTGTTTGCCTGGGACTAGCCACGTAGCCTTCTAGGACTTCTCCTATGTGGTGCCAGGAATCCATTTCAGATAACATTGAGCACCTCTCGCCAAGCATGAATAAGAAGCGCATTCCCCGTGGGTTGAGTATGCGCAAATCTTACCATAGGAATACTGAAGAGAGAGGGTTAACGGTGACCTAAAAATCGTCCTCAGCGAAGGGAGAATCGCTGCCGTAGCCCTCGTCTCGCAGCGCCTCCATGAGGCGCGCCGCCCGTGGGTAGCCGATGCGCAGGCGGCGCTGCAGGAAAGATGTCGAGACGCGCTCCGAGGTCTCTGCAAGCTGCCGCGCCCGCTCCATTAATGCGTCGTCCTCGTCATCCCCTGAGGGCTTGGTTGCGGCCGCGGCCAGCTCCATCTCCTCGGCGAACTGCCGGGGCCTGATGTAACGGAAGCTGTCATCACCCCAGAACTCCACCAGGCGCTCCACCTCGGCGTCGGAGAGGTAGGTGCCCTGCACCCGCTTGGGCTTGGCGGCGTCCGTGGCCATGAACAGCATGTCGCCCCTGCCCAGGAGCTTTTCCGCGCCCGAGGCGTCCAGGATGGTGCGCGAGTCCACGTGGGAGGTCACCGCGAAGCTGATACGGGTTGGGAAGTTGGCCTTGATCAGCCCGGTGACCACATCCACTGAAGGACGCTGTGTTGCGACGATGAGATGGATGCCTGTTGCCCGCGCAAGCTGTGCCAGACGGCATATGCCGCGCTCCACCTCGTAGGGCGCTACCATCATCAGGTCCGCCAGCTCGTCGATGATGAGGACCCAGAAGGGGAGCTGCTCTGCGGCCTTGGCGCTCTTGTTGTAGCCCTCTATGTTGCGGACGCCCACCGCCGCGAACTTACGGTAGCGTCCGTCCATCTCCTTGATGACCCAGTTGAGGGTGCCAACCACCTTGTCGGCGTCCACAATGACCGGGGCCAGGAGATGAGGGATAGCGTTGTAGGGCACCAGCTCCACTCGCTTTGGGTCGATCATCAAGAAGCGCACGTCATCCGGAGAAGCGTGCATGAGGATGCCGCAGATAATAGAGTTGATGCAGACGCTCTTGCCGCTGCCGGTGGCCCCTGCGATGAGCAGGTGGGGCATTTTTGTGAGGTCGGCCACCACGGGATCTCCGGATACGCCCTTGCCCAGGGCAAGGGCCAGCTTGGTCTTGGGGCGCAGGCGCTGGAAGGCCGTGGTTTCGATGACGCTGCGGAGAGTTACCAGGCTGGGGACGGCATTGGGCACTTCAATGCCCACGATATTCTTGCCCGGCACCGGCGCCTCGATCCGCACGGAGGGCGCGGACAGGGCAAGGGCAAGGTTGTTGGCCAGCCCCGCAATGCGCTCCACCTTGACTCGTGTGCGGGATTGCTCTTCCTGATGCGCCCTGGGGTTGCCGTCCTTGTCCAGCAGGGGTTTGCCGTCCTTATCACGCTCCCGCACCTCACGGTACTTGCGAATCCAGCCGGGCTCGACGCCAAACTGGGTCACCGCAGGGCCGACGTGTATTTGCGCAACCTTCCCCTCTACGCCATAGCTCGCCAGGGCTTCCTCTATCTGCTTTGCCCGCTGTGCCTGATCCGCGGGAGCAGGTTCGGGCACCGTCTCCAGGAGGTCGAGTCCCGGCTGCTGCCAGCGGGTGGAGGCAGGCGCACTGAGCTCGCTGAGCGCGGCTTCCCGCAGGTCCTCTTCTAAATCCGCATCTGGCTCGACAATGGGAAGCAGCGTGCTCTGGATGGCCGAGCCCATGGGCGGCGCGGTCCTCTGGAACTCGCCGCTTTCGTCGAATCTGGGCAACGTCCCGCTTGAGCTGGTCTGGTCTTGGTGAGAAACATCTTCGGCGAGGTCTAATGTTGGGTCAGCGGTACGCGAGGGTGTGCTGGCATGGCCGCGCGCGCGACGGTACAGCGCCCGGATACCCTGCCAGGCGCTACCGGCTCCTCGCAGGCAAAGGACTGCCCCGTGCTGCGGCAAACGCAACGACAGGATGAACGCACACGCGACTCCGATTGCCCGCCATGTGAGGCGCAGACTGGGCCGGACGACCAGCGCAGTGCCGGCCAATAAAAGGCCGAATGTGCGCAGCTGCCCTTCCCCAGCGTCCGGCCCGTGCACGAATTGGCCGAGCAGTCCTCCTAGGGATGCTTCTGACCACTCCACTCCCCAGAAGACAAGCCCAACAGGGCGGAGCAATGACGTCAGGCTCAGGGCTCCCGTCCAGAGGAAGAGGCCGCCGCTGAGGTCACGCCAGTGCGATTTGAGGAAGATGCCGGCGCCGAGACTCCGCCACCTCCATGCAAGGACAAGGAGACCTGGCAGCAGAATGGCCGTGCCGATGCCCAGGAGACTGAGGATGCTGTGCACCACCAGAGGCACTGCTATCAGGAGGAAGGCCGCAGCGGCGGCCAGGGCGGCGGCGGCGACAAGCAGGTAGATGAGGGGCCTGGCGACGAGAGATGCTATGCGACTGAAATTAACGTTGAATTTGAGCGAGGGTCGCCGTCGCCTGGAGGCATGCGAGCGTGCAGACGACCTACGAGGCGAATAGGATGTGGGGCGTGTCGGTGTTGGAGTTCTTGTCATAACCGTCGCACAGATTCGAACGTGCGAACATGCGGTCTGTTACAGGAGCGAGGGCGTGGAGGGCGACTTTTCAAGAATGGTGGGAATAGCGTTTCATGCCGCTCGCCCTTGCCCGTCGAAGGGTGACCGCTCGTGGTTCCCTTCGGCAAGCTCAGAATAAACTAGCTCACCATGAGCGGTTTAGATTGCACCACCGTCTGTGAAACAGTCATGCGGGAGGACCCCGGAATGCCTGGGAGGATGGAGCTATCAGGGAAACTCTTTATGCAGGGCGACGACGACGCCCAGGATCGTGAACTTCTCTGCTGGCTCGGTTGCGCCCTGGTGGCCCGCTAAGACTATCCCTTCGGGTTGTTCCAGGTAACGCCGGGTGTACACCCGACCCGCCAAGCAGGCCGCCACCAGATTCCCGTGGGCGGGAGGGCGACCCACCTCTATGAAAAGCGTGTCTCCCACCCGGATCTCCGGCTCCAGAGGGTTCTCCAGCACCCGAATGCCCCAGATCTGCCGTCCCGCTGCCTTTGCGGGGTCCCAGTAGGCGTAGTCCACCACGGGACCGGGCGGCTCTTGGCAGGCGCCCTTCTCAAAGATGGGAACGGCGACGGGTAAACGCGCCAGCCAATCGGCTGCTTCCTCCCGGACGCTTCGGAGGCCAGGGCGACTAGCGTCGCCCCTGGCGAGCGACTCGCCCCCGCCTACCGGACGGGCAGGTTCGGAGAGTGGCGCGCCGACCTGGTGCCCGGCCAGTGTCAGCACTGCGGTGGGGTCTGTTCCGAAGAACTGGGCCAGCCGCATGCAATTTCGCTCCCTGGGCCGCTTGCGTCCCGAGAGCCACTCGGATATCCGCTGCTGGCGGACGCCTATAGCCCGGGCTAGCCCCGCTTGGGTTACGTCGGGACGGGCTGCCAGCTGTTCCAACAGCCAGCGGGCCACTGGAGGGGGATAAGAGAAGCTCATATCTTACAGTGTCCGTCATTTTCCTCTCGTTTTGCTTGAAAACTCTTGACAAAAGCGTACTGTTGCGGTAATACTCCGCCTTAGCGGTGTAAGCGGTGTTACACCGCCTACTGTCAAGGTTGGCCAATTGAAACGAGACGACGTCTTCTACGGGCACTCTACCCGCAGCAGAAAGGAGGACCGTCATGTGTTGAGAGAGGAGCGGTGTGTTGCATACGAAAGAAATTCTTGTAATAGGAGTGGTTTAATGTCATATTCTTTATCTCGCAAGGTAAAATCCCTTCGTGCAGGCCTTCTGTCCCTGCTGGTGGCGGTTGCCCTGGCGTCACCGTTACCATTATTTAAGGCCGACACTGCTAGCGCACACGGTCAGGCACCGCCCCCCGCCACCCTATGTACAGCAGCCGAACTGGATAACCCCGCCTCGTTTCATGATATGGTGCCAGGCCTTGGCTCAGCGGGAGTAGGTCCCACCCTGGGCTGGTGGACAACTCGTTATTTGGTTTCCGATGTGGCCACTCCTCGGGCCTGCCAGCGCTTCTACTTTGAGCTGGAGCCCGGCACCGAGGCGTACGTGCGAGTGAGACTGGTGGATACGCCTAACACCCCAGTTGGCCCGTTGGCTGCCACCGCAGCCGTGGAGTGCTCCTGGGTCGGTTCACCCTGCGTAGGTCCCCTCCACGAGCTCGCCGTCAAGACGGCAGTCACATCCACGACCTCAAACCCCATTGGATTCTCTACTCGAACGCCGCGGCACTTCGAGGTGCTGTTGCTGGGCGTGGGCAGAGTTGAAGTCGTGCTCGCTTACGGCGCACTCGGCTCAGCGTATCGCGACGCGCTGAGTGGGAGACCGCAGGCGGTAGAAGTGCCACCAGATGGCACGAAGCGGGCCTGCACGGGAGACTGGGACCATACGCTTTATCCCGACCCCTCGTGTCTCGGCGGGGACGAGAGCCTGGAGGACAAGGCCCAGAACGACGGCAACATGGGCCTCGGGGTAGATGCAGGCGATACCAAGACGGCAGCCACTGAAATTCTACTGGGCGTGCCTGCTGCCGCCGCAGGTCCTGCCGCCGCGGCGCCCAACGCTGTTACGCTAGGAACCCGTGGCATCTACGTAAATAACCGTCTAGGAGTTTTCCTGGGTCCTGCTGGACCGATTATTGACAACGACGACTGGTATAAGTTCAAGGTTCAGCCCGGAGCCCAGGTGGTCATTAACCTCTGGCCGACGCGCTACGACAACTATGGCGGCGGGCTGGAGTACGAATTTCTCCGGGAAAACCCCAACAACGGAGCCATCGACTGGCGTTGCAGTAGTAAGGTCTTGCCTCCCCTGGAGCCCGTGATGAACCCGGCCCTTGACTGCGGAAAAGATGGCGGCTATGTGCCGCACCGCAACGCAGGGATCGCGTTCCCAGACTCGATGGCGAAGGATACCTGGTTTTACCTCCATATCAATGCAACCGGCTTTGTTCGGTACTCCTTCACTGTGGACTATCTGGGGAACTTAATTGTAGATTCGAACAGCCTGGGGGTGGACCGGAATTTTAGCCCATTGGATGGTGGGTAAGGGCAGTCCAGAAGCTGGTCTAGAGATTTTGGGGCCTCTTACAGACACGAGACCCTAACACCGAACAGGTTTCTGAAAAAGCCGGCGTCAGCCGTTCGTTGAGCCTCTCGAAACGAACGGCTGACGTGCCTTTGAGGGCCTCTCGCGTTGGCCGCGGACTTTTGTTCAGCAGCCTGGGCTAGGCTGATACCTCAGACCCCATCCTTGTGACCGAGCGCGCTTTAGCAAATGGCTTCGATGCTGAAAGGAAGGCCGTCATGAGATCCCTGCGCCTAATTCGGTTAGCAACGTTCTTGGTGCTGCTAACGTCACTGATAATGCCCAATGCTTTGCCTCCCTCCACGGCGCACGCCTCCACTGACGCAGCCGCCCTCGATTCTCAGAGTCAATATCCTACCATTGATCCGGGGCAGTCGGTCGACATTTGGATTCGGGTCCGAAATAGCGGCGACACTACCTGGTTGGGTAATTGTGGCGCAGGCTATGGACTTGATTGGCGAGATGGCTGGTCTTCCGGGGGTAGGGCATGTCTCTCCGGGAACGTGTCACCTGGTGGAGTTACGCAGTTTGGCGGGACAGTGACGCCGCCAACGCAACCCGGCACTTACCGTTATGGGTTTATCTTGCGCCGTTACAACAATTTCTTTGGGCCGTACTTTTACATTGACGTTACCGTTCGAAGGACGGATCCACCACCACCGCCACCTCCGCAGACCAGGAGCATCAGCTTCGGACAGACCGTCACCGGCAGCATCAGCCCGGGCGGTCAGGACCGCTGGACGTTCTCCGGCAACCAGGGCCAGAGCGTCCGCATTGAGATGAGCGGCTTCGATACCTACCTGTACCTGAACAACCCTGGTGGCTCCCGCATTGACCAGGATGATGACAGCCTCGGCAACGCCGGCTCCCTTATCACCCATACGCTGCCCGCCTCCGGCGCCTACACCATTATTGCCGCCGGCTACGGCGGCAGCGGCGGCTCCTACCGCCTCAGCCTCAGCGGGGGCAGCCCACCACCACCACCACCGCCTCCACCGACGCGAAGCATAAGCTTTGGCCAGACCGTCACTGGCAGCATCAGTCCGGGCGGTCAGGACCGCTGGACGTTCTCCGGCAACCAGGGGCAGAGCGTCCGTATTGAGATGAGCGGCTTCGATACCTACCTGTACTTGAACGACCCTGGTGGCTCGCGCATGGCCCAGGATGACGACAGCCTTGGCAGTGGCGGCTCCCTTATCACCGGCACGCTGCCCACTTCCGGCACCTACACGATCATAGCCGCCGGGTACGGGAGCAGCAGTGGGAACTACCGCCTCAGTCTGAGCGGGGGCAGTTCAGGCACGGGACTTCAAAAGTGCCAGGAAGCGGCGTTCCGGTTCCCCCTGCGGGATGCTGTTGTCGGATGGCTCTACCGAGACCCGCGGAGCACAGATAGGACGACAGAAGGTGACCGTACCGTCCACACAGGACTAGACTTCTGGCCTCCTCAGATTGAAGCGGTCCCTGTCTTCCCGTTGGCGCATGGGTTTGTAAAAGAGATCACTTATGCGAATCCCAATGGGGCGTTTGAGATCTACTACGATGAAACCGGTATCACGTCCTACATGAGCCACGTAAACTCCCAGTATGAAGGTGGACGACCCCTGCGCGAGGGAGACGAGGTATTCCCCGACCGTCCCATTGGCACACTGTTTCCTCAAGACTTGTTCACTGACACTGGCGCACTGATTCTTCAAGGTGGGAACACTCATCTGCACCTCTCTATTGGGAAGGAGACGGGCCCAGGGCCCGTGCCCCCTGGCACTGGCAGGGGGATCCACTACAACGATACGCATTGGCGAGAGACAAGTGACCCGTCCGACTCGTTCCGTGCGAATCTCAGTTATCCGGCGGGAGCGCGTAATCCGATGGATTCAAGTAGTTTCCCATGGTATAGCCGCCTGGCCACTTCCTTCTGCAGGTGAGAGCGCTATTACGACTGCCGACGACATGGGAACCAACAACGGTATGCTTGTGTGGGGTTTGGGAGTGTCGGATACACGACTATCCAACGGGTTGAGGAGACATCTGGCCGTTACCTCGGTTGGAGCTGGGCTAACGACAGTGGATGGGAGAGATGGTGAGAGGTGGATCTGGATCTGGATAGGCTTGGGCGAGCCCGTGAGCTTCATCTACAGTTCTCAGTAGACGTTGAGGTTCTCAAAACGCTTGTCCTGTCTCTGTAGGTCGCCAGATTCGACTCGGTCGAGCAACTCGCCGAGGGCCTGGGACTGCAGATGCGGGGCAGTCAACGGCTGCAAGACTATTCTTCAGCGGTCTGCCCCAGGGGATGTGCGTCTCAAGAAGCGAGGCGGGTGCGAAGCCCGCCTCTACTTATTGTGAGCTTTCACCCAGGGATCTAAACTTCTACGTGCACCGGCAGGATGAGGGGGCGGCGTTTGGTCTGGTCATACAGGAACCGTCCGACCGTTTCTCTCACCGTGGTGGTCAGGACGCTCCATTCCACTTTGACGGTCTCGCCCCGCAGCACGGTGCGTTCAACCAGGTCTTTCGCCTGTTCCAGCAGCGCTTCGGATTCGCCGGGTCCGATGAACCCCCGCTGCACCATCTCTGGCCGGGAGGCCAGGGCGCCCGTATTCTGGTCGATGGCCAAGATGATCACCACAAACCCGTCTTCCGAGAGGTGCTTGCGGTCACGCAGGACCTCCGGGCCAATATCGCCCAAACCGTCCACATAGACGTAGTCAGCCGGCACTCTGCCGACTATCTCGCCGCGGTCCTCGCCGATCTCCAGGACGTCCCCGTCCACCAGGACGAAGCATTTCTGCTCCGCCACGCCGACCGCGATCGCCAGATTGCGATGATGTACCAGGTGCCGGTATTCGCCATGGACCGGCACAAAATACTCCGGTTTCACCAGGCTGAGCATGAGCTTCAGTTCTTCTTGTGCGCCGTGCCCGTGGACGTGAACCTGCGCTACCTGGCTGTAGAGCACCCGCGCGCCCAAACGGAAGAGATTATCCACGGTGCGATATACCAGCTCCTCGTTGCCGGGAATGGGCGTGGCGGAGAGGACAACCGTATCGCCCTTCTGGATGCGGATGTAACGGTGGTCTCTGTTTGCCATGCGCGCGAGCGCCGCCGTGGGTTCTCCCTGGCTGCCGGTTGCGACGATGACGACGCGCTCCTGAGGCAAGCGGCGCAGCTCCTCTGGCCCGATGAGGACGTTCTCCGGCGCGTACAGGTAGCCCAACTCCTGCGCCATGGCGACATTGTCCTGCATGCTCCTGCCAACGACCAGCACTTTACGATCACAGACAATGGCAGCGTCGATGACCTGTTGAATACGAGATATCAGCGATGCGAAACAGGCAACTATGACCCGTCCGGGCGCTTCGCTGATGATGCGGTGGAGGTTGTCACCCACGACCCTTTCAGAGGCTGTGTAGCCGGGCACCTCGGCATACGTCGAGTCAGAGAACAGCAGGCGCACGCCCTCGGTCCCCAGCCTGGCAAGGGTAGCCAGGTCTGTTGGCTGCCCGTCGACCGGCGTATGGTCGAACTTGAAGTCACCTGTGTGGATGACGGTGCCAGCCGGAGTGCGGAGCACAACCCCAGCGGCGTCCGGAATTGAATGGGAAACCCTGAAGAAAGACGCAGTCATGGCGCCAAGTGCAACGGTCTCACCAGGCTCCATGGGATGAAGTTCGGCTTCTTCCAGAGCGTGGCGCTGCTTCAGCCGAACTGAGATGAGGCCCAGGGTCAGGCGGGTGCCGTAGACCGGCACGTTCAAGGTCGGCAGGATGTAAGGCAGCGCGCCAATGTGGTCTTCATGCCCGTGGGTAATGAGAATGCCGCGCAGCTTGTGCCGGTTTTCCATAAGGTAGGTGACATCTGGGATGACGAGGTCAACCCCAAGCATCTCCTCTTCAGGAAACATGAGGCCGCAGTCGATGACGACGATATCATCACCGCATTCCACGGCCATCATATTCCTGCCGATTTCGCCGAGTCCGCCCAGAGGGATAGCGCGTAAGGGTGGTCTAGGCATAGTTAAAACATGCTCAATTGTTGTGGTTGAGGCAATTCTGGTGTCAATTCTTGGTGGCTTTCTTCTTGTTTCTTGCGCACATCGGCGAGGATTGCAGGGAGCTTGCGCATATCGTCCTCTATGGTAGCACGCAGACTTTGTTGATGCAGCGCAGCGGCTGGATGATACATGGGGAAGATCACGGTTGCGTCCTTCACAACGGGCCTTCCGTGTATCTTACTGATGCTCTGCCCGGCAAACCAGCGGGCCATGGAGTATCGCCCCAGGGTAACGATGATTTTGGGGGCAAGGAGTTTGATCTGGCTGTCCAGCCAGTGGCTGCAGGAGGCAATCTCCGTTGGTAGGGGGTCACGATTATTGGGGGGCCGGCACTTGATGACATTGCAGATATAGACCTGGTCACGCTTGAGCCCGGCAATGGCAAGCAGCTCTTCCAAGAATTGCCCCGCGGGGCCCACAAAAGGCCTGCCTTGCTTGTCTTCATGGAAGCCGGGCGCTTCTCCAATAAACATCACGTCAATCTGCCCTGGTCCTTCGCCTGGCACCACGCACGTGCGCCTTTTTGCCAAACTGCATTCCTGGCAGGTCAGCATGTTGGTGCAGAGGTCGCTTAGCTCGGACAGCGCAGGGTCTCCTTTGTTTGACTTAGCCCTGAGCAGGTTTCTGTGCAGGAGCAGCAGCCTGAGTGGTGGTTGGCCGTTGAGGTGCGTTCTTGAAGGTGAACTGGAATGCGAAATAAAGCATCGCGAGGCCGAATATCTTGGTGAGCAGGAATGGATCGGTGCGGGAAGCAATAGCGCTGGCTACTATTGCAGTCACTGCAGTGCTTGGTCCCACAATTAGTGCGGTTGGCACATCAACATTGCCCAGTTTGTAGTGCGTGTAAGTACCCACGATTGATGTAATCGTGATGACCGCGAGGGAGATGCCCTGCACAAGGCGTTGGTCCATGCCCGCTCCCAATGCCATGACTGGTACCATGAGCAGGCCGCCCCCTATCCCCAGAATGCCTGCGAACACCCCGGCCATAAATCCCACGCCCAACCACAGCGGAACGCTTTCCGGTGACGTTACGTAGCTCGGGTCAAGGGGTGGCGCGCCGCTGCCAACTTGTATAATGCCTTTCGAAAGCATGCTCAACGACACATAAAAGAGAAAGAGACCGAATATCCGGCGTAGTTGAGGCGCGGGCAGCTTCATCATGATTTTTGCCCCGACGATCACCCCGAAGATGCTGCCAAACGCGAGAGATAGGGTGAGGAAGATGTTATACCAGCCGCCCAAGGCATACGTGATGGCGCCGAAAAAAGCGCCGGTGATGATAATAGCCAGGGAGGTACCGTGGGCTTTGTGCTGCGGTATTTTAAGGAATGTGACCATCATGGTCACTAAGATGGCGCCGCCCCCAACTCCGGTGAAACCGCTGAAGAGTCCGGTAATTGCGCCCGTGAGCATGGCGAGTTTACGTGACAAAGTGCCCTCTCCCTCTAGCGCGCATGATAGCACGGGACGCCGCAGGAAGCAACGAAATGTGTGCTTCCTGTAGCATGAAAAGGCCGCCAGTAATATGGCGGCCTGGAGGAGCTATTACGGTTGAATCTTGCGCGGCCGGCCTCTACCTCGCGGAGAGCTTGTCTCGCGGGAATGAACCCAGAAATAGATATCATCACCATTACGTTTGATGGTCAGGTCCTTACCTACCAGTTTTGCGGCCGCTCCGAGTCTCCGCCGAACTGCCGTGGCAGATTCTTCCTGGGAAGCGGCTAGCTTGCCGGCTTGGCCCTCTCTCAACTGCTGTATATAGTTCATGTATTCCAGCAGTATTTTTGACCGGCGACTGGAGGCTGTCTTTAGCATCGCCTCATCCATGCTTACCACTTCAAATTTAGGCATTATCTCCCCCCAACATCCCCAAACCCCATACTTGAGTGAATTGCTTTCTGCGAGAAATGTAACGTACTTTGCCTCAGATTGCAACATGGGGTGAAATAATCAAACCGCTCCAAAATATAAAGAGTGTTTCTTGGAGTGGTCAGTTACTCAGCAAATTGGGAAGCTAAGGAATGGCTATGCTTGTGTAGCTTTCAGCCAGAGAATTGTCAACGGTGATGGCATTCACCAGCCCAATAACACTACGCGTGGCTTGTATCTCGATGGTCCCGATGAAAGTGTTATCGCCAATGAACATACCCGGGTTATGATTTGCCTTTGTATTGGGCGCAACGTTTGTAATTGTGGTCGCGAATGTTAGAGAACCATCAGTGTCGTAATATCGAAGAGTAATATCAGCGGGTAACGTCTGATCGACATTCATCACTGCAACGTAGGTTCGCCATCCTTTTTGATTGGAAGACGGAGACCACCGGATATAGGGAAGCGCCTGTTTGGTAGCCCCCTGAAGCTGGCCAGTATAAGCCAGCGAAAGATCTGTCGCTGAGCCTATATTTACCGCGACAGCCACCGGCCCAGAGGCCCTCACAACTGCCGAGCCATTGAACTCCGCTCCTATCCCTGCGGAACCGGGATTCCAGCTTTGTTTTTGGAACCCCTGTATCTGGCCACCTACTGTTCCTGCAACGCTGCCATCACGGTGATAAAACATCACAGCGGCATCAATTGGGTTGGACTGCGTATTCTGGACAGCGATGAAGCTGGTTTGCTGCTGCGGCGCGTACAGGTAAAGAGCAGACGGGAGGTAGACCTCAGGGCCTACTGCTGCGGTGCCTTCAAAAGCGACTGCCTTGTTAGAACTCAGGTACGGCTGGTGTACTGCAGCTACAATCCTGCCGCCGGTAGATTGGATGAGCGCTGCCCCAGTCCATGGCGCTGCCAACGCTTGCGCGCCGGGTAGCGCAGAGGAGTCGTAGAAGTGTGATGCGTTGGGGGGAATGGTGTCGGTGATAATGGCAGATTGCTGGCCGGTAAACCGCTCGAAGTAACGGATGTTTACTGCGGCCGGCGTGTTGTCGGTATTCTGGACTGCCAGCAAGCTGGTCTGGTCTGCATAGGCATTTGAGATAGCGGGCACATAGACGCTGAAGGCGCCGTCTGTGAAGCCGTTATACAGGGTACGATTGACGGAAGGGTTTGTGGGGTCAAAGCCTTGAAAAACGGTGCTCACGGGCTGGTTAGCGCTCACCACGGCAGATCCAGAGAAGCCGTTTGGCAGATCACCGATGGATTCGGTATCGACCGTTATGGTACCTTTGGACGGGATTGGGCTAGGCAATGGATAGGACTTTACCAGCACGCCGGTGGTGCTGTAAAAGTTGATCACGATAGTAGCGGGGCTTTGCCCGTGGTTTTGAACGACAATGCTACCAGACCACTGAGCGCTTGACGCTCCTGGATTTGGCGCAGTAAAAACGCCAGCTTGAACCCTATTGATAACTAGGGCCCCGCTGGCGATAAGCGCCGCTAGTAGGACGAATAAAACCGCCCGGGAAAGCCCCCTGGGCACTCGATGCATTTGCAATACCTCTCGTGAAGTGAGAACGTCAGAACTACTTCTCTCGTTACGATACTACGTGAGCCGCGCGGCGTTGTCAAAGGGTTCGTGAAAAAAGTCGGAAACTCTCACGCGGACCACCGCCCTGGCGGGGGCGGCAAAAAATCCTCCTGATTCAACAGGAGGATTCCGTCAGGCCGTCACACGTCTAATGGGTTGGAAATTGCTCTTCCTCGCCACGCACATGGAACGACTTTCCGCACGCGCAGGCGGATGTTGCATTCGGGTTGTGGAAGACAAACCCTGACGTCATCAGGGTGTCTTCATAGTCGAGCTCTGCGCCATCAAGGTAGGGATAACTCGTTGGGTCAACGACTATCTCGATACCACTATTGGGAAAAACATGATCGTTGTTGTCCTGCGTAGCATTGGGGGTGATCTGGTACTGGTAGCCGGAGCCTGAGCAGCCTCCTGGAGATACGCCGAGCCGCAGGATCATAGAATCGGCGCTCTGGGCCTTACTGAGCCTCTGTAGGCGCTCCACTGCGGAAGGGGAAATGGTGATCATCTTCGGCCTAGTTGAGGAACTTGAGAGCAATGTGACCGGCGTCCTGCTCGGTAGGAGCTTCTGGCTCTACGATCACACGACTGAGCCAGGACAGGCGCTCCAGCATGAAAGGCTCAAATTGCTCACCGATCTGCTTGGCGGCGCAACCACAGAATGGGCTGCAACCCAGAGACTCGCCTAGAGCGATGCCTAAATAGAGCATACCGCGCTCTCCGTTGACGCGATTCACCCAGACCTTCACTTCCTGCAAGCGAGGATCGGTCTGTTTGGTGAGCAGCTCCTGGAGCTGGGCTGTGACTGTTTCGCTCTCCTGCCACTTCGGCTCGTCGCGCGGCTCTATGTCTGTACGCTGTCGTGCCATGCTGTTCCCTCCAGAAAGGACTATAGCTTCAAGAGACCTGAGGACAGGTCTAGTTTAATGCCAAAATCAGGTTCCTCGGCTTCATTGACCGCCTCAACTTTTCGCACCCAGGGCAGGTGCTTCTTCAGAGTGCGCTCTATACCATGTTTCAGCGTTGCGATGGATGCAGGACACCCGGAGCATCCGCCATCCATGTGGACCCAGAGCTGGCCTTCGGCCTCGTTCACCCTGGTAGGGGTCACGATGCCCCCGTGAGACGCAATATACGCTCGTAGATAGCGGTCAAAGATGTACTCCACCTCTTCCAGTGGCTCAGAGAATACTTCCACGCCAATCGGTTGTCCGATCACTTCCTTCAGCGTTTCCCCTGCCCGCTGGCGCGCAAAAAGCACAGGGGCTTGAGAGTTGCGTATGCCAAAGGCAATCGTGCCGATGGCATCGTCGGTTCCCTGGTCATCAATGTCCACCACGTAAAACAGATCGGCCTTGCACTCTTCTCGCACTGTATCCGTCAAAGCTTGCAAACGCGCTGGGACTTCCATGTCTCACCTCAATTCACCATAGAGCACACACTATTGTACGTGGTTTAGGTGGAAATGCAAAGCAGCCGTATTCAGAGACCGCTGAATAACGCTTAGCATAGTCGAAAAACGCGGTCATGAGAGCCCGCCAACGTTTGTTGAGCCTGTCGAAACGAACGAGGCGTTGCCTGAGGCTCTCGAAGGCAACGCCCGCTTATCTGGCATTCAGCACTCTCCGTATTCACTCACCAGAGCAATTGCCTCTCGGCACTGCACGCTCTCTCCCGGTTGTCCCGAGCTTGCTGAAGGACGCTCGCAATAACCAGAGGGGGCTAGCTGGTTCGTACCGCACATGCGGTTGCCGTGGGCTCGCAATGTGGAGATCGCTGAACTACGGACGCAGGTGGTGCGAAAGGAGAGTGTGCCACCGTTTGTTGAGCTTGTCGAAACGACCGGTGGACGACAGTGTCGCCTCTGGCGAGCGGTGCCCCTTCGGCGGTGCTCAGGACATGCTTCGGCAAGCTCAACAAACGCCGCGGAGAGAGTTATTAAGCGGTCTCCAATCAGGGCGATTGCAAAGTCCAGGCAGCACGCAAAGCCCGTTCGTGGTGAGCCGCGTCGAACCATGAACGGGCGGTTCCGCTCATCCTTCGACCTAGCTCTCGCCTCAGCGAGTCGGTCGACTGAGTCGCCTCTGGCGACCTGTGGAGACAGGACGAGCGGAACATTGGAACCAACGCGACTTTGCAATCGCCCTGGGTCTCCAATGTGTCACCTGATCTCGTTCAGAATGATGCGTGACACTACAATGGTGTCACTATGCACATCAAAAGTAGGCTTGCACCAGGAACGGTTTTTCTCGGGAACGTACCCACTCTTTCGAAAGGAGCAAAGCAGCGCCTCAAATGGTTCGAC
>ORJL011382357.1_pt1 | contig 24848 bp, 23 predicted proteins | sample 1779941 | NCBI WGS metagenome assembly ORJL01 (sample SAMEA104232317, study PRJEB22302) | groundwater metagenome | biome: forest; feature: aquifer; material: groundwater | place: USA | collected 2011-08-07 | depth 5.8 m
CGGCCCAAGATCATCAAAACACCTACCGTGTGCCCAGTCGCCACAACGCGCTCACCGGCATGGCCACGAACTGACCGCCGAAAGGCAGGAGTTCCGCGCCTGTGTAGAGCACCACGCCCCGCACCCAGCGGGGGCCCGCTTCCGCCGCCAGGGCCTTCAAACCTTTGAAATCGTTCGCCGTGACGGTGGTGCTGGCTTTGACCTCGATGCCAACCAGGCGCCCACCGGCTTCCAGCACCAGGTCCACTTCCTGTTGACTATGGGTCCTCCAGTGGAAGATCTGGGGCCGTTCCTGGTTCCAGGCTGTTGCCTTGCGCAGTTCCATGGCAACAAAGTTTTCCAACAAGAGCCCCCAAGGGCCGGGATCTTGGCTCAACCGTTCCTCGGTGAGGTAGAGCAAATGTGCCACCAACCCGGTGTCCGTCAGTAACGCCTTGGGCATTTTCACATAGCGTTTTCCCACGTTGCCGGACCAGGCAGGCATCTCCTGGAAAAGAAAAAGGGTTTCCAGAAGGCTCAAATACCGCTTCAAGGTTGTTTGGGCGATGCCGGAGCCCCTCGATATATCCGCCGCATTCAGCAAGCCCCCCACCCGAGAGGCTAGGATCGCGAGCAAGCGAGGCATGGCGGTCAGGTCCTCAATGTGCGATAGGTCCCGGACGTCGCGCTGTAGAATCGTGGTTAGGTAAGAGCCAAACCAAGCCTTCCGCCGCTCTTCCGCGGCTCGGGCCTGGACTTCTGGGAACCCGCCCCTCAATACCCGCTGTTGGATTTCTTTACGCTCGTCCCATTGGTCGCACTCCCTGAGCTTGAGCGGTGCCGAGCCAAAAACCACGTCGATGAAACGTTCACGCACACCTTCGACTTCTCCCTGGGAGAATGGCCAGAGCGTGATCACTTCCATGCGGCCGGCGAGCGAATCGGCGACGCGGGGCAGAAATAGCACGTTGGCCGAGCCGCTGAGCAGATACCTCCCGGGAGCGCGATTTCGGTCCACCGCCGCTTTGAGCGCCAGGAACAATTCCGGTGCGCGCTGGATTTCATCCAGGGCTAGCGGTTCGGAGTACGTGTCTAGGAAGCCCGCCGGATCCGCTTTGACCGCCGCCAAGAGGCCGGCGTCGTCCAAAGTGAGGTAACGCCGGCCTTTTTGGACGGCGGCGGATTGAATCAGCGTGCTTTTGCCCACCTGGCGAGCCCCCACGATCAACACCACAGGGCTGTCGGCAAGGCCGGCCAGAATTGCCGGTTCGAGATGCCTGCGAATCATAGACCGTAGGTTAACCGAGTTGGTGGCTTAACTTCAACCGTTAAATGGACGATTTTCGTCCGGACGATTTTACATATGGCCATCCGCACGTAGGCCGGGTCCCTGACCCGGCGTTCGCGCGCCGCAATGCCGTTTCGCCGCGTGAGGGCACGCGGCCTACAATGTCCGATTCGGCCACCCGCGGGTAGGGTGCGGTGTCCCCACCGCGCCGCCTTGGACGTTCGACCGCGAGTGCGGCCCGCTGAGGACAGCGAGCCCTAACCTTGCTGTGGCTGAGCCCGGTCCCCCGACCGGGCGGCTCTACGGAGCACCGCCTGTCTGGAGACGCACGCGGAAGAAACCCGGCGGAGCCCCCTCTGATGCAGGCACGACCCACTCGTGCTCGGGGGTCGCATCGCCCAAAGGCTGCCAGTCGGAACCCTCCAAACTGGTCGAGCGCTCCAGCACGTAGCGATGCACGCGAGTCACGGTGCCAGCCTCTTCATCCATCAGATTCGCCGCTGGCCCGTCCCACCGGATGCGCAGTTGACCCGGCTCCCGCAGGATCTCTCTGATTTGCGGGCGAGGATGATAGAGGATCACGCCGCGCAGAGGCAGGTAGAGGAACGCGCCCGGGAGCCAGTTTCCGCCAGACCACGAGTTGAACTGGCCGTCGCCGCTGGCCCAACTGGTGCGGAACTCGACCCTGCGGGTCCCGTCGTCCTCGATCAGGTAGCCGTACGCCAGCATCCCATGAAGGGGGGGGTTGGCCCGCGGCATGGAGCCTAGAGACTGGGACTTGGTGTTGGAGTCCTGAAGGAACAGCAGGACAGGATAGCCCGCGTCGATTTCGGCCTTCAGATCGTCAAACGTAAAGCCCGCGCCGGACGGGACATCCGGGTTGAACTCGGTCAGTTGCGTCGCCACGTCCGCTCTGTAGCCGCGATACTGCGTCCACGCTCGTAATCCCGACTGCATGTCCACGGCAGGCAGACCCGCCTCCGGGCCGGGGGTAAAGTTGACCCGGCGCTGGCCTGATGGGTCCCAATAGACGAAGCAGTAGCCGTCGATGTTTCCATCGCACTCGCCGTTCATGTTGCGCCACTTGCGCTGATTCAGCCCGATGAAATCACCGATGCAGTCAGGCGAGTGCTCCGCGCGTCCGAAAAGCACGCAGGGGTCGGCAGCGGTGCTCTCGTAGGCCGAGTAATAGTCATCCATGTGACCGGGCTGGCCTGCGGGGCGTCCATCCACGCCGGCCTTGGTGGCCCAGAGGGAAGTGATGCCGGAGTTGGCGCCGAAGCTGTCAAGGGGCGCCACGCCGCCGCCGGTGGGGCCTGTGTAGAAGTCCGGGAACCCGTTTCGATCCCAGAAGCCCATCAGGTTTCCCGTGGCCGTGCCGAAACAGCCGGCGTACCACACATAGTCCGGCACGTCCGTCAGGTGGACAAACGTGGTGGCGTGGAGTTGTCCGCAGAGCAGGATAGCGGGCAGCCACCTCCGGAGACGCGAAGTAGGATAGTATGTAGTCACAACACCCACAAGCAATCGCGCTTCCAAGCCGCCCTGTCCACTAGAATCCCACTAGAATCCCACGGAGGCCTTCTTGCCCTGCTTGGTGATGGTCTTCTCCTCTTCCCAGACCGCCAGGCCGTTCTGGTCGGTGAGGGATAACTGGAAGACGAAGGAGTATTGCCGCGTGCTGCCAGCGCGGGCGTAGTCCTGGATGATCTTGCCCGAGAGGGTGAAGTCGGGGCGGCGGGTCACCTTGGTGTCATTGGCGAACTCGGCCTCCTGCTGGAGACCTTTGGCCAGCGGGTCCTCCGCCTGGCCACCCAGGCCTATGGTGGTGGTGGTGAGCACTTTGCCATCCTTGCTCAACGCCACGCGGATCTTTTTCACCAGCATATCGATATCGACCTGCTGGCTCGTGTTATTCACAATCCGGCTGATGGCCATGACAGCGGGCTTGTGAGGGGATTTCTCGATGGCCCCGGAATCGCGGAGGGAGCCGACCATGGTCTCGGCGGCGTTGGCCCAGTCCTGGAGGTTGATTTCACCCAAGGTGGTGACGGTGCGCGAGCCCTTGGGGTCCACGTAGGCCGATTGCGTGGCGCAACCGGCGGCGGCCAACAGGAGCGCGGCGCTGGCGAAAAGTGATTTGGTGCGGTTTTTCATGGGGATACTCGGGTGCTAGTGCTAGAGACTTAATGAGTCGTGGCTTCCAGCAGCTTCAGGCGAAAATCCTTGGCTGCGGCAGTGGGGGCCACGGCGGTGAGGAACAGGCTTTCCTTGCCCTCAATTTTCTGCGGGATGGCGGTGGAAGTCACTGCGTTGATGATTATCCCGCGCTCATCAAACCATTCCCAACGATAGGTGAAGCTGTGGAGACGGCGGGTGGTGTTCAGCACCTCGACCTGCACTTTGAGATAGCCGCCAGGCGCCTCGCTCTCGCTCACCCCCAGCACGCCGACTTTCCGCTGCAGGCGCATGTCGGCCACCACACGCTTGTCCGCAATGATCTGGCGCGGGGCGACAGGCACGGCGCGTTCGACGGTGTTGACGCTGGTCGTGCTGCATGCCGGCAGCCAGATCGCGCCGGCCAGCAGGCCGGCAAGGAAAATATGTTTGTCTAGTCGTGTTTTCATTTCAGCTTGATCTGTGAAACCGATAACGGCACACCAGCATTGACGCCCCGCACCCATACCACATTCACCGTGCCGGGCTCGAGCGTCACATCCACACGCTGCCCTCCGGTAGTCGTCACCTGCAGCCTCCGGTCCGCCGGGGTCGGGAAACGGCAGACTTGGAATTCCTTTGGCAGGGTCGTCCACGTCCGGCAATCCGCGATGTTGACGGCCATCTGGTAACCCGCGGTGACGAGTCTGGAGAGGAGCCCGAGCATGGCGTCCTGGCGGTCGGCGGCGGCGTTCAGGCCGTACGCCGCGGCGGCCTTGGCCACCGTGGCAAAGATCGTCTTGGTGACGACGCCGGGCAACTCGTTCTTGAATTCCCGCCCGATGACGCTGTCCATGCTGCAGAGCAACTCGGATGCCTCGGAGACTCCGGTCCCCACCACCTGCAGGCCCGGCGCCGTGTTCGGCAGAAACTCGATTGTGGGAAACGCCGCGCCCACGTACGAGACCCTGGCAAAGAGGATCGGGATATCGATGCGCACCTGCTGGCGGACCGGGGCAAGCCCCGTTTCGTAGAACACGTAGGTGGTGGGCGGGATGGGGGCGCCATTGATCACGCGCGCCATCAGATCGAGGTCCTGGCGGATGAATCGGGTGTCTCCCACCATGGAGCGCACGCGATCGAAGGACTTGGACGCCCGCTCCAAATCGCTTCCGCTGGTGGACTGGCAGAGGAAGAACAGACCGTCCAGGTACACAGCGGCCGGGTTCACGTAATCCGAGTAGGCTTGAAGGTTCTCAAGCGGGGCATAAGTGCTAGTGAGCGTGGAGCCAAAGCCGGGGTCGGTGCGGGCGCGCTCGGTCAGCTCCCGTTCCTGCTGGCCCTTCTGGCTCAGCTCCTCCTGGGTTTGGGCGATGCGCTTGCGGTTCAGTTCCACCGCATCGCGCTGCCGCTGGTAGGCACGGAAGAACTCGACGCGCGCCTTCTCGTAGTCGCCCAATTGAAGGTAGTTCAGCGCCTTATAGAGGTTGACCATCACTTTGTCATAAGCGCGTCCCTCATAGGGCAGATTCGCCTGGTTCGACATGATGGCTCCGGCCTCGTTGCCCACCTTCACCCGGGCGCTCTCCTCATAGGCGTTGATCTTCTGCTCCGCCTGGTCGAAGGCCGCGATGCTCTCGCGGATCTGCCCGGATGCCCGCAATGCCGCCCCCTGCTCAAGCCGCCAGATCAACGCGTCCTTGCCGTTTCGCTCCTTCTCCGCCTTATGGCCATACTCCAGCGCCGCGGCGTCAAATCGTCCGCTCTGCCAGACGTAAGCTGTGGTGTTCTGCTGCGTGTAAGTCCGGCAGCCGCTGGAGAGCAGGCCCGCAAAAATCGCCACAGCGCACAATGCCATCCCACGGCGAGGCGAATGGTCGGATCGGTCCGTGGCGCCCATGCGTTGGGCCTGCTCGGTCTTGTGGTGGTCCACAGTCGGCACTATTGGGCCTCAGGGGCGGGCTTGGCCACGACTGGCCGGGCAATAGCCCCTTTCTGGACTCCCTTGTCCTCGATCAGTTCGGCTGTGGCCGTCTTGGGCTGCACACCGGTGATCCGCGCCTTGCCCACGGGGATTTCCTCTTTGCCCAGGACTTCCTTGGTATCAGGATCCACCAGATCTTCCCCCGCGGCGAACAGGTCCCACACCTGGTCCACCGCCACGCCGGTGCCGTCGCCCCGGTTGAGGGTGATCTGCATGTCGCGCCGGGCCAGCACCTTGGCCGGGAAAATCACGTCCGTCACACGATTGGCGATCCGCCCCGCCATCTCGCGCGCCATGGCCACCAGAAGTTCGTCGCTGAGCACACCGTCCTTGGTCGAGTAGCTCCGCTCGTTCATCAGATCTTTGTTGCTGCAGTGGAAGCTGGCCGACTCGAGCAGTTTGCCCGTGGTCGAATCGTAGATTTTGCCCACCGCCGAGAGCCGGATCATCCGTCGTGTGGCACTGCGGCCTGTGCCTTCGAAGACCGCGGTTTCCGAGTAATCCTCGAAGTCGTCGATGGCCGTCACTAAGTAATATTTCACACCCGCCAGCTTCCCGGTCTGGGCCAGCGACTTGTCGCCTTTGTCGAACAGCTCGGACTGGGCCACTTTCTGCTTCTTGATGAGTTCCTCGAGGTCGCTGTCGGCCACCACGTCAAACTTACGCGTGGCATTAAGCCGGTCGATCAGTTGATGGTCCATGGACTCGGTCAGCCGGCCCAGAGACATTCCTTTACCGGCCCGTTCCACTTTCTCCCGCAGGGACTGCGTGGGCGTGATGGAGGCGACCCCCATAGTGCTCTTGGCGCTCTGGCCATGACTGAGGACCGCCGCCAGGAGCAAGGACGCTCCGAATAAACCCCGAACCACGTGACTCGTCTTCATAGTGCTGCCGTTTCTCAAATTCAGTTCTCGGTCAAACGTTCGCAAGCCGCCGCTCCGTTCGCCGGGTGGCTGCTTCTCGTCTCGTTGGACGCCATAACGCCCTCGCGCCTTCGATTCACTGCCGCCGCGCCGCCGCTCAGAGCCCGCAGGCCGCTCTGCAGGGCAGCCCCGGGGCAAAGGAGGCGGCACGGTCAAATCTGAGCAAGTTCATCTCTAGAACGCAGTTATGTTCAAACAACCAGGCCCCTTGTCGCACAAAAGACCCGGAAAGGCAATCCGCAGGTTGCGGCCAGCGGAAAAACGACAGTCGGTGAGCGGTAACCAGTTCGTTGCGGCATTTGACAAGGGGCACAGGGAGTTTGGGGCGAACTTGGCGGAACAGATGAGGTTTGGGCGAGGTAATCTGGAGCTCAGCCCCCACATACTCAAGAGAACGCTCGTTATGAAAGAAACTAGCTTTGGGCGCCCCAAGCGTTAAGCGTGCAGGGAGGCGTTTTCGGCACGCTTTGGCCGGTTATTTTTCCCTGGTGCGTGCCTGTAACTCAGCATGGCCCCGAGATTGCAGGCTCATTCGCTGGTGAAGTCTGGCGGGCGTGGCCGCCCATCCGATTATCCGGTTTAAGAGATTGCCTTCCTTTTCGCCGCTCTCGGGCCGGAGCCGCCCTGACTCCACCGCCTATGAAGAAGAAATCACCGCAGAAATCCAAAATCAACCTCAACTCGCTGCCGTTGCTCGAACCCAGCGCGGCGGGGATAGACATCGCCCACCGGGAGCACTGGTGCGTTGTGCCGCCGAGCCGGTGCCCAAACCCGGTGCGCTCCTTCGGCACGTTCACTGTGGACCTGGAAGCGATGGCTGACTGGCTCATCGAGTGCGGCATCAAGACCGTCGCGATGGAATCCACAGGCGTGTATTGGATTCCGGCCTTTCAAGTTCTGGAGCAGCGGGGGCTGGCGGTCCGCCTGGTCAACGCCCGGCACGTCAAGAATGTCTCCGGGCGCAAGAGCGACACGCTGGATTGCCAGTGGCTTCAGCGCTTGCGCAGTTACGGCCTGCTAAACCGCTCCTTTCGGCCCGCAGACCCGATGTGCGTGCCGCGCACCTATGTGCGTTACCGCGACGAGTTGGTCTGCGCGCGCACCACTCAGTGTCGATCCGATCTGGTCCCACTTGACCGACCGCTGACAGACGATTGGGCATTAACCTCAGCGATTACCTCCAGGGCGTCCTTCCCAGACTGGGCCAATGCCCCATTAACCGTGTGGGCGACTTGACACCCACTACCTCGAAAGCCGCGCATACCAAGAAATCCTGACATCCCCGTAACCTTACCCCTCCCGAACACCCCCCACCAAGACGGGGTTACCAACACGGATACGATCTTCCCGGGTCAGGTGCCTGCAAACGCTCGGTGAGGTCAGCATTGCCCCACCCACTCAGAACTCCCCGCACTCTGCCTAGACCGCCTCGCTAACTCGGATGCGCCCGATCCTCCTTCAGGATCTCCTCAATCCGCTCCACAAACGCCCCCAGTCTCGGCTGGTCGCGTCTCTGCCCCTGCCGGTACCCCGGTGGCTATCTGTGCCCCAGGATCTTCTGCTGCGTCCGCCACTGCATTTTCGTCTCCACAAGACTTCGCCCGCGACTCACCCCCTCCGTTATATCTCAGCCCATTGTTCCATACTTTCGTACACTCCCTTCGACACGACGCGCCGCACTTTTCGAGCGCAGTTTACATTCAAGACACCCGTCGTTTACATATTTGGGGAATGAGGCTATTTATCGCTTATAAAATAAGCAGAGCGTAATCCCTCTCGCACATTGACAACCAAGCCCTTTTCCGAGCCAGTATAAGAACCAGATTTCTTACTCTTGAATTTCACAGTTACTTTGTGTTCCCCAGGATTTAGTTTCAATGTAGTAAAACTCAGATACTGAGGAAGGTTATTCCAACAGCGTACATCAGCGGCGGGCTTCATATGTTCTGACACGCTTTTAATGGGTTCCCCAAAACCGTTGCCTGTGAGTGTTGCTTTGAATTGAAACATATTATGAAACAACGATTTGTTAAAAGTAACAGTTTCTCCCCGATTGAGCTTATCAGCCATTTCACCGGTTTCACTTTTATAATGTGCCTTCCTATCCAGAATATAATCCATTTCCCGGCCCCCACGAGTTGATGCTTGGAAATTGACATCATCGAATGGATCCAATGAAACCTCTCTTCCATCCATCTCAAGCACTGCACAGTCTGAATCAGACACGCCACTACGAAAGCGTAATTGCTCGGCATACTTTCCTGTCGCATACTTTGTAGGTCCATTTCCATAATCTACAAAAAGAGCAACATTAAAATCTACGACGTAATCAGGTGGATAGCACAAACGGGCTACTTCTCGAGATCTCTTCAGGTTCAAAGAACCATCGCCCCCAAGTATTTGCGTCGCAAGACCATCCAAGTATTCAAGCAATGCATAATCCGCTGAGAACTGACGTGTGCTTGCATCACTGTCTATAAACAGCCCAGTTTTAAAACAGGCTCTCGCATTATCGTATTCACCATCCATCCAATAAAGGACACCTCGGTAATAATAGGCCATTACCCGCTCGTAAGGCTCGCCTATAAAAGTCTTAGACGATTCGGCAGCAAATAGACTCCTTGAGCGCTTTGCATCTGAAGTCCCAGAGATAATGCCACCAATAATCGGAATTACCTGATCAAGAAGCCGCTTCGCGTCTACAAAACGGCCACTTCTCATAGCAACTGACGTTTCTTGATAGTTATCCAGAACATTTGCCTTTGGTTGCGACGATTGACATCCGGGAACCAAACACAACAAAACAATATAGAAACAATATTTCATACTCGACGAATATAAGTAGCACATCTGCCGCAACACATTCACTTTCGACGCGCCTGGAACGGTGTTGTTTTGTTTCTCAGCCCTGCCTCGTGGCAGGACTATGCAACCCGTTCCAGCCTTTTCTTCGTTTCTGTGGGATGGCTGTGCCCCACCACGCCTCGACCATCCGGTGCCAGTGGTAAGGTGAGCCGGCCCAGCCAGTTCACGAATCACATTGCACACATCACGCCCCGTGCCGCCGCGCCCATTTTGCCGCCGTCTTTCTGATCCGCTCCGCCAGCGCCGCCAGCCGGGTCACATTCGCATGTGCCCGCCAACCCACGATCCGGTATTTCAAAAACAACTGTGCCACTCGCCAGCAGGCAGCCTCAAAACGGCCATGACTGTATCGATCAGCGCGAGATGCAGCATCCGGCAAGAGCAATTGCCTTCAGAATGCCCAGTGCGGTCTGGCGGAGATGGAAGCGGTCAGCACCAAATGCACCGACCAGCGAGGAGAGGATAGACGTTGTGTCTTGTGATTTCATAGGTCTTCTCTGGACGGACTCAATTGCGAGGTGGTTCCAGGAACCTCTCCAAGATTTGGCCAAATGCTGCCTTTAGGCCGTCAACATACGCTGTCACCATCTGAAGCTCCCCTTCCGTACTGCGGCCCAGTGCTGCGGAGCTTTGCACCGCGTAGTAGGAGTTTCTGCCCCCACTCTCACACACGGCGCGAAGCTGCCGCTCAGCCAACCGCTGGTCGTCCGCCATGAGATCACTCGGGACAATGACGTGAATAGCGAACACCCTCACATGCGCCTCATCCGCCAACCTCTTGACCTCCAGCTCATCGATTCCCGCGGTGTTCTTCTCCGAGGATTTTGGAAAGGCGGAAGTCTCAGTAATGATGACGAGAAAGCGGTTTGTCGGGGAGTCCCAGCGTGTTTCATGTAAAATCGCCTTCAAATCGCTAAACAGATCGTAGCTGGGGCTTCCTTTCCGTAGGGCTTCTGGCCACTGGTCCGGCTTTGGCGCGCTGGAAATCTGCAGCTTTCTGAAATCTTCAAGCGGCATCAAAGTGGGCGCGTAGTTCCTCAGTGGGGTCCTCATTTCTCCGTTAGTCTCAACCGGCCGGCAGCCCCAGAGCCCAAAGGAGAGCACGCTGTTGGAATGTGAGAACCCAGCCGCCCAGTCGCCCAACCAGCTAGGGGTGCGAACCATGACGGGGTTCAGGATTTGCCCATCCACGACAATTACCACGCTGGTCTTGGCCGTCGGCGAAGGGGGCGGTTGGTGGCCCCGCACGTACCACCAAATCAGAATGATGGCGAGGACTGGCACTGCAGCAATGACCAGCTTCTTGAGAAGCCTTTTCCAGGGTGCCTGAGGAGGACGAATCAACTCCAAGTTCTTCTCACATTCCGCCCGCCTAAGCGGGCATACGAACTTTGCCCCCTCAGTGATTTCGATTTTCTCGAAGTCCAGAGCCAGTGGACACTTCCCCTCGATATTCTTGCACTGATAAACCTTGGTAGATCCCATAATCAATTGGCGGCGAGTAACTGATGCGCTTGCTCGGTGCCCTGTTTGAACGCAAGGAAAATCGGGTCCTTATTTTTTGACCCGCACTCTTCGAACTTGGCGTCGAGCCCGGCTTCGAGTTTGTCTTTGAGGGATCGCCTCCTATCCACATGCTGGTAGGCGTCACGAAGCTTTCTCTCCACCAATGATTTAATCGCAGCATACGCCTCCGGACTGATGTTCTTGGCCGCATCGTACAGTTCAGTGGAACCGAGATCAACTAGGTCAGACATGGCGCGGCCCTTGTCATTTCGTTCACAGAAGTGCAGTGTGCTTGTTCCGTTCGGGTTCTCCTCAGGCTTTATGAAACCCATGGCATTAGCAAGCAGCACGTGCTTAAACGCCTCCCGTGCCACCTCGCTATCCGTCAGGGTGTACAGACTGGGCAGCTCGCGGAATCCAAGAGGCACAGGTTGGCCGGTGATAGGAGCGCGGTGGTTCTCCAAATGGATCTGATGGATCTTCTCACGCTCGGCACTCCTGATGAGACTTTCGTATCTCTCTCGGAGCGATACCAGTGGCAAAAGAAAACGCAGTTCAAACCAGAAACTGACGCTGATGATTGTGATTTCGTACGGATTGTGATCAGAATCCTCCACTGTAACCAAGCCTTGGTCGTGGGCCATCTCGAACGCAGATTTCAGCTCGCGACGGAAGGATTGTTCCAAGTGCTCGCATTTCGGTAGGAACACGGTAATCGCCCGTTTCGGCATTTCCGGGATCAGTTGTTTGTAGATGACCGAGGGCTGAGTTTGTTGCGGGTTGAAGCGCATGTAGGCTGCCGCGCTCTGGACCAAGGTGCGCAGATCTCCCTTGAGTTGCTCGGTTACCCCGCCGAATTTCTCGTTCAGTTTTTCAACGATATTAACTCCAAGAACCTTTCGGTATTCGGATTCCGAAGCGAACAGGTGGTCATGTTGCCGGACCCCTGCCTCGTCGCACGATTTGAACATGGTCCGCTTGAGGGTTTCCTCGTCGATCTTCTTAGCGAAAGAGCTGAACGTTTGTTCTTCGGCGGCCACGCCCAAAACTTCCGAAATCCGGTCGCGGGCACTCTTGCATTGGGCCTCCTGAGCCTTCCGGTCCGTCTCCAGCACCTTGATTGTGCGGTTAACGTCCACAGGGGCCACCAGGCGTACGTCCCTCTTGCGAAAGTCGATTACCTCCTCCTTCGCGATCCGCATAGCTACTTGTTTCGCGTAATCCTCTTCCAGCTTGCCCAGCAGAGCCGAGACCGTCGAGAGACCATTACGGCTCTCAGTCAACTGGTTGATGACGAGTTGAGTTAGCTGCTTCGCGAACGCGCATGCTATCACTTCTGTATCGGCAACGTACTTTTCTATCAGAGCGTTGACATAGGTGCCAAGCACCTGAACCGGCTTACTGGTGAGCCACTCTGTCAGGAAGCCGATTTTTTGCCATGTAATCTCCGCCTTCTTTATATCTTCTCCGGCCTTCTTTTCTGCGCTTCTGGCGTCAGCTATCTGCTGATCGAACTTGTCCTTGCGATGTTCCATTTGCTTGATCAGAGCGTCGACAATGCGAAGGCTGTCAGTAATCGAATCCTGGCCGAGCCTCCACCTTTCGAACAAATCCATCTCCACCTTTTTCTTTATCTCACGCGCGTAATCAAGGATCGCCTCGCGCTTATCATCGTAGAACGTGGTCACGCCACGGTCACGGAATAGTTTGGCGTAAAACTGACTCCCGAAGTCAAGCATTTCCGTCAACCACACTTCGCGGTCTTTTCGTGCGGAGTTTTTGGTCTCGATGAGATTCCCCATTTTCCGTTTCAGGCGTTTGTCCCATTCATCGCGAATGGTCGGCCATGTTTTGCTTCCGGTCAGTACGAAATCTCTCGATATCTTCAGATGCTCGTCCGTGAGGAACCACCGCTCGTTGTTTTCTGGATTGGTCACCAGTTCTGGCAGATCACGATTCAGCGCCGCCCGCAGAAATCCATTTCCGTCTGACCAGTTGTTGAAAAGTCCCTGGCGTACAGCCTGCAGTGCAAAAGTGTAGGACAGTTTTTCGCGGATTTCCTCCTCGGGAATTGCAAACCGCTTGATTCCGAAGGAACCAAAGCAGCTAGCCCGGTCAGATGAAAGCGAATTCGCCACAAGGTCCTCGAAAGTCTCAGCCTGAAGCAGGTGCTTGGGGGTAATGCCACGCAACGCCACGGTTTTCTGATAAATGTAATTGGCGATCATTTGCTCCTGCTCCTCCCGAGTCGCGACTTCGCCTTTCTCATTTATACTCGTCACCACATAGCATGACTGAAAGTTATCGCGTAAGCCATCGAGGCGTTCCTCGTTAAATGAGGCAACATCATGAATCTTCCAATTGCCCGTGCGTAGGGCATTCAGCTCAAGGAGTGCCGCGTACTGGTTCGGGTAGAAGAAGCCCACGTTCTGCGGCACATGCTGGTCCGTTATTAATGTGTAAAGGAACATCCGATGCGTGCTCGGGGCTGGATACAGCTTCCGCAACTGCGATATGACGTCTAGAATGCTCCCGCTCCCGGTGCCGCACCCCAAGGTGCAGCACACGTGGAAAGTCACATCAGCGTTACCTCCTACAATGAGTTTGTTGACCAACTCCTGAATCCGCGAGTTGAATTCCTTAGCCTTAGCGGCAAACATGAACCGACCGAAACGCCGTATCTGATTTGCGCCAGGCACGCCGCGGCAATTCTGGAGCATCTTTTTGAGCACCTCGCGGTCTCCAATCCAACCACGGATGCCCGGGTTCTGCTGCAAATTGTCCAAGGCCTCCTCCATGTCAGAGTCGCGGATCAGTAATTTGTTCGCAGGTTCAAGAGCGAGCGACTCGCCCAGACTCTGCCAGAGCCCATCTGACTCGTTCAGGTCTTGATTGCTGGAATCGACATAGAGGTACCCAATGTTCGCCAGAGGCTCTGACCACTTGCCCTCCTTTTCGTTCCAGTCGCGCGGTTCTTTATTTCGGTGCTCCTGCCAGAGCAGTGTGCGGAATGCGCGAATAACGCGCCCGCCGGTTCCACCCAAGCCGATGATGATGTGGTTGTTTGGCATAAGGTCAGTGGTGCAGTTTAAGGTCAGAGTAGGCAGAATGGCCAGCAAATCCGAAGGCCACGAGTTGCACGGAGAGGAAAAGCCCGATAACCTCTACGCGGAGGACGAAAACTTGCCTGCTCACCTCGCCTTCCAGCTTTGTGAGGCAGAGATTCCCTGCGATACGTAATGACTCGCTGGCGGAATTGTAAATACTCCGAGAATCATCACGTTGGAAATCAGCCAAGTCCTTTCGCAGCGCCTCCGTTGGAATCTGAGAGCCCTTCCAGAGGATTGCAGCCAAAACCGGCTCCTGGCTGCTCAAGTGCTGGACAGTGCGTTCGCAGTACAACCTCAAGCTCACGTCGCGCGCCTCCGGCCTGTCGAGCGGAAGCCGGTACTTGCTCGAATCGTCTGGCGGGTCCCGAGGAGGGTCCAGGTATTCTCGGGTGTTCCACTCCCAACCATTCTGGCGGTAGAGTTGTTGCAAGCTTTCCGAGACCTGCACAAATGTAAGCCAGTCAAACGCGCGGTCCGACAGGTAATTGTCTTGCCAACGCTTCAAGTCCCTCAATGCGTTGTGCTTTATCTCGCCCAAGCACTGGAAGAGGAACATGGAGATGAGCGTCATCCCCGCGGCAAATGCACAAACGGCGTGATGTAGAAGACGCAGTTGGAAGCGGCGGTTCCACAGCCACATGCTGAAGCCACAAAGCCACCAAGTGAACGCAGCCAGCACCAAGGCCTTGATCAGCCCGGCGGTCATGAACCTCTTGTCGAGGACGCTCTGGGCTAGACTGTATGCCAGGAGGAGCTTGATCATCCGTTTACATCCCTACTAGGGGGACTATTGGGGCTGGTAGTTCTGCTTAACGTAATTCTTAACCAGCTCCACAGAATTCTTATCCGGGACTTTTCCTGCCTGGTCGTCCCCAACGAGGGCGATCTTCCAAATCTCTATCTCCTGCGACTTCTTATTGAGATTGGCGATCTGGTTGTTGAGCCTGGTTGCCTCGTCCTTGACCTTGGCGTCGTCCACGAGGGCGATCACGCTGAGGTCAATTTGCGCGATTGCCGGCCGCGGTGAAGGAGGCGTTATGGCCGTGGAGACCGGCTGGCTGGGCGGCCTCTTGGGAGTTGCATCCTCTACCCCCTTAACAGGCTCCGTTGCGACGGACGGCACTGGCAATGTCGCGACCATTTTTCCCTTTTCTTGTGTAAGGGCCGCAACCTCCTCGTTAAGCTTGTGGGTCACCATGTCCTCCAGCAGAACAAGAGCCGTCGCCCGCATGACCTCAGGAACGCCAACCCTCTCCACCGTAACCCATGAATCCTGGCGCTGGCCAATGAGGTCCACCGTGCCGGCCTGGCCGATGATGGCACCGTCGACCACGCGGATGGCGGTCACCTGGACTTCTGGTACCACCTTGTTCACCGCCTCCCCGCTGAAGCCAGTGATCTGAAGTGTCTGCCACGAGATCAGTAAGTTGAGAGCTATGTCGATCTTCGAGGCGGGACTCGTTGCCTCATCCACAAGTTTGATCCCTCCCTCTCGTAAAGGCCGTCCAAAATAGCGCACCAGTTCCGCTCTTCCCTGTGCGTCGTCAAACTGACTGGGGGTTGTTCGACTGCCGTCAGGCATGGGGTTGACCCGGATTGCGAACGTGGGCGCCGGCTTTCCCTTTCCCGCAAAGAGGGCTCCAAACTCGGAAACAAAGTGGCGAGATTTATCAGCATTGAAAAGCGTTTTGCTGGTCTCGACCTTCTGTGTGTAGTCGTACGTTTTGGGTGGTTCAGTCGGGCGCGGTGCCTGCTGCTCAATGATGACAGTCCTTGGAGGCGTAGATGCCGTTTGGGTAGAAGAGCAGCCGACTGCACCTAGTATCACAGCGAATAGCGGGGAGCAGTTTAAAACGTTCGAGTTCATATCGCCAGATCGACTATTGGCTTTGGACGGTGAGCTGTTTAATGGGCTTCGCGGACTCTGATGGTGCAAAGTTTGGCTTTGTCATTCATGGAAACGAAATGTGCAGCCTCTTGCGAGTTCTCCGTCAGAATCAAGTTCTGGAATGGCGTCTGATCGCCCTCACTAGCGAATCCTTGCGCGTCCTTGAAAACACAACCCACCTGAACCTGGATCCTCCGGTTTTCCCGATTTCGAATATTCGCGGTCACTTCCATTCGACCGTCGCTCCTATAGCGTTGTTCGATACCGGCGCATGTCACCGAATGCTGTACACGACGATCCAGCAGCACAAAACCGGCGTGATTTTCCAGGTCGTTCACGGTGGTGTTCTTGGGGACATAAGCACCCGTATCCGTTCTGCAAGCCGCAACGAGGAGAAGCACTCCAGCCGTTAGCAAAGTGAATGCGATAGATCTAAGTTTCATTTTGGTTGGGCATCAATCGATTTGTCACTGAGGAAGACAACCTTGTCGGTTTTGCCGACAGGGACATCGATAGAAAGAGTCTTGGTCAGATTAGGCACTGGCTGCCCACCCTCACCAAGAAACTCGACCTTTGCCGTGTGCTGGCCTGGCGAAAGCCGTAAGGCCACGAAGCTCAAATAACACGGCAGATTATCCCAAGCGCGCGTGTCGGCCGCTGGGGTGGTGGCAGTCGAAATGACCTTACTCAGAATGCCGGCAGCAGCCAACCCTCCACCAACGGCATTTGCTGTTCCATTTCGTCCCCCGGTGACAGCGACCGTCGCAAGGCCTGCCGTAATACCAACGTTCCCCGCAACATCGGTGGTCGTCTTGAATACGGCCTTATTTCCCAAAACATGGTCCATCACCCTACCGCCACGGGTGGTTGCTTGAAAACCTAAGTCGTCGTAGGCAGGCACTTGTGTCGCTTGGTCGTCGACCTTAATTGCCGCAGATCGCGTCGGTGAGGGCAACACTCGGAATCTCAACTCTTCGTGATACTTGCCCGTGGCGTATTTTTCGGGGCCGGGGCCAAACTCGACGAAGACCAGAACATTAGCTTGCAGGTCATAGGCGGGCAGGTTTCCATGATTGTTAGCAGTGCTGAGCTTTGTAGCCCGCTGGAAGGCGTCGGAGCCGTCCCCGGAGCCCTTGGTTGTGGCCAGACCATCCAAATAGTCCAGGAGCACGTAATCGCCCGAATACTTGTCCTCTACAGAGCTATCTGCGAGTTGGCCGCTTCGAAAACATGCGCGAGCATTGTCCGGTTCACCGTCCATCCAGTACAGAATTCCCCGATAATAGTAAGCCATGACACGCTCGTAAGGCTCTCCGATGAACGTCTTCTTCGCCTCCTCGTGGAAATTGCTGCGAGCTTTCTTCGCGTCCTTGTCCTTCCCATAAATACCGCCCAGAGTAAGAAGCGCGTCGTCCAAGAGATGTTTAGCCTGCTCGTAGTCCCCCGCACGCATCGCTGCGGCGGCGGTTCGATACTGCCAAAGAACCTTGTCTCTTAGAGGCCCGTTAGAAATGGCTACTGGGCCATCAATCAAAATATTTCCGGTCAGTGGTACAGCCTGTTTATGGTCAGTTGCCGCACTGGTTGCTGCAACAGCGATTAATCCCAACGCTGAAAGAAGTCGCGTTTTCATAGTATTTTCCCATATCCGATTAATTTACCGATAAGCCGCGTCCTCTAAACCCTGCTTCTTGATCTCCGCCGAATCCTCCCAAACGATGCCGCTGGTTCGGGCATCGATAAGGTGGAAATCATAAAGGATGTAGTCGCTTGTGCCCGCCTTGGTGCGTGTGGACATCCCTTGTAGAACTCCGGTGAGGAAATAATCTGCACCTTTGAATTCCTGAACGTTGGGATCGGAACTCGCAGTGACGCTGCCCTGGCGCTTCCGATTACGCTCCTCCTCCAGCGCTTTCATCTGGTTCCGCGCTAGGAACATCACTTTGCCGAGCGCCTTGGAGTTGAGTTGCGCACGAATGCGCGTCAGGAAGATGTCCTTGTTAATGGGAAATCGGGTCTGATTATCCACCGGCTCCAACAGGACGGTCGGCGGCGTCACCGCGTTGGCAATCTGCGGGATGCTCAGGATGGTGCGCGCCATCTTGTCCGCAACCATGACCAAGTCCTGCGACTCCACGCCGGTGCCCGCCACAAAGCCCTGCTCGTCCGCGTTCACGTGCGTGACGGAAACCCCGGACGGATTCTTCACCCCGCTGGAGGCGCAACCCGCGAGAAGGCCGACAAGGAGCAATGCCAGCACAGGACGACAGTGCTTATTCAGAGTTAAGTCCATAATTAGGGGATGTTCATTGAAGAGTTGGATAGCTTACCTGCGGATTGTGCCCGGCCCAAATCCTGCGACCTGTTGATCACTGAGCAGCACTTTTCGGTTCTCCAACATAAGAATGTTTTTGAATAGTGATCGCGAAAGGCGAATCAGAAAAACATCGCCCTTTTTGGTAACTCTATCCGATTAGGTCGAAAAAAGCACATCCACGAGAGTCTGTAAAGACTTTTTGGACATTTTTTGTCGGGCCGCGCGGCCAGAACTGTTCCCCCCTCCTACGTGCGTGGAGCCCTTCACCACCTGTGGCAACCCCCAAGCGCATCTTTGCCCAAGGTCAACGTCACGGCTCGTTCCACCTTCTCTCGCAGGGACTGCGTAGGTGTGATGAAGGTGACCCGTTTCTCAAATTCAGTTCTCGGTCAAACGTTCGCAAGCCGCCGCTCCGTTCGCCGGGTGGCCGCTTCTTGCCTCGTTAGACGCCGAAACGCCCTCGCGCCTTCGATTCAGCCCCCCGCAGCGAGGCCCCTCGGAGCCCGCGTTGCCACTCCGGTGGCCAGCCTCAAGGCAAGGGAGCAACCCGGCCAAATCCGAGCAGGCTCATGTCAAGAACGCGGTCGTGTTCAACCAACCGCTCCCCTTGTCGCACAGACAGCGCCGAAACGCAACCCGCGGGTTACGGCCTGAAAAACGATAGTCGGTGAGCAGTCACCAGCTATCAGTCATCAGTCATCAGTCATCAGTCATCAGTTATCATTCTGCATTCTGCATTCTAAATTCTTCATTCCTCTTCTCTTCCGTCATGGCTTGAAACCCGCTCCGTCGCCTTTGGGTCAATCGCCACGCTCAAGCAGGCTCAGGAATGCGGCGCACGAGACAATTCTTGTCCCTCGGAACTCCCGCATCGCGAGCAGATGGCGCTTATCCCCGGAGATGATGAACTCCGCTTCCGCAGCCAGTGCGCACTCCAAGAAGATTTCATCGTCCGGATTCACTTGGCATGTCTGCGCCTGCGGACGGTGGCCACAGCCTTCTGGACTTGGCCTTCATCCGCGGCGGTCTGTGCCGGCAGTTCACGGCCAGACAAGATTAAAGCCCGCGCCTGCGCCGGCGTCAACGGCACCCGCTTGCGTAACACCACCAGGCCGTTGATGTAACCCACATCCAGCTTGTCTCCGGTTTTCAGCCGGGCCTGCTCCCGGATGCTTTCCGGGATAACCGCCTGACCCTTGGTCGAAAGAGTTGTGATCATGTCGGTAAGAATACACCCACTCTAGAATCCTTGAACTTCAAAACATGTTGCAAATGAGTCAAGTTTTACCGCGAGTGCAAATCGAGAAATGGTCTAAGGCGAAGCCTCGCTAGTTGGGACGGCCGACCCGGCGCGGCGATTCCGCCGCGCTTGAGCTTGACCGTCACGGTTGAGACCTGCGGATTACAGCCCCAGCAAGATGCGGACGCGATCCTCCACCTGCCGCATCGTGGGTGGGCTGACGGAGCCCCATTTTTCACGGAGGCGCAGTTTGGACACCGACCGCAGGGCTTCGCATAGGACGGCACTTTCCGATTTAACGCCGCCTTCCGGCGGATGGATCACGACGTGCGTCGGAATGTGCCGAATTGTTCGAGTGAGTGGAAGCACCATCACCAAATCGGCCGCCCCCGCGTTAAAAACATCTACCGACAATACCAGTGCAGGACGCCAACCGGCTTGTTCGTGCCCTCTGGTTGGGTCCAAATCCACCATCCAGATTTCGCCGCGTTGGGGCGACGGATTCACAACCCGTCCTGCCCTGTACCGTCCCAAGGATGCAAATCCTCCAAGTAAGCCGCCCAAGCCGCAGGGTCTTGGCGCAGCCCGGCGAAGGCTTGATTGGTCTGGTCAAGGAACACCTGGCGGCGATAGGTCTCCACAGCCGCCTCCAACACGGATTGGACTGAAGATTCCGTGGCGTCCGCCAGCCGGTCCAAGGTCTGGCGCGTGGCTGAACTCATGCGCACCGTTGTTGCTCGCATACCAGCTATGAATACCCCACCGCACGAAAACCGCAAGCGCGAATGAGACTGCAGAATGATAAGTCCACCCTCCACCCCCCCGATTCCGGCTTGCAGGCGACTCTCGGTCCGGATAGCCTCCGATCACGTCCGAAAAACTAACAACTCGCCGAAGGTTTCTTCAAGCGCTTGGGACCGCCGCGGCCACGCCGATGATTGTGCCGTCGTCGGTTCTCGGAGCGGGTGACGCCGTGGCGCCGAGCGAGCGTATCATGATCGGCATGATCGGCGTCGGGAACCAGGGCAGAGCCCACGTGCAGGTCCTGACAGGCATCCCACAGGCTCAGATCGTGGCCGTATGCGATCCTGTGCGCGAGAATCGCCTGAAGGCGAAACAGTTGGTGGACAACTGGGCGCGGGACCAGGGCGCAGGCGGCTCCAGAGGCTGCTCTGACTACAACGACTTCCGTGAACTGCTCGCGCGTCCTGATATCGATGCTGTTTTCATCGCCTCCCCCGAGCACTGGCATGCGCTGCACACCATCGGCGCCGCGAGGGCGGGGAAGGACGTCTATTGCGAGAAAGCAATGGCCAAGACCATCGCCGAAAGCCAGGCCATGGTGAAGGCGGTGCGCGAGAAGACGCGCGTCTTTCAGTTGGGCACGCAGCAACGGTCTTCGGCCCGGTTTCGACTCGCCTGCGAGCTGGCACGCAACGGTCGCCTGGGCAAATTGCATACCATCAAAGTGGGTGACCCCAAGGGTTACCCCGGACCTCAAGTCCGAAGCGAGCCGGTGCCCGAGGGGCTTGACTACGAGATGTGGCTCGGACCCGCTCCCGCGTCGCCGTATTTCAAAGACCGGCTTGAGAACCTCAAAGGCTGGATGCTCTGTTATGATTACACGGTGGGGTTCATGTCAGGCTGGGGACAGCACGAGATCGACATAGCCCAGTGGGGCAACGGCACCGACGCCACCACGCCGGCGACGGCGGAGGGCCGGGCCTCGTTCCCATCCGAGGGTCTGAACGACACCGCGACCACCTGGCATGTGGAATTCACCTATGCGAACGGGGTGCGCTTGGTCTTCACGAGCAACGACGAGAATCCTCACGGCATCCGGTTTGAAGGCAAGGAAGGGTGGGTTTTCGTCAACCGTGAGAAGATCGAAGCCGAGCCCGCGTTGCTGCTCAAGGAGAGCTTCGGCGAGCGCGATGTCCGGCTCCACCAGAGCGATAACCACCACCTGGATTTTCTCCGGAGCGTGAAGAGTCGGAAGGATCCGGTCTGCCCGGTCGAAGCCGGCCATCATGCCTACGTCATTTGCAATCTGAGCGACATTGCCACGCGGTTGAAAAGAAAACTCCGCTGGGATCCTGTCAAAGAGACTTTCCCGGAGGATGAGGAGGCTGCGCGCATGTTGACGCGTCCGATGCGGTCGCCGTGGAAGCTGTGAAATTGAGGCACACTGACTTCCTGCCCCGGCTCTTTCCCCCGGGGAGAGCGGGAATCACCGCCGCTTGGCCGGCGAGTCGGAGCGCGGTATTTGCAGCCCTGACAACCCTTGTCGCCTGCTGCGGTTGTCTCTCCTCCGACGCCGTTCCACCCGGTGACTTGGAGCGCATTCAGCAAGCCGCTCCTTCTCAAGCACCGGCCAAGCCGTCCAAACCGCGGAGTCTGCTGGTCTTCACCCTGGCCAAGGGGTACGTCCACGACGCCACACCGTGGGGAGTGGAAGCACTGCGGGCTATCGGGGAAAAGACCGGAGCTTTCAGCATGGTCGCGAGCGACGATCCCAGCGTGTTCGAACGTTCGAGCCTGGAGCGTTTCGATGCGGTTTGCTTCCTGAACACTTGCTACACGCCCTTCACCAATGAAACGCTCAAGGCCAATCTGATGGGGTTCGTCAAAAGCGGTAAAGGATACGTCGGCATCCATTGCGCCGCTCACACCTTCCTGGACTGGCCCGCCTTCGGGCAAATGCAGGGGGCCTATTCCACAAACCATCCCTGGATCGGTCCGGTGACCGCGCGGGTCGAGGAACCGGAGCACCCGCTGATGAGGTGCTTCGCGGGACCCTCTTTTGCAGTCTCGGACGAGATCTACCAGTTTGGCTCGCCTTACTCCCGGAGGGACTTGCGCGTGCTCATGAGTCTGGACACCCAACAAACAGACATGAACAAGAAGGACATCTACCGGACGGACGGTGATTTCGCGCTTGTGTGGGTGCGCCGCTTCGGACAAGGCCGCGTGTTCTTCAGCGCCTTTGGGCACGAGAAGGCGATTTTCTGGAACCCGACGATTCTTCGCCACTACCTGGCGGGGATCCAGTTCGCATTCGGAGACCTCGCGGCGGATGCGACGCCCAATCCGTCGCGGTAGTGAAAAGCGAAGGCAATCCTCTATGAACCGACGTGAGTTCCTCACCGCAGCCGGCGGCCTCACCGGTTATTCCCTGATGGCGCGCATGGATGTTCCCGCAGCGGCGCCTCTGGACCGGGAGGAGATGACCAGACCGTTCGATCGGATTGCGCCGCCACATCCCTCGGACAGGCGGTTCGCCGGCGAGCCTCACATGACACTGGTGGAGCTGCCTTGCGACGTGCTCGTCGCCGGCGGCGGGATCGCAGGGGTCTGTGCCGCTGTCGCTGCCGCGCGGAATGGAGCCCGGGTAACGCTGGTGCAGGATCGCTCTCGTCTCGGGGGCAATTCGAGCAGTGAGGTCAAGATGCACGTCGTCGGGGCCAACTGTCACGGAGGCAGGCCCGGCTGGCGCGAAGGCGGGTTGATCGAGGAGTTCAGGCTCGACGACGCGGTGAACAATCCGCAGCGGAGCTGGGAACTCTGGGATCTCTTACTCTACGGCAAGGTCAGAAGCGAGCCGAACGTCACGTTGCTGCTCGACAGTGTGCTTTACGCGGCGAAGACAAAACACGGGCTGATCCAGCAGGCGATGGCGCGCTGCGACAAGACGGAGCACCTCTACCGGATTCAGGCGAAGCTCTGGCTCGACTGCACCGGGGATAGCCGCCTGGCTCTCGAGGCTGGGGCGGAGGTGCGGGTGGGCCGCGAGACCCGGAGCGAATTCAACGAGTCGCTGGCGCTCGAAAAGCCGGACCGCCAAACCCAAGGCAGCAGTATCCTTTTCACTGCCCGCGACTACGGCAAGCCTATGCCCTACGCGCCCCCCCAATGGGCAAGGAAGGTCACCAAGAGCCAACTACGCTTTCGCCCGATCAGTTCGTGGGAGTACGGCTACTGGTGGATCGAGTGGGGCGGGCAGATTGACAGCATACGTGACAACGAACGCATTCGCTTCGAATTGCTTTCCATTGTGACCGGCGTGTGGGATTACATCAAGAACTCTGGCGAACACCCGAGCAGCGCGAACTGGGCTCTCGACTGGATCGGCATGCTGCCCGGCAAACGGGAGAGCCGCCGGATCATGGGAGCGCACGTTCTCACCCAAAGCGACCTGGAAGGTAAGAACGGCGACTTCGACGACGCCGTGGCGATTGGAGGCTGGCCGATGGACGATCATCCTCCTAGCGGTTTCGACGCGTTCGACCAACCGCCGTTCCGGTCGATCCGCCCGGCGGAAGTCTATAGCATTCCACTCCGCTCACTCTATAGCCGGAACGTCCGCAACCTCATGATGGCCGGGCGGAATATCAGCGCCTCGCACGTTGCCTTCAGCTCCACGCGCGTCATGGCCACCTGCGCGTCCGAAGGGCAGGCGGCGGGGACTGCGGCGGCCTTGTGTGTTCGGCGGAGTCTCCTGCCGCACCAGCTTTATCAGGACAAGACCCGCCTCCGCGAACTCCAGCAAACGTTGTTGCGACAGGACCAGACCATCAAGGGCCTGCGGAATGAAGATCCTCGAGATCTTGCCCGCCTTGCCAAGGTCACCGCATCCGGCACCCACGACCTTTCGCGCCCGGAGAATGTGATCAACGGTTTCGTGCGTGAGCTTGGCAATGGCTGGAACAACCGGTGGGGTGCCGAGATGACCCTGGAAGGTGCCTGGCTGCAGCTCGCCTGGGACCGCCCACAGCAGCTCAGCCGCATTGAGATCACCTTCGATACCGCCTTCCACCGTGAACTAACTCTGTCCGCGCAGGATTCCGTTAACCGGGGGATCATCCGCGGGCCCCAGCCCGAAACGGTGCGTGACTACGAAGTCTTATGGTTGCCCGAGGCGGGGGGCGGCCAACTCCAGAGCCTTCTGAAGGTTCAGGGCAACTACCAACGCGTGAACCGCCACGTCTTCAGCCCGATCGTCACCCGCATGCTCCGCTTCCTCTTCACCGCAACCAACGGGGACGCCCTCGCGCGTGTGTACGAGATCCGGTGCTACTCATGACTTTTTATGCCACGACTATCGGAACGGTTAAGACGGGAGTTTGAGGGGGTTCTCAATAGCCGAATTATATCGCTTGCAGCCTGCCGCGAGGGCGAGGCCAACGCGGAAGAGATCAAGACGGTGGACCAGTTGATTCATTCCGTTCCGATGCGATCTTCCTGGCGGGTTTTCCGGATCAACCTCATACCCAACCGGCGCACAACACGTATGACCGGCGCACTTTAGACGTGCGTCTGGCGAAGTCTCAAATCACCTGACCCGAAGAGCGGGCAGCCAGCTAGCACTACGGCGGCACTTCTTCAGCCCGTAGCAGCGGACGTGAGTTCGCTCCTGGACTTTGGACGTTATTGTGAGCAAATCCCAAAGGGATTTCGCCCCAAAGCCCAGAGTTGCCCGTCCTCCGTAGCACTGCGGAGGGTGGACGAGGCACCAGCTACCCTGGGTAAGAAGGGCGAAATGGGCTTCAACCCCAACGGCAGAGGTTTTTAAGGGGTAGCTCCGGTAGGAG
>ORJL011346360.1_pt1 | contig 24812 bp, 23 predicted proteins | sample 1779941 | NCBI WGS metagenome assembly ORJL01 (sample SAMEA104232317, study PRJEB22302) | groundwater metagenome | biome: forest; feature: aquifer; material: groundwater | place: USA | collected 2011-08-07 | depth 5.8 m
CGAAATCGCCAATATCGCCAAAGACTCTGCTTCTACTGCCGAGGAAGTATCTTCCTCCAGCGAAGAGCAGACCGCATCTATGGAAGAAGTATCAGCCTCAGCCCAGGAATTATCACGCCTGGCTATGGATTTAAAGGATGCTGTCGAGAAATTTAAGATATCCGATGATAGTGCTTCCGGTGATGCGGTAAAGAAACAGCAAAAGCTTGGTAAATAATTACCTGGCCACTACGAAGTTTTCAATCAAGCCTTTTGGATGGTAGGCGAGTTTTATCTTGCGAAGCCTATCGAGCCCCGAATCGTCCATAACATTAACATATTTATATTCGGATAGTTTCCTGCAAAACTCCCTAAAGATAAAAGCCGATATCCCCTTATAAGATAAATCGCATGTTTCGCAAAGTACGCAGAATGTTTGTTTGTTTAATTTAAAACCTAAAGTATAAGCGCATAACTTGCCTTTTATTTTTATTTTATATCCTTGAAGGCCTATTTTTTTAAAGTTTTCGACGGCTTTTTTTTGGGCGAGATAGTTATCTTCGATCATCCATTGGTATAGTTTTTCGGATGAAGTATGTTTACGTTTGTCCTTCCACGCTTTACAAAGCCTGATAGCGGCTTTTATATCTTTGACTTCAAATTCAGAGAATTCCGCACTATTATTGCGCATAAAGTAATTATAAGCCCAGCGCTGGGATTTATACGGATTGCCTTTTAATCCGAGGATATCAGCTTTTAAGTAAAAATAATCCGCAGGTTTTGAGTAATGCCTGTAACCTAATCGGCTAAACTTTGCCAAATTGCCCTTTTCGATATTTTCGATACGGGAAATCTCAGGGTTAGAATTGACGCTGTCCATAATTTTAAAACAGGTATCAAGCGTTTTTTGCTGAAAGGGGTTTCCTAAAGGCGGTAAATACATGAAACATCCAAGCTTATCTTTAAAAAAAATACATAATTGTCCGTTGATTATCCCCCAGGTGATTTTAAACAGGGCCTTCCAGATAAAAATATTCGCAAAGTGGCAGGTAGAAAGATTGTGCTTTTCTTTTTGAAGGAATCTTTCAATTATCGGCTTGTTCTTTAGAGTTAGTCTATTCAGGCGTATTTTATCCACACCTTATTATATATAAAAATCGGTGTTCTTCAACCTAAAAACCTTGATAAATATCCTTTTTTGTGTATAATACTAATATAAATTAACGTTCGAACCTATGGGGCGGTTGGAGCGTAAACTACTGTTTACGAGGTGAACTATGCGTTTTGACTTAAATTTCAAGCAGATTATAACCGGGTTATTGATTATTATCGGACTTTGCGGTTGTGCTTCTGACCGTCAAATAAAGCGCAAGGCCGAGATGGAAGAATTGCAGAAGAAATTTTCCTGGTGGCCTACCGATGCAAAACCTGCTCCTATTAAAGACCAGGAGCGGCAAGGTTATTGGTGGTGGCCCAAAGAACCCGGCACAACAAAGCTTTGGGGCAATAGGGGTTATGTCTATGTTTATAAGATAATTTTCGATTATAAAGAGGAAGAACTTCCGGCAGCTAAGCCCCAAGAGCCGAGGCCATCTTTATTAATTAAGAAAATAATTAAAAACGTAAAAATATATTTTGATTATAATAAGTCGTATTTAAGAGATGATGCTAAAGGCATCCTGGAGAATGCCGTTGTGGCTTTAAACAGGAATCCTCAGGCAAGCATCCTGATAACCGGTAATTGCGACCGCCGGGGTACCGAGGCTTATAATGAAAAATTAGGAAGAAGAAGGGCAGACAGTGTTAAGGCATTTATGCTTGATAAAGGCATAGATGAAGAGCGCATCCGCATTGTCAGTAAAGGTAAGCTTGACGCAGTTGCTCCTATTTCAGATTTAGTGGGCATGCAAAAAGACCGCAATGCGCAGTTTATGGTAGCTGAAGTTGATGAAATTATGGTTCCGGCGCCTGACGTGATTGGGGTCGAAGGGGCAAAGCTTGTTGAAGAAGGAAAATATATCGTTGAAAAAGAAGAACAGATAGAATCAAAAGTAAAGGTTTCCCGTCGAGAATATACGGTTGAAAAGGGCGATACCCTTTGGAAAATAGCCGAAAAAGAATTAGGCAAGGGCCACCGCTGGAAATATATTTACGAATTGAATAAAGACAAGATAAAAGATCCGAACAGGCTTAAAGCAGGCACAAAGATAGTCATACCTGTCGAATAGATAAACCCAAATCTTTCATCTATACAGGTTAAATTTGGGTTTAATCGTTTTTCTAATCTTTAAATGGAATTAAAATCCACACCTCTTTTAGAAGAGCACAAAAAACTCGGTGCTCAGCTAGGCCCTTTTGGCGGATGGTTGATGCCTATCCAATATGGCGGTATAATTGCCGAGCATAATTGGACCCGCAAAAATGCATCGCTGTTTGATATCTGCCATATGGGAGAATTCATTATTCTGGGCACGCCGCAGGAAACAGGCCTCGAAAGAATCGTTACTATTAATTTAAAAGATATGCCGCAGGGCAGGTGCCGCTATGGGTTTATGCTCAACGATAAAGGCGGCATTATCGACGATATTGTTGTGTATAAAATCAGAGAAGATAAGTTTATGATGGTAGTAAATGCCGCCAAAATCGATGCGGATGAAAGTAATTTACGCAAGCATCTTAAAGATGATAAGGCTTTAGAAAATGTTTCTTTCGGGCTTGGTAAGTTAGATTTACAAGGGCCGTTATCATGTACAATCATCGAGAGTGTATTAAAACAAAAGGCCTCTTCGCTTAAATATTATACTTTTGCAAGTTTTGATTTATTGGGTGAGAAAAATATTATTAGCCGTACAGGATATACCGGAGAACTGGGTTTCGAGCTTTACTTAAGTAACGGTAAGATAAAAGAATTATGGCAAATCTTACTTAGGGATGAAAGGTTAAAACCCGCAGGTTTGGGGGCAAGAGATACCTTGCGCCTTGAAATGGCATATCCTTTGAATGGCCAGGATATTGATGATAATATTACGCCTTTTGAGGCCGGCCTCGATAAATTTATAGATTATACAAAAGATTTTATCGGTAAAGAGGCGCTCTTAAGCCAGAAAAAAAACGATAAATGCCGCAAAATGGTTTATTTTGTTGCTGATTCCCGGCGAGCTCCGCGGCATAATTATAGGATTTATTCGCAAGGTATAGATATAGGCTATGTTACTAGCGGGACATTCTCTCCCAGCATTTCTTGCGGGATAGGGATGGGTTATGTAAATGAGAATTTAATTAATGGCCAGGGCATAATCTTAAAAGATCAAAATGTAGAAATAAGCGCTAAAATTACCGATAAGCCATTTTATAAACAAGGCACTTTTAATAAAGTCTTGGAGGTTAAATAATATGAACGTAGAAGATGGTTTGTTGTATACCAAAGAGCATGAATGGGTAAAAATCGAAGGCGATACCGCAAAAATCGGGATTACGGATTATGCCCAGCATTCTTTGGGAGACATTACGTTTGCGGAATTACCTAAGGTAGGCGATAAGTTGGCACAAACTAAAGGATTTGCTACTATTGAGTCTATTAAGGCGGCTTCAGATGTGTATGCCCCTTTATCCGGAGAAGTGGTTAAAGTAAATGATGGGCTTAATAATAATCCTGCTGCCGTAAACGAATCTCCGTATTCCGACGGTTGGTTTGTAGTTATTAAAATACAGGATAAGGCCGAAGTAGGGAAACTCTTGTCAGCCGCTGATTATAAAAAGCACCTGGAGACTTTAGCAAAATGAGCGATTTTATACCGCATACAAAAGAAGAAATATCCGAAATGCTTAAAGCGGCAGGAGCCTCTTCTTTAGAAGATTTGTTTTCCGATATTAAGCCGGAATTGCGGCCAAGGTCTTTTAATATTCCGCAAGGTTTATCTGAATTGGAAGTAGTCGAACACCTGAAAAAACTAGGCCTTAAAAACAACACTCATTTAGTCAATTTTCTGGGTGCCGGTTTCTATGACCATTATATACCTGCCGCTGTAGATGCATTAGCAGGCCGTTCGGAGTTTTACACTGCTTATACGCCTTATCAGCCGGAATGTTCACAAGGTTGGCTGCAATCAATTTATGAATATCAGACTGCGATTTGTGAGCTAACCGGATTGGATGCTTCCAATGCTTCTTTGTATGACGGCGGAACCGCACTTTTTGAAGCGGTATTAATGGCCAATAGAATTACCAACCGCCATAAAATTATTATCGATAATGCCGTAAATCCTGTTTACCGAAAGATGCTTTATACTTATACCTCTAACCTGAATATAGAATTTATTGAGACTGCGGTTGCCCATGGCCAGAGTTTGCGCGCGGATATATATAAGCACCTTGATGATACGACGGCAGCAGTTATATTACAAAACCCGAATTTCTTTGGTGTCGTAGATAATCATGAGGATATCATTAAAGAGATTCATGATTCCGGGGCCTTGGCCATACAATCGGTATATCCGGTCAGCCTCGGCATGTTAAAATCTCCGGGGTCTATTGGGGTAGATATCGCGACAGGCGAAGGCCAGTGCTTGGGCAACCCTCTTTCTTTCGGCGGGCCCTACCTTGGCTTTATGGCGGTAAAAAAAGATTTTGTACGTAAGATGCCGGGAAGAATCGTAGGGGCTACACATGATAAAGATGGCAAGCGCGGGTTTGTGCTAACCCTGCAGGCCAGAGAACAGCATATCAGGAGAGAAAAAGCGACTTCCAATATTTGTTCTAATGAGGCGTTATGCGCGTTAAAAGCAGTTATATATCTTTCTCTTTTAGGTAAAAGCGGCTTAAAGGAATTAGCCGAATATAACCATCGTATGAGCGAATTCGCTAAGACCCTTTTGGATAAAATACCCGGTTTAGAGGTGAAGAGAAGCTCGCCGACATTTAATGAGTTTGTGGTTTGCCTGCCGCGCAATGCCGAAGAAGTAGTGGATGCTATGTTTAAGAAAGGGTTTGCCTGCGGCTTTCCTCTGGGGAGATTTTATAAAGGCATGGAGAATTATCTTTTGGTAAGCGTTACCGAAAGGCGTACGACAAGTGAAATTGAACTTTTCGCCGAAAATCTGAAGGAAGTTCTATGCAGTTAATTTTTGAAAAAAGCGTAAAAGGCAGGCGCGGTTTTAGGGCTCCCGAGAAGCCAATCCCGGGCGATATTAAAATCCCTAAAGAATATCTGCGCGATACCGAGCCGAATTTACCGGAAGTTTCCGAATTAGACGTGGTGCGCCACTACACTAATCTTTCCCGAATGAATTTCTCGGTGGATACTAATTTTTATCCTTTGGGTTCCTGCACCATGAAATATAACCCTAAGTTTACCGAGACCATCGCGGCGATGGATAATTTTGCGAAACTCCATCCGCTATTGCCTCAATTTTCTCATGGGGAAGAAAAGGCCCAAGGGGCAATGGAGGTAATTTACCGGACCCAAGGGTTGTTATGCGAGATTACCGGAATGTCCGGCTTTACTACACAGCCTATGGCAGGCGCGCACGGAGAGCTTACCGGTTTAATGTTGATTGCGGCATATCACAAAGCCAAAGGCAACCGACGTAAATATATAATTGTGCCTGATTCTTCTCATGGTACTAATCCGGCCAGTGCCGCTATTGCCGGATACGAAGTTATAGTAATCGCATCCGATAAAAACGGGTGCGTTGATTTAGACGCGCTTAAAAATAAATTAAATACAGAAACCGCAGCCATTATGCTTACATGCCCGAATACCTTGGGTATTTTTGAGCCGCAGATTAAAGAAATATGCGATGCCGCGCATGAAGTAGGGGCGCTGGCTTATTATGACGGCGCGAATCTTAATGCTATTTTAGGAAAGGCCCGTCCGGGAGATTTTGGTTTTGACGTTATACATCTTAATTTGCATAAAACATTTTCTACTCCTCACGGAGGCGGCGGACCGGGTGCCGGACCGGTAGGCGTAAGTAAAGATTTAGTTGAGTTTTTGCCTGTACCGGCAGTAATTAAGAACTCAAAAGGGTTGTTTTCTTTGGATTATAACCGGCCGAAATCAATAGGCCAAGTTGCCCCTTTTTACGGTAACTTCGGGGTAATCCTCAAAACATTTTCCTATATATTGTTTTTAGGTAAAACCGGGTTAATCGGAGTCTCCGAGATTGCGGTTTTAAATGCTAATTACTGTAGGGCTAAGTTAAAGAAATATTTTGAGCTTCCCTTTGACCGAGCCTGTATGCATGAATGTGTTTTTTCGGCCCTGCGCCAGAAGAAAAACGGTGTTTCTGCGATGGATATCGCCAAATATTTGATTGATAACGGAATGCATCCGCCTACCGTATATTTTCCCTTGATTGTTGGCGAGGCGATGATGATTGAGCCGACGGAAACCGAATCCAAACAAACTTTGGATAATTTTATTGAAGTGATGATTAAATCGGCAGAATTGGCAGAGACTGACCCGCAAGCCTTGAAAAATGCCCCTTTAAGTTCACCGGTTAAAAGGCTTGATGAAACTAAAGCTGCCAGGGACCTTAACCTTAGATGGCACCCGTAAAAAATTGGCGTTTAGTAATTTCACCTTCCCTAAATCCTTATGAGAACATGGCTGTGGATGAGGCCATCCTCAATATTCATCTAAAACAAAAAACTCCTCCTACATTACGGCTTTATAGCTGGGAACCTTTCGGGATATCATTAGGTTATTTCCAAGACCCGGAAAAAGTCCTTCATTTAGAACGTTGCGCGCAGGAAAAGCTTATCTTTGTGCGCAGGTTTACGGGTGGCGAGATCATTTTCCACGGCAATGAGCTTACCTATAGCGTTACTTTTACTGAAGGCCAATTGCCTCTGCCTTCATCGGTTAAGGAAAGCTTTCGTTACCTTACTTCTTTTATCCTGAATGCATATTGTATGATGGGCCTTAAACCGTCTTATTCTTGTGATAATCCGCCAGACGCTACCGAGAGCTCTTTTTGTTTTGCTTCCCGAGAGGATTATGATATTATTATTAATAACAGGAAAATAGGCGGTAATGCTCAACGCAGGATTAAGGGTTCCGTATTTCAACACGGCGTTATTCCTTTAGAGATTGATAGGGCAAAATTTACGAATTTTGTACGCGAAGACTTAAGCGGCATTGAAGGGAAGTCCGTCTCCTTATCAGAGGCCCTCGGCAGGAATATCGGTTTTAACGAGTTGGCCGGTTCGTTGAAAAAGTCATTTGAAAATGTTTTCGGAGTTTCTCTTATAGAGGGCGTTTTAACTAAAGAAGAAACTCTGCTAGTTGAGGAATTAAAAGAAACCAAATATGCCAACCCTGAGTGGAACTTCAATCGTAAGAAAACCATCCTGGTTAAATAAAAAGATCGAGCTCGGCAAATGCCGTCAGGTTTCAGAACTGTTATCCGGGCTTAAATTAAACACGGTTTGTCAGGAAGCGCTTTGTCCTAATATTTCGGAATGTTTTTCGCAAAATACCGCGACTTTTCTTATTTTGGGAGATATATGCACGCGTGCCTGCGGATTCTGCGCGGTAAATAAAGGTTTGCCGGGTGAAATCGACAACCTGGAACCGCAGAGGGTGGCTGCGGCAGTAAACCGGCTGGGATTGGATTATGTGGTTATTACCAGCGTTACCCGCGATGACCTTATCGACGGAGGAGCCGGTGTTTTTGCTGATACCGTATCTTTGGTGCGCAAAATAAATAAGTGCGTAAAAATCGAATTACTTATTCCGGATCTTGAGGGCAAGGTGGATTCTTTAAAAAAAATTGTAGATGCCGCGCCAGACGTTATTGGGCATAATTTAGAAACCGTACCTGGACTTTATTCTGTTGCCCGCCCACAGGCAGACTATCAAAGGTCTTTGGAAGTCTTAAGATCCGTAAAGAAAATCGCTTCAACAAATAAAATTCATACTAAGTCAGGCCTTATGCTGGGCTTAGGAGAAAAAGAAGGCGAAGTCGTTAGTGTGCTATCAGATTTGCGTAATGCAGGTTGTGATTTTATTAGCTTGGGGCAATATCTTTCACCCGGCAATAAGAATTTGGCAGTTGAAGAATTTGTGCATCCGGATAAATTCCTGGAGTATAAACAAAAGGCGCAGGAATTGGGTTTTCTTTATGTTGAAAGCGGACCTTATGTCCGGAGTTCTTACCGGGCGGCAGGGTATCTTAGTAAATAATGAAACCAATAATTTTTAAAAATATTAATATAGCCGTTCCTTATAAGGAAATATACAAGCGCTTGGGATATCGTGAAAGAATAACCTCTATTTCCATAAAGCAGAAAAAAGAGATAGAAGGCTACGTTGCCGAAGGCCTATCTTACATTGTTCTTAAAGGCGCGGGCATGCGCTTATCGATTGCCAGGAAATATGCTGGTAAAGTAATTTTAGAAAATGGTATTATTTTCAAAAGCTTAGGGCTTAGGAAAATGTTGGGAGATTCATCCGAGGTTTTATTGATTGGTGCGACTTCCGGGAATAAAATAATGCGTAATATTAAAAAGAACTCTTCGGGTGGTAATATTACTAAGGCTGTAGTCTTCGATGCTGTGGCTTCTGAGATGACGGATCGTGCTCTTGATTGGATCGTTGGATATTTCCGCAGCCAACTGCGCCGCCAGGGAAAAAACATTACTTTAAGGCGTTTCTCCTGCGGTTACGGAGATTTTGTTCTAGAAAACCAAAAGATAATGAATAAAATATTAAAACTAAAAAATCTGGGGATTAAATTATCAAAAAGTTTTATACTTATTCCGGAAAAATCAGTTACGGCGATCGCAGGTATAATATGAGGAAAATAGCGGATATTTTGAAGAACAAAGTTTTGATATTGGATGGGGCAACCGGCACAGAGCTTAGCCGCCGGGGGATGCCTACCGGAGTCTGCCCTGAACTCTGGGCATTGAAAAACCCCGAAATAATTAAGGCAGTGCATGCCGATTATGTCCGGGCAGGTTCGGATATTGTTTATACCTGTACTTTCGGCGCCAATAGATTGAAGTTGAAAGGTTACGGTGCTGTTAATGTAAAAGATGCGAACCGAAAATTAGCGCTTTTAACCCGCCAGGCTGTAGGTGATAAGGTCATATTGGCCGGCGATATCAGCTCTACCGGGCATTTTGTCAAGCCGTTTGGGACTTTAGAATTTGAAGAGGCCGTTAATATTTATAAAGAACAGGTGCAGGGCCTACTTTCCGGCGGGGTTGATATTTTTGTTATTGAAACCATGATGGATATTCAGGAAGCCCGAGCGGCATTAATCGCGGTTAAGGAGATCACAGATAAATTTGTTATGGTGACTATGACTTATGAAAAAGACGGCCGTACTATTAACGGGACTGATCCGTTGACCGCTTTAATTACTTTACAAAGTTTAGGCGCGGATGCCGTAGGCGCAAATTGTTCTGCCGGGCCGGAAGGCATGCTTAATATTATCAAAACAATCAGTCCTTACGCAAAGGTGCCTTTGGTAGCTAAACCAAATGCCGGGATGCCGAAATTAAGAAATGGCAAAACGGTTTTTGAAATGAGTCCTGGGGAATTTGCTTTGCTTGGCCCGAAATTCGTTTCGCAAGGTGTGCGTTTATTTGGCGGATGCTGCGGAACAGGCCCTGGACATATCCGGGCTTTAAAGGATAAAATATCGGGATTAAAACTTAAGCCGGTTGAAATAATGGCTTTTAGCGCGTTAACCTCTTCGCGTAAAACAGTCTTTATCGGCGATAGTAAATCGCCTTTGATTATTGGCGAACGTATAAACCCGACGGGCAAGAAACAGATGCAGCAGGAATTTTTAAGTGGTAATTTCTCGGTTTGCCGGTCACTGGCTCTTGAACAAGAACAAAAAGGGGCTTCGATATTGGATGTTAATGTTGATATGTCAGGTGTAAACGAAGAGGAGTCTTTGGTTAAGGTTGCTGAGTTTCTTGGTGTAACAAGTTCTCTCCCTTTATCTTTGGATTCATCTAACTCTAAAGCAATAGAGGTGGCATTACGCGTATATCCCGGACGGGCTTTGGTCAATTCGTTATCTTTGGAAAAGGAAAAAATACGTAAACTTTTACCGGTAATTGCCAAATACGGGGCAATGTTTATCCTGCTTCCTTTAAGCGATAAAGGCATACCTAAAACGTTAGATGAACGTAAAAAGATTATCGGGGAAATTTATCATAATGCCAAGAGATTTGGCTTGAGCAAAGATGATTTTATCGTCGACGCTTTAATCATGAGCATCGCATCAAACCCTGAATACGCGGATATATCTTTGGCAACCATTGATTGGTGCCGTAAAGTTTTATCTTTTAAGACTACAGTCGGGCTTTCTAATATTTCTTTTGGCATGCCTAACCGCTCTTTAATCAATGCTACATTTCTTGGCATGGCAAGGCTTAAGGGTTTAACTATGGCCATTGCTGACCCCGGCGTAGTCGGTTTATTAAAAAATAATGCGGTTAAAGTTGCTCTAAAGAAGAAAATTAAACCCAAAGATTTCTTTAAATATTTTTCATCCATATCTCAAGATAAGAAACCTGAGCCTAAACTGCTTAAAAATGAATCTATTGAGGAGAAAATTTCCCGGGCAATATTGGAGGGGGATAAAGAAAAGATACAAGGCCTTATTACGCAGGCGTTAAGTTTAGAGTTTAACGCGTATTCTTTGATTGAGAAGACAGTGGTCCCCGCGATTATGAAGGTAGGTGAGCTATTTGACCGCAAAGAATATTTTCTGCCCCAGCTTATTGCCAGCGCAGAAACTACAAAACTCGCCTTTAATTTTCTTAAACCGTATATCAAAAAAACCGGCGGTAAGAAAGAGAAACTGTTGATTGTGATGGCAACAGTTCAGGGCGATATCCATGATATCGGTAAAAATATCGTAGTTTTGATGCTGGAAAGTCACGGGTTTAGAGTTTTGGATTTAGGTAAAGACGCCTCGGCTAAGAAAATAATCAAGGCGATTAAGCGCAAAGGCGCAAAGTTTGCGGGGTTATCTGCTCTTATGACCACGACTATGGTCAGGATGCCCGAAGTTATTGCTCTGGCTAAGAAAGAAAAGCTCAATTGTAAGTTTATGGTGGGCGGGGCAGCCGTGACTAAACAATACGCGGAATCTATCTCTGCTCAATATGCCCATGATGCCACAGAAGCAGTGCGGTTGGTTAATTCTTTAGTCAAAAACTGATATTCGCGGGTCCTGCCGTGGCATGTTCTGCGCGCGCTCCGGTTGGTGCGTGCTCGAACCATGCCACGTCACCCGCTTAATTTAAGCATTGACTAAAGTATATTTTGTCTTTATTATAAAAGAATAAATAGCGAGGAAAAACGTATGAAAATAGTTGTAACAGGTGGGGCGGGGTTTATTGGCAGTTGCCTGGTTTGGAAGTTGAATTCCGAAGGCATTGACGATATTATCGTAGTTGATAACCTTGGCTCGACCGACAAATGGAAAAATTTAATCGGCAAGAAGATCGAGGATTATATCGAAAAAGATAAATTCCTTGATTACCTGGAATCGGGTAAACTAAAGCCCGGCATAGATACGATTTTACATATGGGTGCCTGTAGTTCGACTACCGAAAAAGACGCTTCTTATTTGATCGAAAACAATTATATATATTCCAAGAAACTCTGCCAGTGGGCATTAAAAAATAAAGTACGTTTTTTATATGCGTCATCCGCTGCAACTTACGGAAACGGCGAATGCGGATATTCTGACGATGATAAATCAGCTTTAAAGCTTAGACCGCTTAATATGTACGGGTTTTCCAAACATTTATTTGATCTGTGGTTGATTAAGCACGGGTTGAATAAAAAGGTCACCGGTTTTAAATTTTTTAATGTGTTTGGAGCGAATGAATACCATAAGCAGGAAATGCGCAGCGTAATCTGCAAGGTATATGATAAAGTTTCAACGGGCGCAAAGTTCCGCCTTTTCAAGTCTTACCGGAAGGATTATCCTGATGGGGGCCAAAAAAGAGATTTTGTTTATATCAAAGACGCGGTAGAAGTTGTAAATTATTTTTTTAAGAATCCGGCGAAAACAGGGATATTTAATTTGGGGACCGGGCAAGCCAGGACCTGGAATGATTTAGCCAGTGCTTTATTTTCCGCGCTGAAAATGAAGCCGAATATTGAGTATATCGATATGCCGGCGGATTTACGGGATAAATACCAATATTATACCCAGGCGGATATGGCGAAATTAAGAAAAGCCGGCTGTAAACATAAGTTTTTCAGTTTAGAAGACGCCATAAAAGATTATTCTCTTTATTTAAAAGATCATGCCTATTTATAAATTTATAACTACTGTCAATATTATCAGCCAGCCGTTCGTATTTCTGCTAAAAGTTTACGCATAATCAAAGATGAAACACTCGATAAATAAAGAATATTATGATGAAAGTAAATATTTCGACCAGAATATTCGAACTTTCGCGGATTTAGAAACTCCTTTTCAGAAATACCGGGTTTCAAAAGTTTTCGAGATATATACTCCTGGTAAGGAAGAACGCGTTTTAGATTTAGGCTGTGGATGGGGTACTTTTTGTTTCGCGGCAGCTCCGTTGTGTAAAGAAATAACCGGATTGGACTTTAGTCAAAAAAGCATAGATTTATGCGGCGCTCTTTTAAGAAAAGGTAATTTTACCAATATTAAATTTATTTGTGCTGACGCTCAGAATACCGGGTTGGAATCAGGTTCATATGATGTTGTTATTTGTGCTGATTTATTCGAGCATTTATATTCCGATATCTCCGAAAAAGTTTTAGATGAATGTCGAAGATTGTTAAAAAATAGAGGCAAGCTTTTGATATGGACTCCCCACAGGGGGCATATATTGGAAATCTTAAAGAATAATAATATAATCCTGAAAAAAGAAATAAGCCATGTTGATTATAAATCGATGAAGTATTTTTTAGAAATTTTACAAAATAAAAGATTTTTGATCCGCAAAAATTATTACGCTGAGTCGCATATTCCAATATTGAATTTATTGGAAAGATTATCTATGCGGATTTTGCCGATAATGCGCAGGCGTATCGCAGTATTAGCAGAGAAAATAGAATAAGGTTGACTACCTATGACAGATGAAAGATATTTTAAGCTATCTTCTTATTTAAAAAGCATATCCGGCGGTAAAAAAGTCCAGAAAATAAACGTAGACGCAAAATTTTCCTGCCCTAATTTTGACGGAAAAGTTTCATCCGAAGGTTGTATTTATTGCGATAACCGCGGATTTAGCTTGAATACCCGTAAGCCCATAGGTCCGGTAGAAATCCAGATCGAAGAGGGGATAAAAAACCTAAAGAAAAGATACGGCTCGGATAAATTCATCGTATATTTTCAAGCCCATACCAACACTTATGCTTCTTTGGATGTGTTAAAAAAAGAGTATGATGTTATAAAGAAATTCCCGGAAGTGATCGGGCTTTCGATAGCAACGCGCCCGGATTTTATTAATACGGAAATTGTCAAGCTTATCGATTCTTATGCGCCGGAATATGAAGTTTGGCTGGAGTTAGGTTTGCAGTCGGTGCATGATAAAACTTTGGAGTTTATCAACCGCGGGCATAATTATGAAGATTTCTTAAAGGCTTTGGATTTGATCCGTAAGAATTCAGCGATCAAGGTATGCGCGCATGTGATTTTGGGGCTGCCGCATGAAATCGAAGAAATGATGATGCAAACGGCGGATAAATTAGCAGAACTTAAACTTGAAGGGGTAAAAATACACCCTTTGTATGTTGTTAAAGGCACAAAGATGGAGGAGCTATTTAAGAAAGGCGAATATGCGCCTTTAGGTTTTGCTGAGTTTACTGATTTAGCGGTAAACTTTCTTGAGAGGCTCCCTTCGGATATGGTTATTCAAAGAATAAGTTCAGACTGCCCGCATGAATTATTGGTTGCGCCGAAATGGATCATTGATAAGAATAAATATGAGGTTTTATCGGCGATAGATGAAAAATTAACAAGAGAGAATAAATATCAGGGAAGATTATGGAGGGAGCCGTGCCCGCAGTTAAATTAAACATAAAATTATTGGAAGTAAGTAATAACGCTATTCAATTGATTTACGCTGCCTGTCGGCAGTGTTATTCTGCTAAATTTGCCGGTGACATGTTTGACGATGCAGGTAAAGATTTAAAAAAGCAGGAAGAATTTGTCGCGAAAGTCATTGGCTCAGGCCATGAAAGCCCGCTTGAACATGTGAAATTTACATTCGCCATAGAAGGGGTTTCGCGCGCCTTAACTCATCAATTGGTCAGGCACAGAGTAGCTTCTTATTCCCAGCAGAGCCAGCGTTATGTAAAGGCATCAAATTTTAATTATATAGTCCCGCCTTCTGTCGAGGATGATGCGGTATTAAAAGATAAATTTATAAAAGTTATGGAAGGAATACAAAAAGATTATGATAGTCTGCTTGAAGCTTTTGCCAAAAAAAGCAAGGCCGGTGAATCCGCAAACCAGGATGCCCGTTTTATTCTGCCTCAGGCCGCGGAAACCAAGATTGTGGTGACCATGAATTGCCGTGAGCTCATGCATTTTTTTCAAGAGAGGTGCTGTACACGCGCGCAATGGGAAATCAGGGCTTTGGCCAAAGAGATGCTTAAAATCTGCAAAAAAGAAATTCCTTCAGTTTTTTTCGGCGCCGGTGAAAAATGTATAAAGCTCGGATATTGCCCGGAAGGAAAACAATTCGCCTGTGGTAAATACCCGCTAAAAGAAGACGTATTAAAGAAATGATCCCGGACGGAATTATCGTTGTTAATAAACCCGGCGGCATAACTTCGCATGATGTGGTGGATTTTGTCCGCCGCAAATTAAAGACTGCTAAAGTCGGCCATGCCGGAACGCTGGATCCTATCGCTACAGGAGTTTTAGTGCTTTTAATCGGGAAATGCACCAGGCTTTTCGATCATTTCCTGACTTTTGATAAAGAATATCTGTCGACCCTTACTTTAGGTAAACGCACTGATAGCGCGGATTATAAGGGTAAGGTTTTAGAAGAAAAAGAATTTCAGCATGTCAACCGCGAGGCAGTAGAAAAAGTTTTCGCTTCTTATCTGGGTGAAAAAGACCAGGTCCCGCCGATGTTTTCTGCAGTTAAACATAAAGGAAAAAGGCTTTATGTTTTAGCCAGGCAAGGCAAGGAAGTGGAGCGTAAACCCCGGAAAGTAAATATTAAAGAATTAAAAATCGTTGAATATAAGCTTCCGCATATTCAATTTTATTTACGTTGTTCCCGTGGCACTTACGTGCGCCAATTAGCAGAGGATGTTGCTAAGGATTTAGGTTCTGTCGGGCACCTTACTCAGATTGAACGTTTAAGCGTTGGTGAGTTCAATATAAAAAATGCTCTTTCTTTAGATAATGTCGATGAATCCGGAATTCAACCTTATATTTGTTAAAGAAAAATGTTGACAAATATTATATTACAGGAGTATCATGTTTTTAATATCAATTAAACTATGAAAAAAATAAATATTCTCTTTATCGGTGTTTTGATTAGTTTTATCGCCGCGGTTATTCCAACATCCGCTGACGAAGGAAAACCTTCCGGGTTAAAATCTAAACTTAATTCCTCGAAGAAGAAATCAATTAACCAGGCAGAGGCGTTTCAGTTGCCTGATTGGCTTAAACGCACCAGTATTGCTTTGGATGTTGCTTCTGATGAAGAGCCAGTATATTTTTTAGAAACTATCCAGCCGCTTTTTGGTACTCAAGATAAAGATGTCGTTTTGTTTAACCAAACAAGGGTTTCTTCGAAAGACACCCGTCCTACATATAATATAGGTTTTGGTGCGCGTAAGATTTTTTCTGATACTTATCTTTTAGGCGGGAATATATTTTATGATTATCAGGATTTTCATAAGCATTCCCGAGGGGGTTTTGGTTTAGAGGGGATCTCGGACAGGGGGCTTGAAGCCAGGCTTAATACTTATGTGGCCATTTCCGGTGAACGCTTGGTAAAAGAAGACGCTAATGAATTTGAATATGAAGAAGTGGCAAATGGTTTTGATTGGGAATTGGGTTTGCCTTTACCGTACTTAAATTTTTTGAAAGTTTACGGTGGCGGTTATTGGTATAATTTCCAACATTTTAAGAATAAATACGGATGGCAGATGCGTACAGAGTATAATCCCATAAAAGGTTCAAGGGTTGTTTTTAGAATGTTTGATGACACTAAGAGAAGCAAAGTAGGCTATGGCTTTGAAGGGGCTCTAAGCTTTAATTTTACTTCTTTTTGTCCCAAAGATATTATCAGTGATATAAAAGGCTCAAAAGAAGCTTATCCGAAGGTTGATTTGCGCGAAAAAGTGCTCGATAGAGTGGTGAGGGATTTTGATATTACCGTCATAAAGAAAACAAAAAATAAAGGCGGTTTTGTAGTAGAGGGCGGGAGAACATAATGAACAGGGCAAGATATTTATTTGTTTTAGGTTTATTGTTTTGTTTTTCTATTTATTCTGCATATGCGGCAGGGCCTGCTACTGTGTATAAAGTAAAAGTAAAAACTTTTGAAATTTGGAATGGTTCAGCCTGGATTACTGCTTTTAGCGGTGAATCGGGCTCCTTAGATATTGCCGCAACAACCTCCGGGCAGTCGGCAGGGACATTTTGTTCAGGCCTCGTTGTACCGGATGGTGTTTATACGCAGGTTAGAGTAACTCCTCATCCTAGTTTTATCGTAAAAGGCAATGACGGTGCCAGGTATACTTTAGCCGCAAATGGTGCAAACGGAGGGTGTACTTATACAAATACCGCTTCTTCTGCGGCTGAATGTACGATAACTCTTACCGGGGGTAATGTGCCTACGGCGAATACTCAGGATTTTTCCGCAACACCCATTACGGTTAAAGACGGAGTCCCGGATAAGAAAGTAAGGGTTTCTTTTGATGTTTCAAGCGCGATTTCTTATAATGCCGGAGCTGATGAAATTTTCCCCGCTCAACCAACCGTAACAATGACTGTTCAGTGATTTTTCTTGCTTATTAATTTCAAAAATACCTTTCTAACCGAAGCTGCTTTAATCTGCTTTTGAAGCCCTATTTAAATTGACACATCCCGAAATCTACTATATAATTATAAACCTATGGAAATAAACGAGATTATTGAGCAAAGAAAGCAGAAATTAGAGGCTTTGAAGGCAAAAGGCATCGCGGTTTATCCAAGTTGCGTGCCTGCGCATATAGGTATAGGAGAGGCTATATCCGGTTTTGCGGAAGGTAAGAAAGTTACTATCTGCGGAAGGGTTATGGCAAAACGCCTGCATGGCAAAGTGGTTTTTGCGGACCTCAGAGATTCTACCGGTAAGCTCCAGCTCTATATCAAATCTGATTTTATCGGCGCGGAGCAATTCGCGACTATTAAAGAAGATATCGATATTGCCGATATCATCAGTGTTTCGGGTGAGCTTTTTAAGACTCATACCGGAGAACTTACCTTGAAGGTCGAATCGTTTGTTGTTTTGGCAAAATCTTTAAGGCCCTTACCGGAAAAATGGCACGGGCTTAAGGATGTTGAGGTGCGTTACCGCCAGCGTTATCTTGATCTTAATGCCAATGAAGAGGTAACCAATGTTTTCTTGATGCGTTCGCGCATTATTAAAGGCATCCGTAAATTCCTGGAAGAAAAAGGCTATCATGAGGTGGAAACTCCTATGATGCATAATATCCCGGGTGGTGCTGCCGGTAGGCCTTTTAAGACTTTTCATAACGAGTATGGAATTGAACTTTTTTTAAGGATCGCGCCTGAGCTTTATCTTAAACGCCTTTTAGTCGGAGGCTTGGATAAGGTTTTTGAAATAAACCGCAGCTTTCGTAATGAAGGCGTATCTACGAGGCATAATCCTGAATTTACTATGCTTGAGGTTTACTGCGCCTACGCGAACTTTGAGGATATGATGCGGCTCTCTGAAGAGATGATTGTTTCGGTCGCCCGTGATGTTTTAGGAAAAACTACCCTTGAATATCAGGGTAAACAAATAGATTTAGCTACTCCCTGGGCAAGGCGTTCTTTTGCCCAGACCGTCAAAGATAAATTCGGAATTGAACCTTCGGATCAAGCTGATGTTATGCTTAAAAAACTCCAAGCTAAAGGCTTTGCCAAAGAAAGCGCCAAGCTTACCCGTTCCCAGATTAATAAAATAATCGAAGAGTCCCTGGAAGAAGGCATGACCATGAACCCGACTTTTGTTACGGAATATTTTGCAAGCCTTTGTCCTTTGGCGAAGAATGTAGATGGCAACCCTTATGTTTCCGAGAGGTTTGAATTATATGTTGCCGGTATGGAAATAGGCAATGCCTATTCAGAGTTAAACGATCCTATCGAACAAAAAAAGCGTTTTGAAGAAGAAATAAAGGATACTGCTGCCGCAGATGAAAAAAAGAATGTCGATGAAGATTATGTCTTGGCTCTTGAACACGGCATGCCTCCCGCAGGAGGTTTAGGGATAGGTATCGACAGATTGATCATGCTTTTGACTAATCAGCCTTCTATAAGGGATGTAATATATTTTCCTTTGCTTAAAAACCAGGAACCCGGGGAATAAAATGCTGTGTGAGTTTTGGTTAAGCCAGCGTTATTTAAAAAAAGGGAAAAGAGATAAGATCATATCTTTTACCGGGCTTATTTCCATGGTCGGGATTGCCATAGGGGTAATGGTTTTGATTGTGGTAATCGCGGTAATGAGCGGTTTCGATAATTATCTTCAGGACAAGATGGTGGGGACTAATTCGCATATACTCCTTGAATTTTATTCTCCCCAAGCTCCTCAAAATGATTTTGTAGATAAAATAGCAAAGGCCCCGCACGTTGTAGCTGCTTCGCCTTATATATCTGGGCAGGCTTTTCTAAAGATTGGTTCACAAGTTATTGGTTTAGAGATGCGCGGCGTAGATCCTGCCGGCCAGGTCCAGGTAAGCAAGATAGGTGAATATATACGCCAGGGAACCTTGGATATTAAAAGCGATGAAATTGTTTTAGGGCAGGAATTAGCTTCTAGGCTAGGCTTAGGATTAGACGATAAAATCGGATTAATATCGCCGGCTACATTAAAGGTTACCGAGTTTAAAATAAAAGGGCTTTTTAACAGCGGCATGTACCTTTATGATTCATCCTTGGTTATTACGGATATAAAAGGGGCGCAAGGGTTTTTTAATATCCCCGGTTCTTTAAGCGGTATAGCCGTAAAAGTAGATAATATTTATAAAGTTGATAATATCAAAGAGGGTTTGTATAAAAGTTTGGGTTTTGCGGGTTCTTATGAAATAAGGACGTGGGTAGACAGTAACAAAAGTTTTCTCAATGCGCTGAAGCTGGAAAAAATTGTTATGTTTGTTGTGGTTACTATGACCACGGTAGTCGCGGCATTCGGCATTGTAGGTAGCTTGATTATGTCGGTAATGAGCAAGGTCCGGGATATCGGGATATTAAGGTCAGTGGGTGCAAATGCCGCCAGCATCCTGCAAATATTCCTTTTTCAAGGGTTAGCCTTGGGTATCGGCGGTATTGCTTTGGGTTTATTGGGGGGTGTTACATTAACTCTTTCTTTAAACCGGATCTCCAATTTTATATCCGGCATTACCGGGTATAATATTATACCTCAGGACATCTATTATTTTGACCGTATTCCGACTCAGATAAATACTTCGGATATTTACACAATCGTTATATCGGCTTTATTCATAACTTTAGCGGCAAGTATTTATCCGGCGTATTACGCTGCGCGCATCAATCCGTCTGAGGCCTTAAGGCATGAGTAATATAATAAATATTTCCGGATTACGTAAAATTTATAAAGATGGCGCAAGGGAACTTGAGGTTTTAAAAGGTATAAATTTAGAAATTAAGAAAAAAGAATTCTTGGTTATCCAAGGTCCTTCAGGCGCGGGCAAGTCTACTTTGTTGCATATTTTGGGCGGATTGGATAATCCGACTGAAGGCAGTGTGTGTTTTGAAGATAAGAATATATATTCGTTGTCTGAAACAGAAAGGGCGCGTTTTAGGAACCGGAAAATAGGTTTTGTTTTTCAATTCTTCCATTTGTTGCCTGAACTAAGCGCGTTAGAAAATGTTTTATTGCCCGCTCTTTTAAAATCGTGGTGGGAGAGAAAAAAAGCTAATAATTATGCAAAGCATTTGCTTAATGATTTAGGATTGTCCGATAGGATGACTCATAAGCCTAAACAGCTATCGGGGGGAGAACAGCAGCGTGTGGCTATGGCCCGGTCTCTTATAAATAAGCCGGAGCTTCTGCTTTGTGATGAGCCGACCGGTAACCTGGATTCTGAAAACGGCAAAAAAATAATTGAACTTATTAAGAAAGTAAATCATGAGTCGGGGGCGTCTATTGTTTTAGTAACTCATGATAAAGAAATCGCTGGTTCTATCGGACGTGTCGTTCATCTAAAGGATGGTTTGGTAGTTAATTAAAATTTATATCGTCGGAGGGGCTTAGCTTCGCTTGTGGCGGAGTTTCGCTAGACAAAAACATGGGGTGTTCAAATGAAAATCTATATTAACGGAAAATTCTACGATAAGGAAAATGCAAAAGTTTCAGTTTTTGACCATGGGCTTTTATATGGTGATGGGGTCTTTGAAGGTATCCGGGCTTATGATTCTTTAGTTTTTAAGTTAAAAGAGCATATCGACCGCTTATTTGAATCCGCGCATACTTTAATGTTGGATATCCCGCTTACCCGGGCGCAAGTGATAAATGCCGTAGTTCAGACGCTTAAGGCTAACGGGCTTAAAAATGCTTATATCCGTTTGATTGTTACCCGCGGTGAAGGCGACTTAGGGCTTGATCCTCGTAAGTGCCGAGGCAAGGCTACGATCATAATCATTGCCGATAAAATTACGTTATACCCGGATAAATTTTATAAAGAAGGCTTAAGTATAATCACAGTGCCCACGGTAAGAAATTTACCTGAGGCTTTGAATCCACAGATAAAGTCGCTTAATTATTTGAACAATATCCTGGCTAAGATTGAAGCAATCAATTCCGGCTGCGACGAAGCAATAATGCTTGATTCTCTAGGTTATGTTGCAGAATGTACCGGAGACAATATATTTATCGTTAAAGGTAATAATTTGTATACTCCTCCGCAATGTATGGGCACTTTAAGGGGAATTACCCGGGATTCGGTTATGGATATTGCCATAAAATCAAAAATCGGAACTCATGAACATGTAATTACCCGTCATGAAGTTTATAACTCTGATGAATGTTTCTTAACCGGTACGGCCGCAGAAATAATCCCGGTGGTTAAAATTGACGGGCGCCTTATTGGTACCGGAAAGCCCGGTAAAGTAACGTTAATACTAATGAAGAAATTTAAGGAAATAACCAAAAAAGAAGGGGTAAGGTATTAAAATGCTTTGCGATTCTTGCGGTAAGAATCCGGCTACGGTACATTTGACCGAGATCATCGAAGATAAAATGAACGAGCTGCACTTGTGCGAAGAGTGCGCGCGTAATAAGAGCGCGGCAATGGAGCAGCAGTTTGGTTTGGCGGATCTTTTAGGAGGCTTAGCGGAATTTGAGAAGCCGGCAGAAGACAAAGAAGTCAGTGCAATCAAATGCCCTAATTGCGGTTTAAGTTATAAGGATTTTAAGAAAATAGGCAGGCTCGGTTGCGGTGAGTGTTACGCGGCTTTTAAAAAATACCTGGGCCCGTTATTAAAAAGAATACACGGGCTTTGTTTGCATCATGGCAAGTCTCCATCTAAGATAGCTAATATACCTGAAAAAACAACCTCAGAGATGGATGATTTGCGCATACGGCTTCAAAAGGCAATTGAGGCGGAAGAGTTTGAAGAGGCAGCAAAAATACGCGACGAAATCAGGCAGCTTCAACAGAAAGATTCGCAAAATAATAAAGAGGGCCAAGATGCAGCTTAATGATATGTTAAAACATACCAGCGAATGGTTAAAAGGCACCGGCCCTAGCTCTGACATTGTTATTTCGAGCCGGGTAAGATTGGCCCGGAATCTGGATAAAATCCCGTTTCCGCACTGGGCGAATAAAAAACAGAGCAAACAAATACTGGAAACGATTACCGGCGCAGCCACCAGTATTAATTATCTAAAGAATACGACTATATTTAAACTTGCTGACTTGGATAATATAGATAAACAATTTTTGGTGGAACGGCATCTTATGTCTTACGAGCATGCCCAAAAAACAGACTCTAAGGCTGTGATAGTAGATGACGATGAGATAATTTCTATCATGGTAAATGAAGAGGATCATCTGCGTATACAGGTAATACAATCAGGTTTTAATCTTTTTGAATCCTGGAATATTATAAATAAAATAGATGATTGTTTGGCTAATGAAATACCTTTGGCTTATTCTTCAGAGTGGGGGTATTTAACTGCTTGCCCTACTAATACCGGCACAGGGATGCGCGGTTCGGTAATGTTACATCTGCCGGCATTGGTGATGACTAATCAGATCAATAATGTTCTGGCAGCAATTTCTAAATTGAGCTTTACCACACGCGGCTTGTATGGGGAAGGAACGCAAGCTACAGGAAACCTTTTTCAGATTTCCAACCAGGTTTCGTTAGGGCATACTGAGGAGGAGCTGATTGAAAATATCAACAGCCTTATAAGACAGATTATCGAACAGGAAAACCAGGCACGCCAGGCATTGCTGGCAAATAATAATGCGGTATTAGAAGATAAAGTTAAACGCAGCTTTGGGATATTAAAAAGCGCCCATATTATTACCAGCCAGGAAACAACGGAATTATTATCTTTAGTAAGATTAGGGATTGATTTGGGTATGATAAAAGATATTGATAGAAGAAGCGTAAACGAACTTTTTATTATTACCCAGCCGGCGCATTTGCAAAAATTGGAAAATAAGAAGCTTACTGCCCAGGAGCGCGACGTAAAGCGGGCAGAGTTAATACGGAATAAACTAAACCAATAAAACATAAGGAGCTCTAGCTCCGACTGCGTCGGAGTTTCACTAAACCAAAGCATGAGGTGTTCAAATGTTCAATCGTTTTACTGAGAGGGCAAGGAAAGTTATTATTCTGGCTAAAGAGGAGGCTAGGCGTTTTAATCATGATTATATCGGCACAGAGCACATACTTCTAGGTTTAATTCGTGAAGGCGAAGGCGTGGCTGCTACCGTTTTGGAAAAAATGGGTGTTTCTTTAGAAAATATCCGTATTGAAATTGAGAAATTAGTGCAGCCGGGGCCTTCTACGCAGATTATCGGAGATATTCCTTTTACCCCTCGCGCGAAAAAGGCTTTGGAATTAGCGGCGGAAGAGGCGCGTTCTTTGGGCCATAATTATATCGGCACCGAACATCTCCTTTTAGGTTTGATCCGCGAAGAAGAAGGCGTTGCTTCGCAAGTATTGTTAAATTTAGGAATGGATTTAAATGCCGTGCGTAACAAAGTGATGGAAGTTTTAGGTTCAGCCTTACCGGGTTTTGGTGCAGCGCCTGCAAAAACTAAGACTCCCGCGTTAGATGCTTTTGGGCGCGACCTTACTGAATTAGCTAAGGAAAATAAACTTGATCCGGTTATCGGCCGTGAAAAAGAAATCGAGCGCGTTATACAAATATTAAGCCGTCGTACCAAGAATAACCCGGTTTTATTAGGAGAAGCCGGCGTAGGAAAGACTGCTATCGTAGAAGGCTTAGCTCAATCGATAATCGCCGGTAATGTCCCTGAGGTTTTAAGGCATAAGAGGCTTTTGGTTTTGGATTTAGCGTTAATGGTAGCCGGGACTAAATACCGCGGGCAGTTTGAAGAACGTATTAAGGCAGTTATGGAAGAAATAAAGCGCTCTCAGGACGTTATTATTTTTATCGATGAGTTGCATACATTGGTAGGCGCAGGCGCAGCTGAAGGGGCAATTGATGCTTCTAATATTTTAAAGCCGGCGCTATCTAGAGGTGAAATACAGTGTATCGGTGCAACTACCATGGATGAGTATAGAAAGCATATTGAAAAAGATGCCGCCTTAGAAAGAAGATTCCAGACTATTATGGTTGAGCCGCCTTCAGTTGATCAAACTATCGAAATTCTTAAAGGTTTAAGAGAGAGATATGAAGCGCATCACAGGGTTACTTTTAAGGATGAAGCATTGGAGGCTGCGGCAAAATTTGCCGACAGGTATATTTCCGGAAGATTTTTGCCGGATAAGGCCATAGATTTAATCGATGAAACCGGCTCACGTTCAAGACTGAATGTTCTAGTTGTCCCCCCGGAAATAAAAACCTTGGAAGGAAAAGTCGAAGAGCTGCGCAAGGAAAAAGAGGCTTATATAAAGAGCCAGGATTTTGAGAAGGCAGCAGCCTTAAGGGATAAGGAGCGTATCTCCCGCCAGGAATTGGAAAAACTTAATCATGAATGGTCGCAAACAAAAGATAAGATCCGCCCGGAAATTACCGAAGAAGATATTGCTAAAATCGTAGCGCAATGGACAGGTATTCCGCTTTTTAGGTTAGAGGAGAAGGAGAGTGAAAAGCTTCTAAAAATAGAAGAAGAGTTATATAAAAATGTTATCGGTCAAAAAGAAGCTATCGGTGTTATTTCACATGCCTTGCGCAGGTCGCGCGCCGGCATAAAAGATCCCAGAAGGCCGATAGGTTCTTTTATATTTTTAGGGCCTACCGGAGTAGGTAAAACTTTATTGAGCCGGGCATTAGCTGAGTTTATGTTTGGTGATGAAAACTCTCTTATCCAGCTGGATATGTCCGAATATATGGAGAAGTTTAATGTCTCGCGTTTAATCGGCGCTCCTCCCGGTTATGTAGGTTATGAAGAGGGCGGGCAGTTAACGGAAAGAGTC